>Ga0209091_10000879_pt1 | contig 27745 bp, 27 predicted proteins | sample ArcticOcean_MG_C_6_FD_187438 | JGI IMG/M metagenome (GOLD analysis project Ga0209091, IMG submission 187438) | Marine microbial communities from western Arctic Ocean - ArcticOcean_MG_CB8_128 (SPAdes) (version 2) | ecosystem: Environmental > Aquatic > Marine > Oceanic | place: Arctic Ocean...
CTTACTTTCACGTTCGCACCGCCGAATTCTCTTCGATCGTATTTCTGAAGTGATGGTGGAACGTTCACCGGTTGGCACTATCTTTGGTTTTGCTACCGTCACCATAATGACCGATTCAGGCGTCGGCATTGTAGAGGAAAATACAGGGTCCGGAATGGCAGGTGCCATACCTGGAACCACTGAAAGAGATGGAGACTCAGCGGTAGAGAAAGCAGGCAAAGGCATTCTTCGTTCGGTCATTGGCCTACTTACCTATCAACGAACCATTCGAGTTGTCCGTCCAGATCCAAAACACTGTATGTATAACATTCGACATTGGGAAAAGGCCAAGGCACTTCTCAACGAAAAGCACAAGGAACACAGTCAATCAAATCTCCTTAAAGACTTGAAAGACACAATCGTCGCCTCCGGCGAAGAGAACTGATTTCTACTTGGTTCGCCGTGTGCTTCAAAAACTGAATACAACCCCGCAGAGATAGAGGCGATGATATGAGCAACGAAGAAATACTCCAAGGACCAATCGAAAAACTACGCAGTGGTGACCTAGACGGCGCTATTGCTGACCTAGATGAAATGATGGGGATTCACAAAACCAATGCCGAAGTTCATCATATGTTTGCAGAATTTGCCAACATGAAAAATGCAGAAGCACAAGAGGATGTCATCCCAGGTGGGAAAATCATGATGGCTTACAAAAAAGCCATGCAAATGGACGAGGAAAACACAGAGTATATCGGTGACTTCGCAACTTTTGCCCTTGAATGTCGCCGTATACCTGTAGCTGTGAAAGAATTCCAACGCTATGCTCGGTGTCTTGAACTTGAAGACATCCCCGTTGATGAGATCCTGTTTACTGCGAGCCGAAACATCGTCGATGCTATCGAAGTGATGGACCCAAGCAAGCAAAATCCAATGGTTCAACCTTGGTTGAAGCAAGCGCTCATCTGGTCAGTAGGTGGATTAGGCTTTTCACCTGAAGATGCAATCGAGATGCTCCAACGTGAAGATTGAGGTGAATACATGGCGGACCCGAGCGTTCGTCTCGCCTTTCGTATTGGCTACCTCGGTGATGGATATCATGGAAGCCAAATCCAACCAGATGTTAAAACAGTACAGGGTGAATTGATTCGAGTTTTTCGCAGTCTCAAATGGCTGGATAATTCATCGACTGAACATAACTTAGTCCTCTCCAGCCGAACAGATGCTGGCGTCCATGTACGTCTCAATGGAGGCGTAGTTACAATCGACAGAGAACTTTGGAATGCATTAACACCTCGTAAGATGATTCGAGCATTGGATGACCGTTTACCCAAGGATATCGCCTTCCTTGATGTTCGTGAAGTCAATGAGCAATGGAATCCACGTATGGCAAATTACCGAGTGTACCGTTATCGACTTGAAGGAATTGAATTTTGGAAGTATCCCGGTGAACAATTTGTCGATTGGTTGAAGATGTTTGAAGGAACCTACGACGCGACCAATTTTGCCCGTCTCGAGGAAGGGAAAAACCCGATGCGAACAATCCTTTCGTGTACGCCATGGATTGTCAATGGACGAACCATCGGTTTTGAAATCAAAGGCGAGGCTTTTCTTTGGAATCAAGTTCGACGAACTGCTATGGCCTTACATCGAATGTGTATCGGAGACCTTGAACCAACCGAAATTCTACAAGCGATTCGACATCCAGAAATTGAAGTTGATTTTGGAGTGGCTCCACCGGATTGGCTCATACTCTGGGGCGTTGATTGGAATGAATTTCCTTTACCAATGGCAAAGCAGGGGGACACACCCCTCACTGCACCTCCAATGGGACCGGCAGTTGAGCGCACAATGAGAAAGCGATGGCGAGAAGGTGCACGGCATGAACTCAAGAATCTCTTATATCAGGAATGGGCGGGCATTGGTGAATTACCAATCGTCAAACATACTCCGGTCACTTGACGGAAATCTGGACGATGTTGCCATCTTCGAGTGAAAGTTTTTCACGCAAGAAAGCACAGGCAATGACTTCTACGACATCGGTATGCCGTGTCAGGTCTGGAATTAAAATGGCACACTCTACCGTAGCATCGCCTGATTCTAACACCGCCAAGAATGCTGTAGCTCCACCAAATGAAACGCCATCACGTAAAAATCCACGAATACGATGAGCATCGTACATCGAAACATCGACGTTTGATGCAGCGGAACGATCTGTATCAGATGCATCCAGAGTATCAATACCAGATTTTCTTCGTAAGGCAATGTAGTGTACCAAATCTTGACCTTGAATGGTAAGATTCAATGTCCCTGGCCAAGCAGTCCCGCCAAGAAGATGTTTGAATTGTTCTTGATAATGCGGTTGTGCCATGAAGATATGCGCGCGGCCTAAGCCACTGCTCACCGTTCCAGTCAGACGCATATCATGCCCAATGCCCACCCCTTTTTGAGTGCATGGTTACAACATTGTGATTTCATCCCCTCAAGCCCGAAAGAACTTGAACGGTGAACTGATGCGTTCAGTTGGGGAGAGCATATGCCGGGTGACATGACATGGATGAAAACTCGATTTGATGAATTGTCGGAGAACTCTCTCCTTTGGGAACCGCCTACTCTCGAAAGTCCAAATCAACCTCGCTGCCAGATGAACGGTAAGCCGACAATCATGCTTTCGGCGAACAATTACCTCAACCTCACTACCCATCCAAAAGTTAAGCAAGCTATGCTTGATGCGACCATCAAATACGGTGCTGGAAGTGGAAGTGTCCGCGCTATTGCTGGAACGATGGATATTCATTTGGAAGCAGAAAAGAAAGTAGCAGAATTCAAGGGTGTTGAAGCATCTCTCATTTATTCCGCAGGTTATACAGTCAATGTTGGATTCATTCCAACCTTGGTCACCGGACCTCAAGATGTGATTATCAGTGATTCACTCAATCATGGTTCAATTATTGATGGCGTTCGTTTAACCAAGGCGAGTAGGGGTGTCTATGCCCACAATGACATGGGTGAGTTGGAAGCAGTCCTCAAAGCCCATGAAGATTCTGAACGGAAACTCATCATCACAGATGGTGTCTTTTCGATGGATGGAGATATTGCTCCACTCGATGAAGTGACACAATTGGCGGAAGAATACGGGGCAATGGTCTACGTCGATGATTGTCATGGAGAAGGTGTACTTGGCGACAAAGGTGCGGGGATTGTTGCGCATTTTAATCTCCAAGGCAAGGTTGACTTTGAGACCGGTTCATTTTCGAAAGCACTTGGTGTCCAAGGCGGTATTCTTGCTGGTACGGAAATGACCCGTACGCATGCACTAAATCATTCTCGCTCATGGCTCCTTTCTGGCTCGCAACCACCGGGTGTTGCAGCAGCTCAAAAGGCAGCCATCGAAGTTTTGATGGATGAACCGGAACATCACGCTCGACTTTGGGACAACACGAACTACTTCCGCAAAGAATTGCAATCTCTCGGATTCGATACCGGTAATTCGGCCACCCCTATCATCCCGGTGATGTGTGGAGAATCAAGCGTTGCTAAGGCCATGACCAAAGCACTTGGTGACGAGGGCGTAATGGCTGGTGCGATTGTGTTTCCAATGGTTGCTCGTGACAAAGCCCGAATTCGAACGCAAATGTCCGCAGGACTTACCCGAGAGGATTTGGACGAAGTGCTCCGTTTGTTCGAAAAAGTGGGACCAACACTCGACTTGATCTGAACTCATTCCTCTTCCAGTGCATTGATGACTGAGAGTAACTCTTCATCGCCATCGGTGATATCTTCAATCTCATTTGAATCATTTCTGTGGTCTATATCAAGATGTGCGAAGGGATTCACACCATTTTCCAATTGACGCAATAAGCGCCAGCGAGGTGCCCATGAAAGGTGGACATACATCGGACCTGGAAGCAATAAGAGGAGCCAGATGAAACTTACTGGCAAAGTCAACATTTCCGTTAGAGAAATCGACAGCAAGGCAAATCCAACAAATGGCATTGGATAGAGTATGTAGCGAGGAGGGGCCACTGGAAAGCGTTTTGAAATGCTCACAATAATCAATGACATCATACCCAGCAGGAGACAAGCAACCATAATCAATGCTGAATGAAATATCCAATTGGTAAACCAACCGTTTGAGTCTTGTGCGAATCGGTAAGGGAGAAGCAAAGCAAGCGATACTAAGAGTCCGTAAAAGGCAGAAATATTCGATGGGTGTGAGAGCCAAAGTGGTAACTTTGTGAACCGACGTGAGAGTGATGTACCTAAGAGGGTTTCACGCTCGTTCGAACTGAGTACCGTAAGATACCCTTGCCATCGCGCAGAAGATTCCACGTTCTGCGGTAGAGGTTGAGGTTTTCAATGTAAAGGCTCTAATTTAATGCAAACATCTCTTATTCCCTGCGGAATTTGGAAAACAAACCTTCAGGTTCAATTTCTATCGACTCTTGTTCTTCAAGCCATGAACGTTCAAGTAAACCGGATTCAAGTTGCTCCCGCTCTCGGGCAGATTCGATTGAATCTTCAGTGCCATTTACCGCATCACGCAAAGCGATGGCTTGATTGATAAGAATCACATAGCGTTTGAGTGCTGAATGAGTTTGAGGTAATGGACTAAAATGACCAAGGACTGCATATGTCTCATCGTCACGGATGAGTAAGGAGCCCCCAATTAATTCATCATTGGTCAGTCGAACTCTGCCCGCCCCCACATCACCCCAAGTACCATCTGAATATCGGACCATGACGAGTGCAGCCCCAAATTCGAGGTCACCCATGAATGGATGATTTAGATTCACTGCCAAAGGAACTCGAAGTAAAGGTGATTTGAGATAGATGAAAAAGGTACCGAAACCACCAATGAATATGATTCCAATAGCGGCAAGAATAGTACCGCCCAAAGAGAGTTGATAAAAGAGTTTTACACTCGAAAAGAGAACATACAGAAGACCAGCAAAAAGAAGGTAATAGATGATGAGAATACCGAGAAAACGATACACGAATGGACGCGCAAGTTCCAACGAAATGAAGCGTCGCATTTCAACCGACAATTCACCTCGCCCCTCGCCCATATTTAACCATCGACCCGCTGTCTTTCAACTTCACGGTGCCTTACAGAAATGTGAAGTGAACATACATCCGGCTCAAGGTGCGGATTGAAGAAAAGTCCATTCTATGTTCAATCGAGCCGCACCCTTCAAGAAGTGTCTCGTAAGCATCACCCCGTAGAGGTGAGGGGAGATGGTAGAACTACCGCAAGGAGATGTGACTGAAGTTCGCCGTGGCGGACCCGAAACTTTGCGTTTACTGTCGATCGATATGGCGCGATTAGGAACCTCAGGCTACATCAGAATTGAACGCAGGCCAAAGGAGCAAATGCCACGAATTGGCATCGTTGCATTTCGAGAAGGTAAACCGATGCTCGCGTTGCATGAAGCAGATGCAATCACAATGTCTCTCGAAGCCTTACTGGATATTGAAAGTGATGCAGTGCTGATTGATGCTTTGCTCGCTATTCACGAACTGCCTTTACCTGACCTCAACCAAATTCTCAATCTTCACCAAGAAGCACTCTTTCAGGTCGATGAACAAACGGAACAAACGGATGAAGGACATCAATGGTGGTCAAAATCTAAATTGAGAGCGAGTACTTGGAATCGAGAAGAACGCTTACCCGTTATCGAAGTCATGGTGGAAGCACCAGAAGCAATTCGCCAACGTAGCAAAGCCCTCTTGCGACGATTTGATGGGATTGAAAAAATGTTGCGCCCCGGAGATGCTTACTTTTTCGACTCAATGAATCCAGCACCCCTGTTTGATCTTGCTGGACATTTGGCTGTTCATGGGCGCCCATTGTATGTACTTGCGAGGCATAACATTGAAGCGCTCAATGTAGAGCACAACATTCCGATTGCATCCAGCTCATGGCTGTCTCAAAATGGAGATGTGCGTTCGACTGAACCAACATTGGAAAATCTTCGCCGGAAAATTGACGCGTTTCTTTGGGAAAATCTTCGCGCAGTTGTCGTTCTTGAAGGTGTTGAATATCTCTCCAGCCTCCATGGCGATGAACGCGTCGTTGATTTCTTGCGCGATATTGTCGACGGGGTACGTCTCGAAGACCATATATTCTTGGCAACAGGTGACTTCAATGCATTTCCAATGACGACCCGTCAGCATTTATCACGCTACATGACTGACCTTGAACCGGCGGTTCTTGAGCATTGGAACCTCGAACCTGAACGTATACTCGACCACCCGCTCTGTGCGCCACCAAGTGATGAAGAAAGGCAATGGATTGAACAGCAATTACAACAGGCAATTTCGCCATCCTATGCAGGGGACTCTCCCCCACAGTCAACCGTCTTTGGAACAATGGAGGGAGGAATTGAATCGCCTGATTCAGAAGATATACAAGCCGCAACGGAATCTCTTGACACAGTTGTTCGTGAGTGGGCTGAACCTGAAGCAAAGCCTTCTGATGCCATGACCGAACAAAGTGAAATCAATTTTGTTGAAACATTGAACCAAACTCGTCCGGTCGAAACGATACTCGAGTCGAGCGCCGTCGAAGAAAGTCAAGACTTGCGAGAAGAATTCGTACAGAAGAATGAACCAACTCAAACGAAACCATCTGTTGAAATCGATGAATCGGTGGCTGAAGTCATTGTAAATGACATTGTTCGTATCAATCAACCACGAAAACCGCAACGGATTCGAAGGCGAAGAAAACCAACCGTTACCCGAACAACTCCTCGGAATCAACAAGGTATTCAAGCCGCAGTCGAAAATGCACAAATTGCAAAGGATTTTGTGGACATTGAAAGTTCGCACACAAATCCACGAAGCACATTTTCGAATTCACTTGAAGCCTACGAGAATCGCCAGAACAAAGCGGTTGAAAGTATGCGAGTGAAATCATCAGCGAAGAATGATTCGTCGCTCTATGATGCGACACGACAACAGGTCAACAACCAAGAGTTCAACCTACCAGATACGCCTCTTCCAAAGCGGCCACTTGAATCACTAAAAGGGCGCCAACCAATCAATACACCAACTAAACTCACGCCTTTACTCGCACGACCTGGTGTGTCAAGTTCACCACAACCGAAAGAAGCGATTCGTGAATCTGCTTCTCGCCAGCAAACAGAATCACCGATTGAAATGAAACTCAGTGCTTGGGATATCGAAGACCGTGCGCGATTGAAAAAGGAATTGGAAGGTGCGAAGAAATGAGCGACCGCCGAGATAATTTAGCTCTTGCATTGGAGTTGGCAAAACAACATCTCAACAAATCCGGAACTGGAATTGACCGAATCAGAATTCCAACAAATAAGGATTCGCAATCCTCTCAATCGAAAATGAATCGACTGCTTGGAAAACAAAACGTTCAGGATCAGCGACAAGGAACGCTTCTACAGAGAACAGGTATTGTCGAGCGACCGACATTTGATGTAGTCGCAGATAAGGTATTGGGGAAAGAAAGCAAACGTAGAAGACCCTCTCTCGACCTTAAATCAAATGGTGACTCATTAGCAGATATTGCTGCACGCCGCATACGCTCTTTACGGCAACGAACCTATGAGGAAATTGAACAACATACGGGCGGTTCCGAAGAAACAGAAGACGGTTATGTCGGAATGGAGGAAGATGGTCGTCCTGTGTGGGAGCGGATTCTCGATGAACAACGAGGCCGTGTGACTCTGGCCTTACCGCCGGATTTGGCACCTGTTGATTCCGATTCACCCTTTCACCATGATGTGACTGTCCCTACAGAGGGGGCATGGCCTCAACGTTTGCGCCCTGAGAGTCGCATGAGTTTCAAACAATGGTTCACCACCAACGAAAATTATCGCGCCACGCAGGCAGCGGAAGCCATTGTCGATTCCCCAGGAGGGTCACTGAATCCACTGATTTTTATCGGACCTACCGAAACTGGCCGCTCACATCTCCTTCATGCGACTGCACAAGCTGTTCTTCGCCGCCAAGAAGGGAATGTATATCTCCTCTCTGCTGCAGATCTATCTGGCCTTCAGCATTTACCTAAAGGCTGGCAAGATAGTCTTGTAAATGCTCGATTGCTTGCCATTGATGACCTTCATGAATGTGCCAGGAACCCTGAACTGGCGCATGAACTCGGAACAATGCTTGATTATGCGCTCAATATGGGTGTCCATATCCTCCTCTCTTCGAATTCTGAACCCGAAGATTGGCCAACATCGCGTTTATGGGAATTAACTCGCAATGCTGCTTCGGTTCACCTCGGCGCTCCTAAACCCGCCAGCATGGTACTGTATGCTCGGAGTTTGGCTCAAAAGAAGGGATTCATAATGAATGACGGTCAACTCGCCAGTATGGTTTTACAAGACATAATTGGCTGGCGTGCAACCAAAGCAAACTTCGATTTGGTCGCTCTCGCCCTCCAATCCGGTCGAGATATTCTCGATGGCGATGATGTAACTGCACTGCTTTCAAACCAAATGGAAGAGGGAACTGAAGCGGTGCCGATTGAACGCGAAAACGTCGAAGATATTGCAACTCGATTAGTCGCTTCTGCCGTCGATACCATCTACAGCGACACGGTTCATGGTGGTATTGAGCTGTATTCGGAACTCCCTGAAATAGGAGTCGATACGTATAACCCTCCTGAAATCGATACACAAGCGTTGGCACAAGAAGCAGATGCCCGTCATGCTGCTTATCTCAAAGTAGCACTCGAAGACACTGCACCTTCTGCATCTTCGGTTCTCGCGTTGCATGAGCGAGAGGAGCACCTCATCACACGTAAAGGACACATCGAAGAGCGTGATTATGGGCGTGCTGCTGACTTACTTACCGAGTTGGATGAAGCGTTTGATACACAAATAAATACTTTTGAAAGCGATTTCCGCCAAAGTTCTGTGCAACTTGCCCACATTGAAGCAAAGCTAGTGGATCTGTCGAAACGAACCTCCGAAGCATCGATGGATGAATTGATTTCGATTACTGATGAATTGAGGGCAATGGAAGGAAATCTCATTGAATTGGATCCTGAACGAGACCCCTGGCCCGATATGGAAACGGATGACGCCCCAAAGAAGAGACGCAAAGTCGGCCGGCGAAAACCAACTTCAACAGAGCAATCTTTGAAGAGCCATGGGCGTGAAGATGAAGGGGATATTGATGTACGAAAGAACAGGGCGTCGGACTTACTTGATGATGAAGAAGTGACTCGGATAATTCGACTCGACCGAATCCATTCAGTCCATAGACTCGTCCCAGGTGAAGAAGTATGAGAGCGCCATGGTGGATGAAAGGCGTTGCCTTTTCATGCCAAGCAAGTTGCGGTAAGTGTTGCGATGAACCCGGTGGTATTGTCTATCTCTCAGTAACTGATGCTGAACGAATATCTTCGGCAAATGAAATGGAGGTCGAGGACTGGCTTGAACGTGATTGTCGGCAAACGCTCGATGGGCGTTATGTGTTGAAAAGCCGGCCTGAAGATGGAGTCTGTATTAATTTGGATGAAAACAAACAATGCATGATTTACGAAGTTCGCCCACAGCAATGTGCTGCATTCCCATGGTGGGGTGAGAACTTAGCCACCGACCGAGCCTGGAAGAAAGTGAAAGATGCATGCCCTGGGCTTACTGCAGATGATGCAATTCTTATCGATGGTGAAACGGTCCGAATCCATATTTTCGCTGACAGAGAATCTACCAAGGGATTTCGTTCGTGGCCACCACATAGTAAAAGATAGAATCTCGATTCATCTTAAAAAAGGTCGCTTTTGAGGCTTTATGATTTGCATAAAGAAGAGCCGTCTTTATACGAAAGAGGTAAGTGGGTGGTACCGAAGGGGACATTATGGCTGAGAATGAGGTGCTTTTGGAAGTGACAGAGAAGCACCTAAACACTGGCCTGCGTGGAGTTCCTGTCGGAACTTGCCGCACCTCTTTCGTCACACCCACTGAAGGGGTTCATTATTGCGGTTATCCAATCACTGAATTGGCTACTTTCGAACCGGAAGATATCGTTTATCTGCTGTTTAACAAGGAATTACCAAACGCAGAACAGTCGGTTGCAATTCGCCAAGACCTCGCCTCTCGTGCTGCTCTACCTGGCGACCTTGAATCGGTACTGAAAACTCTACCTAAATTCGGCCACCCAATGGATTGGCTGAGTGTGGGCATCCACACACTCGGAATGCTTGAAACGACCAATGATTGGAGAGAAGATGCACTCAATCTCATCGCTCGAATGCCCCGTTTGATGGGACTTATCTTTCGAATCAGAGAAGGCAGAGAACAAGACATTCCTGCTGATGATACTTCGCTTTCGATGGTTGAGCGTTTTGTCCGAACACTCGATTTGCATGATACAGACCCTGTGAAAATGAGTCAAATAATTTCGACCTACCTCGTCCTTCATATGGACCATGGTGGCGGTAATCTCTCGACCTTTGTCGGCAAGGCGACTGCATCGAGTAAAGCCACAGTATATTCTTCAATGGCAGGTGCAATGAATGCCTTGTCTGGGCCACTTCATGGTCGGGCAAACCAATCATGTTTGGAATTTGTTCTGAAAGTTGGAACGAGTGACCCTGTTGAAGTTGAAGCATTTGTTCGAGCTGAATTGAAGGCAAACCGACCTATTTTCGGTTTTGGCCATGCTGTTCTTCGGACTGAGGACCCTCGTGCAACAGTCCAGTTCAAATTGGGTTCAGAAATCTGTCCTGATGATGAAAATTTCAAAATCATCACTACGCTTCGCGAGGTCGTACCTCGTGTATTGTCCGAAAATCCGAAAATTCGCAACCCAAATGCCAACGTCGATATCGCCAGTGGTGCTTTATTGCACCACGCCGGCTTGACTGACCCAACCTATTACACCACTTTCTTCGGATGGGCACGTGTTGCAGGAATCGGCGCTCAAATTGTTGATGAACGCAGTGTGTTCCGCAATGGAAAAGGTACACCAATTTACCGACCGAAATATATTGCTGAAGCGCAAACTTTGCGTCATGTCGAGTGATACTCACTTGAACACTGGCCGTGAAGTCTTACCTGAACCGCGATGACCAATGAGCCGAATCGCCTCCCATGGTGGAGTCGCATCTTTGGAACGTTCAAGAATGCTTGAAGTCGATTCTTCCCACTTCCATTTCTTACGCCACATCTCGACCAACTCGTTACGGCGTTGCAGATCACATTCGGACCAAGGGGTCGTTTCACATCGGAGTTGATGTAAGATTTCTTTATGATTCTCGTGAGTAGCGTTCATCAAGGTTTGCTGCTGAATGGCATCCAAAGGTCGAGTAGCAGGGTGAGTCCAGCGTAAATGACCCGAAGGGAGCCAAGAGGCTTCTGGATCGGAACAATCAGTCAAACCCGTCAAGCCTGCAGCCAGTACATCATGTTCGAGGTCCAATGGAGTCGGCCAAACATAAATCGGAAAACCACGTTGCCTCGAACTTAATCGCTCCGCTTTCGCACCATATAATCCACCGGCATAGCCCAGAGGAATCCGACTCATTGGAGGTGTGAAATACTCGATTGCACATGGAGTCATTGACGCACCTGCTCGACGATTTGACTCAATTAATCGGGCAATTGAAGTGGTAAAAAACTGGGTCATACCCCGCATACGTTTGGTGTGATGGTTCCCGAAAGGTGGTACATAAGGGGCTAACGCAGCCCAAGGACGTCCAGCACCGGAGGATTGAACCGAAGATTCCATACCCGTATGAAAGGAATAATACACCGTATTCTCAGATGGGATTTCAAACTCTTTGAGAAGTAATTCGGTTTGTTCCATCATCATTGCTACATGTGAAATATGCTGCTTCTTGCCGAAAAATCCGCCCCCATAGAGCGCACGTGGATGCGGACGTTTGAATTCAACACAGCCCATTTTACCCTTATCTCTCCATTCAGTTTGGAGTTGGGTATCCTCTAACATTGAACGAAAAGAAAGAAAACCGAGTGACGTTAATTCATCGAGGGTATGATTTTCAACCCAAGAATAAGCGTGAGGGAGTTGCTGTGTTGGCACGGATACTTCCGGATCGTGATGAATTATCAATTCTCCATCTCGAGTCATACGCACATCGAATTCAATTCCATCATTGGATTGAATACCATGCCTGAGACTTTCAAGTGTATTCTCTGGTGCCTGTTGCCACATCAACTTCACCAATCAACTCCACGGGGGGCTCCTTTCTAAGGTCTACCATCTGAATGTGAAGTACTCGAGGAGATGCTGGAAGTGACCTAGCCTTTACTTTCCGGTCATAATGTCTTATATCAACTGGCACTGCCCCTTGAATATGACCCCCTACCAAATCATGATGGGGCTCATTTTACTCCTCACACCGATAATTTGCTGGTTTTTTACCTCTCATAATATATCGATGCGTACGCCGTTTAGAAAATGGGGGCAGGTTATTCATGACCAGCGCTATTACTTGCATGCAATGGGTTATATTGTCATTATCAAATGGAAGGCAATAACTGACGCATTGAATGAACCAATCAAACTCAAAACAGGTCATTGGACTGAGGCTGTCTATTCACTTGAAGGTAATCTTACATTACATATTCAAGAGTTTTTTCTCAATGATACACTCACGACGTTCCTGAATTTCCATTATCTGTTTATTTACTTGTTTTTGATTTATGTCACTACAGTATATTTTGCCTACACCGGTGACAGGGATATGACTGATAAAGTCACTTTGAATTATTTGTTGATTTATGCACTTGCAGTCCCCTATTATCTCTTTTTCAATGTTGAAGTCACCTCTTCATGGATTCCAGGGATGGAATCCTTACTTTACCATGAAGGCTGGTACAGTGTATTTTATGCAACTCACGACCCACTGGACAATGCTATTCCTTCTCTGCATGTTGCGATCCCCTTTGGAATTCTTCTCTTGAACTACTTGCATGTCAGGGAAAGCGGTGGAACCATGAAAGAATGGCGCCACTATCGATATCACATGTTTGTCTTAATCAATACACTCTTATTCATGTTCACCATCTTGTATCTCGGAATTCACTGGTTCATCGACATACCATTAGGAATGCTTATCGGAGGGGTTGGTGCCCTGTTTATTCATCATCTCCAGCCGCGATTACGTAACGACCATGGCAGTTTTTTCAAAGGGTTAACAACCAAGAAAGTCCGACAACATCTGCTTGTTGAAGGAATAGTCACCTTACTCATGCTGACGACCATACTGATGGCAGTTCAAGTACAGACTGAATCGGTTGATGAGCGTGTATCTTTTCAACTTGGACCGGAAGATTCTCGTTTTGAGATCATCCAGGAATTCGTTCCCGGGGCACAAGTCCATTCCAATGTTTCAAATCTCGATGATTCTTTGACAATGGAAGTGGTAGTGCTCATGGTCGGTATCGCCCCAGCCGCAATGGAAAATGGTTCAATTGATTGGTCGATTGTGCAATCGCTTGGTGAGACATATACCATCGGACCTGGAGAAACTCGCCAGCTGGTCATCGATGCACCAAGGGTATTCCACTATATCATGATGCATAATCCAAGTGATGCTGATTCAGGCGATGTTATACAAGTCCGGATATTAAATGATTATCATGAAGAGAAGATGGGGCAAGCAATATTCCTGTCATTAGCATCGTTGTGGATGACGGCCTTTGTCGTCAATCGAATTCGACGATTGAAAAAATACAATCGTAAGATCTACGATTCTACACCATCCCACCTGTGGGAACAAGAATGACATGGTCAATGAGTGTGTGTTATGAGGGTCAGCCCCGTGCATACATCAATGGCAGAAGCGGAAGGTTTGGTCAATGCAGTTGATGAACTGCTTGATTCACCCGGGGGAGAAATTCTCGTTTCATTCCAGTTGTATCTTCGAAAAAGAGTCAAAATGCTTGCGGTCGTTTTTGCTCTTGGCTTTATGGCGACTTTTCCTCTGACCAAGAATTTCATTGCCTGGCTTATCGACCCAACCCGATTACCTGCTGATGTCAATATTATTGTCATCACTCCAGTCGAGTTTATTTTACTGCAAGTCCGACTTGCAGCACACGTAGGCTTGCTCTGTATTGTGATTGTATTCTTATTGGAAGGAAGTTTTCAGGCGAGTAAAAACTTAGCACTCCGTCAACGTTTAGCAGAATTGGAAATTCAACCGCCACGGCCAAACAAGACTTTACTTGCCACCTTGTGTTTTACAATTCTACTCTTGATGGGAGGAATATATTATGCTTGGAATTGGCTCATCCCTATGCTTCTTGAATATCTGACTACGGATGCACAGACTGCAGGTTTGTCGACAGAATGGAGGCTTACAAGTTACATCGGATTTATTGCGAATCTTGCGATTGCATCTGCCATAGGGTTCCAAGCACCACTGGTTACTTTACTGGTGTTAAGAATGAAAATTGTTCGTCGCACAACAGTACGTTCGTATCGCAGGCATATCTGGTTTGGCGCCTTTTTGCTGGGAGCATTTCTATCGCCCCCAGACCCACTCTCACTTTTCTTGGTGGCGATGCCGGTTGTGATTTTATTCGAAGTCGCTCTCATGATTGATGCACTGTCTCGTCAAGAGACGGCATCGAGTTCTTGATGGAAAGCGGAAGAGTCGCTGTTGGAACTGCCATTCGACCTGGCGTTTGATTGTACATCATTCCGTGGAAATCAGAACCACAGGTCACCGAAAGACCAGAATCCTTGGCTGCTGACCACAATTGGAAACGGTAAGCATCACTGTGGCTCCGGTGAAAACATTCGATTGCATCGACTCCTGATTCAAGACAAAAGGTAACCAAAGCGTCCGTATCGATGCAGTAATACAAGGGGTGGGCAAGTGAAGTAATCCCTCCTGCTGCATGGACTGCTGCGCATGCTTCAACAATACTTGGTTTAGGTCGTGTGATATGAACTGGCTTTCCATCACCGATCCATTTATCGAACGCTTCTTGCCGAGTTTCAACATAACCTGATTTAATCATTTCATCTGCTAAGTGCGGTCTGCCAACGGAATCACCTGCACGAGCGAGGACGGCATCAAAATCTACGGGCATTCCAAGTTCAGCCAACTTTTCGACCATGGCCATCATCCGTGGAATTCGACCCTCACCCAAAGGGGCAAGCCAAGCCTTGAATTGTTTATGTTGCTCATTGTGAAATTCGATTGTAGGAAAATATGCCAAGAGGTGCCACGAATCTGAAGCACGTTCTTGATTTCGCAGTTCAAGAATGTTGACATCAGCTTGCAATCCAGGCATACATGTCAATTCAACTCCAGGAATAAAGACAAGGCCGTGTGTATCTGCGGCTGTACGGGCAGTATCCCATCCTGATATCGTATCATGATCGGTTAAAGACCAACAATGAACATCCGAATCAGACATCATTTGAGCAACATCCTCAACTGGATGCTGTCCATCACTGTTTGTCGAATGGCTGTGAAGGTCAAACTTCTCAGTCCACATATGATGAGCCAAGCGCCCAACCTCTATTGAATTATGCAAATAAATCAGAACAAATCATCAAGATTTGGAAGCGTGGGGAGTACGGTATCTTGTACTTTTTCTTGGGGTTGTTCTGCAAATAAATCATCCAAATCCGGCATCTCAGGTATCTTTTCGTGAGGTACTTCGATTTCCGGCAACGATTGAGTAGCCCCTGGTAGTGGAACCTGAGCGACACCAGATGTTTGAAACTCATGTGACGATGCCACCTCTGGCAAATCCGGTGTTGAACGGACTTTTTGTTCCCCGGGCAGAGGTATACTCACGACCCTCGCTTTTTCGATGACCTCTTGTGTAGCACTTGATGACTTGAATACTTCACGGAATTGTTCAGTTTTCGCATGTGGAGCCGGATTGTTTCGAACGGCGTCAGCTCCAAAGTTTCCCGAATCACCAGAGGATAAGGCGGCAATCGCTGTGCTCATTTCTACGGGTTTTGTCACTTCATTTTGGCTTAATACAGATGCAGCAAGTACTTGTGAACCCGAGTCACTTTGCGGTGGTGTTTCAAATCCGAACCGATCCGTATCTGTCGATGATGAACTAAATTTAGTTGGCATAGATTCCATTGCAGCAAATTGTTCGGTAACAGAGAGTGATTGAATCATAAGGATTTCTTCCCGCTCCCGAGAAGCCAAAAAAGAAATGAGGAAAAAGATGCCACCAATCACAAGAAGGAGGACCTCTTCAATTCCAAACCCATTTGAAAGTCCGAGTTTAAAGACAACACTCACGACACACAAAACCCATGTTATCAGCCCCAAGACGAGGGTAGCCGTAGCGGTTCTGGGTGCTTTTGGGTCCATGGCATATGTACCTAAAAGCCACCCACCTTTGAGTGTTGTTAAACATCGTCAGGTTGCTCGGCTGCATGTACGGTGTTTTCCATGAGCATAGCGATGGTCATTGGACCTACACCACCTGGGACTGGCGAGAGCCAAGATGCTTTGTTTGCAACATCGGGGTGTACATCACCTGCAAGGCGCCATCCACGCTCTCGACTGCTGTCATCAACTCGGTTGATTCCTACATCGACGACAACTGCACCTTCCTTAATCCAATCTTCAGTGACCATTTCGGGTCGTCCAACTGCGGCGATGACAATATCCGCACTTGCACACAAAGCAGCGGTATCCTTGGTACGTGAATGCGCAACGGTTACCGTTGAATCAACACCCTTTGCACCAAGCAAAAGTGATTGTGGCATACCGACGATACGAGAGCGCCCAAGAACGACTGCAGTTTTTCCTTCCGTCTCGATTCCAGCCCAAGACAACATGCGCATTACACCGCTGGGAGTACACGGTAGCATTCCGTCCAAACGGCCTTGAACCAAACGTCCGAGGTTTTGGGGATGAAAACCATCGACATCTTTTGCCGGGTTAATCAAATCAGTCAGTGCTTCTTCATTCATGTGATTTGGCAACGGGGATTGAACAAGTATTCCATGAAGGTCATTTTGCTGATTCAAAGATGTAATTACTTCACGTACCTGCTCCTCAGTCGAATCAACCGGCAATCCAATGTGAGTACTCTTGATGCCGAGGCGTTCACATGCTCGAACCTTTGATGTGACATAGACATGGCTTGCTGGGTCATCACCAACGATCACCACTGCTAAATGCGGTTTGATGCCTCTTTCTTTACATGCTGCAATTCGGATGAGGAGTTCCTCTTCGACTTCCACTGCGCAGGCTTTGCCATCTAATCGTTGGGCCACCATGGCATACCCACTGAATCCTTGACTTTGAGCATTCGCTTTACGGTACACAAGCATCACAACTGTTCTGCACGAACTGCATGTGTAATCGGTACTGAAGTCGAAGGCACAATGCTGAGGCTTTGTCGGGATGAACAGAATCGTTGAATCCAGTTCAAGAACTATCGTCTGAATAGAGAATCGAAACTGATTGCTGCACGGAAATATAATCCTGTCCATCTTCATAGTTGATTCTTAATTCATGGGCAAGATATGTGCTGAAATGAAGAGTGTCCCAAGTCACCGATTCACCATCATTCACCTGACTTCTTTTACTCTGACAGACATCGTTGTACTCATCAGCAATGTTCCATGAGATTTCAACAGACCGTCCACCAACCCCAACTCCATCAAGAAGTGTTGGGTTTTCAATGGTTGAGTTGATGACAACAAACAGGGGTTTCACACCACCATTGGCTGGGTTCGGATTGTACATCAATGTTTGAGGTTCATTTGTGTTTGACTCAGTCCAGTCGATACGCAAATCGATTTGAATGTCAAGTGAAGTGTTGAGTTGCAAGTTTAAAGCATCGATCACATAGACAGTAATGTTGTAGATTCCATGTTCAAAGAATTCGACTGAAACGGTCGAACTTGTTGAAGCATCCGTTGTGACAGGGGCGCTCCCATCCATAAGATCAATACCGAAAGTCACCAAACTAATCTTGCTCGTTGTCTTTGAGAAATCAAAATCGATGCTCACGTTTGACCAAGACACTTGTTCACCCTCGGAGTACGACTCAACGACAGTTCCGTTCATTGCGCTTGCTTCGACGATGAGTTCGAACTTCGTTTCATCTTCACTTTGCGCCAAGCAACCTACAAGGCTGGATAAACAGAGTAGAAGAACCAACACTGAACCGGTTCTCCACATACATTTGCCCACCTGGAGTTGGTATAAAAAACTGATTCTTCCACAGAAGTCAACTCATCCCAAGGCATCGATGTCGACCATTCAATTTGTGCTAAGTCACGAACCCAGAAAAGAATAAATTGGAATCATAAAAATCGGTCAACTTAGAATTATCGATTTCTCGCTAAAGCGAATGATAAGGAGCCTGCGGAGGGACTCGAACCCCCGGCCTTCGGATTACAAATCCGATGCACTACCAGCTATGCTACACAGGCGATAATCTGCCCGAGACACTTATCCTTGATGAATGAAGCGGATAGAAAAGAAGGACACCCATCGATTCAAAGTGGAATTATTTGAACGAAACGGAGAGACAAGTCAAAGAACAACGCCGCATTCGGAGAGGTATGGACCCGAATGCTGGTGCGGGATTACTCAACACCTATGCCCAGACTAAAGTGGGTAATGATATCATTTTTACTTGGTGGGCGCGTTATCAAAAAGCGATTGAACAAGGTGATGATGCTGTCAATGGTACCATCGGAGCTTTGCTTGAAGATGATGGTTCATTGGCCATTAACCAAGTGGTCGATGAAGCCATTCGGGTTGCACCTGCAGTCGAGATTGCCGCCTATGCACCGTTGAAAGGACTCCCTGCATTTCTTGATTTGGCAAAATCACTGGCACTTGGGGAACATCGTGAACCCTTGAACGAACTGGGAATCTCTATGACGGCTACTGCCACTCCGGGTGGCTCTGGCGCATTGTATCTCGCTGCTGCAAATTTTTCCAATAGAGGCGACAAAGTGTTACTCCGTGACCGTCACTGGGGCCCTTACGATGGTTTCTTGTCAGGTTGTGACCTTGGCGTAGCAATGTATCCGTTATTGCCTTCATCGAAGGACGAACAACACCCATTCGTCGACATTGAAGGTTTCAAAATTCAACTCGCTTCTCTTTGTTCTTCACAAGATAAAGTGATGATTTGGTTAAACGACCCAGCCCACAACCCTACTGGCTTGTCGCTTACCTCTGAAGGTCGTATGGCGTTTTTAGAAGCCGTAATGGAAAGTGCATCTTCAAACGAGCATGTTGGACATACATTGCTTCTGGATTCTGCGTATCATTTGTATGCGGAGGACCCTCATGGCTGGGGCCAAACGATTCGTGATGCTCTTGAAGAAGGCTGGCCTTGGACTGAAAACTTGCTGATTACATTTGCTGTTTCACTCTCGAAATCACATACAATCTATGGATTGCGCACCGGTGCTTTGGTGAGTATTCATCCTGACCCTGAAGTCACTGAGAAAATTGGAACTGTGATGGGAGTCACTGGTCGACAGACATGGTCTGCTGCACCCCGAGTTGCACAGTACACCATCAGCGAAATGCATTCCTCTCCTGAGGGCGGAGATGCTTGGGGGAAAGAGCGAGACCGATTGAAGTCCCTCCTTGTAACTCGTCGGAATCTCCTAAAGGAATGCTGCAAGACACACAACGTCCCACTCAATCCAACGCATGATGGGTTTTTTGCTTGGTTAGAACATGATGACCCTGAAACTATTGCTGAGAAATGTGCTCAACAGAATGTTTTCCTCGTCCCACTTACTGGTGGTATACGTGTAGGATTGTGTGCAGTTCCTTTGGAGCAGATTCCTCGTGTAGCCGAAGCCTTGGCTCAAGCGCTTAAATGAGGTATCGTTATGCAAAACGTTCGTGAAAACTTTCTCATTGCAGGTCTTATTTGTTTAACCGCAGGTGCGTTTTTTAGCGTAGCTGGTATATTGTCGCTGGCAGGAACGATTGGTTTGAGTGGAGTGGTCCTGTTCTTACTCGGGATGACCATGAAATCCGACCGGAGTTTATCTCCAGAGGAAATTGCAAATTGGATGCCTGAATCTACCAAACTCCCCGATGCTGGCCGTGTCATGTATCGAGTCGATGTCACCTTGGACGAACCCAAAAAATGTACTGTTCTTTGTGGCCCATGTGGACATCTGGAAGCGCTTGAAACTGACCGCCCAGTCGAATATTCATGCCCTGCTTGTTCGATCGTTCTCTGGGATGAAGAAGAATAATCGGCGAATCTCAGAAATCGAAAGAAAGCCTCCGATGGACCTTTCCGTTCCATAGAATTGAAGGGCATGGAACATTACGAAGCAACATGGACGCAGACGCTTTGCTCAATCCTGAGCGCAGAATGTTACGCGTCATGCAGACGAAAAGAGGCCACAAATGGACTCTTGCTGAAATTCTAACTGAGTGCAAATGGGAAGACCAAGCGATTGCAGTTGGTGCCGGGCATGGACTCAAGAATGCAGGTATGGTCTCATCAACTGAAACGAGTTCTGCAGTTATTCGACTTGCAGACGAGGGCATTAAAGCAAACCAACACGGACTGCTTGAAGCCCGGATTTGGAAGTGGATGAACCATGCCGATGCCCCGACTATGGCTGGACTGCAATCAGAATTTGAACGTCATGAAGCAGGACCTGGTGTCGGGCTCTTGAAGCGCTTAGGGGTTCAACTTGAGGGAGGGGTTTTTATCGCATTGAATCCGTCCGCTGTGACTGCTGATATCGAAGCCCGTACAGCATTTATTCAGTCTTTACCAGCCGCATCAGAATCTCTCGATATCACCCTTATGGACCATTTCAACTCTCGTCGAGGTTTGATTGAATCGGTGATTACAACCACCCGTACTTGGAGGGTGACTCCACAGGGCCGTGCAGTCGATATTGAAGCGTTGGTTGAAAAACAATCCATCAGTGAAATTACCACGGAACTCCTTCAATCAGAGGCTTGGAAAGATGCAGATTATCGGCCGTTCGATGTCACCCTTGAATCAGCAACACCACGAACAGGTCGCAGTCATCCAATGCAGGCATTGATTGAACGGGTCCGAAGTATCTTTTTGGAGATGGGCTTTTCAGAGTTGGTCGATGATTATGTCCAAACTGCAGGATGGAATATGGATGCGTTGTTTATCCCTCAAGATCACCCTGCAAGAGAAATGCAAGATACATTCTATCTTGAGAATCCAAAATCAATCGACCTTCCAGAACACCTCACTGATGCGTGGGGTGCGATTCACGAACATGGTGGCGATACCGGTTCGGTTGGATGGGGTGGTACATTTTCTGCAGAGACTTCGAAAAAAGGTTTGTTACGTACGCATACGACAGTCAATACCATCCAATATCTTGCAGAACATCCTAAAGATGCTTGCCGGGTGTTTTCAGTCGGTAGGGTATTCAGAAAAGAGGCAATTGACCGTACACACTTACCTGAGTTTCATCAAATCGAAGGCATCATAATGGAGGAAGGCGCAAACTTGCAAATGCTTGTTGCAACACTCAAAACATTCTATGCAAAAATGGGTTGTCCTGAAGTTCGAGTACGCCCAGCATATTTCCCTTATACAGAGCCGAGCCTTGAGATTGAAGTCAAATGGCGCGGAAAATGGCTCGAATTGGGTGGAGCAGGAATCTTCCGACCTGAAGTCACTGAACCGCTTGGAATTTCATCTCCTGTTCTCGCTTGGGGAATGGGTCTCGAACGATTGGCAATGTTGGTCCTCGGACTTGATGATATTCGACAATTGTACATCTCGGATTTGGAGTGGCTACGCAACCAACCAATCCTTTGAACGGCTCATCAAGTGAAAGGCGATACCGACCTATAGCGTATCCTTTCATCAATCGAGTATTTAGGCAAAGAGAATTGAGGTATGCTTGTAGTCGCTTACATACCTTGTATTGGGGCAACACATCGAGGATGATTTTCAATGACGGACTTTCAAGCACTTGGCCTTTCAAACACCTTACTAAGCGCGGTTAAATCAGAAGGTTACACGACCCCAACACCGGTACAGGTACAAGCCATTCCACCTTTGCTAGAAGGACGCGACGTGCTGGGTGTCGCACAAACGGGTACCGGTAAAACTGCAGCGTTTGCATTACCAGTTCTTCAAATTATGAGCAGAAAGCCACCTCAGGGTAAGCGATTTATTCGAGCGCTTATTCTTTCACCGACTCGAGAACTTGCTGCTCAAATCGATGAACGCTTTTCCGCTTACAGCGAAAGCATGGACATTCGTCACCGTGTGATCTTTGGAGGTGTGAATCAAAATCCTCAAGTGCGCGATTTGAAAAAGGGTTTGGACATTCTTGTCGCCACCCCTGGACGCCTCTTAGACCTCATTGGTCAAGGCCATATTAATCTTGGAAATGTCGAGTTTTTCGTACTTGATGAAGCGGATAGAATGCTTGATATGGGATTCATCAGAGATATTGAGAAAGTAATCAAACTCCTACCGAAGAAGCGACAAAACTTGTTGTTCAGTGCAACGATGCCAAAATCAATTGCAACACTCGCTGGATCATTCCTCAACAATGCAGTCATGGTCGATGTCAGTCCGAAAGAAATGACCGTCGACCGTATTCAACAGAAAATAATGTTTTTGAGAAAAGCCGATAAAAGACGCCTACTGGTTCAACTCATCAAAGAGGAACGCGTCCAACGTGGCATTGTATTCACTCGAACAAAGCATGGTGCGAATCGATTGGTCAAGCAACTTGACCAAAGTAATATCATTGCTGCTGCGATTCACGGAAATAAAAGTCAAGGTGCTCGCACCAAGGCTTTAGCGGGATTCAAGGATGGTAAGATTCCAATTCTTGTTGCTACTGATATTGCGAGTCGTGGCATCGATGTCGAGGGAATTACCCATGTATTCAACTATGATTTACCAAATGAGCCTGAAAGTTATGTTCATCGAATTGGACGAACAGCACGTGCGGGCCGCAGTGGTATTGCATACGCCTTTTGTGACGACTCAGAAAGCGGCTATCTTGTAGGGATCCAACAACTCATTGGCCAAGAGATTCCGGTCGAGAGTAAGCATCCATTCCATTTCGTTGGCGCAATTCCAAAACCGGGCCAGAAACCTGGTAAAATAAAGGAAAAATCAGGAGCCAAAAAGTCCTCACGAAATAACAATCATGGCCAACAATCGCGAGGTAATTCTCAGAGTAATTCACGCCCTCGTCAAAACGACAGAGGGAATGGAAATCAAAACAATAACTCTCGCTCCCGTCGATGAGAATATTGCCAATTACGATGGATTAAAAACCGGTACCATCAATGAGTACTCATTTGAGTTGATGAATACCAGCAACAAAGGGAATGAGTCATTCAAACATCGAGCTGGCGGGAACAGGCCCGGATTGTAAGCATGATGCCTACCGGTGAAATCCAAACAAATCACTGCTTTTTAATGACAAGACCGTTTCCGTCTTTGTATGATTCAGTTACAAGCATGATGACATCAATTAATGACCAAATTCCGCAACCACCTAAAGTAAGTAGTTTCAAAACTCCAGTTCCAACTTTCCCAGAGTAGAAGTGGTCAACCCCTAATACGCCAACTAGAATCGCCAAGAGTAGAGTTGTCATCCAATCTACATCTGAGACTGGCATTCCATATGCCATTCCTTGTGGCATTCCTTGTTGCGGCATTCCCTGTTGTGGCATTCCTTGTTGTGGGATTCCTTGTTGTGGCATTCCTTGTTGTGGCATTCCTTGTTGTGGCATTCCTTGTTGTGGGATTCCTTGTTGCGGCATTCCTTGTTGTAGATCATGAGGTTGCATGAACAGCGGACAACACACCTCATATTATTTATGTTGTCAGCGGAAAAGACATTAACCTCAATTTGAATCAGGAGTCATGAAGTGGCCTGGTGTCAATGAGGCCTCAATTACGGCTGTTGTAACTGGAGGAGCGCTGATGGTATCTGCAATCTTACCTCATGGAGGAGTGAAAGGATTGAAACTCTGCCCATGGTACTATCTGTCCGGTTACCCTTGCCCCTTTTGTGGAATGACGCGTGGATTTGTCGCCATTACTCACTTTGACCTTCAAAGTGCGATGGAATTTAATCCAGGTTCCCCCTTTATTTACGGAGCTTTTGCCTACATGATGTGGGCATCGATCAGTGCGCTACGAAAGGGTGAAAGTGAAATGAAACCGTTGAGCAAAATATTGTACATCAGTTGGCTTGTGCCAACTCTTGCAGTTTTTACTTTGATGTTCTATCAACGCATCGTGCGTGTTCTTCTGCTTTAAAGCGAATATCTCAATTTCCAAGTGATAAAAATCCAGTGCCAGTAAAAGCCATAATTGGTATGAAGATCATTAGGATTTGTAACCAATTGAGTACGAGTCCGGCAACGGCTTGTCCATTACCGACTCCACTCGTTTTTGAACCACTGAAACCAATATGTGAAGATATCACACCGGCGACAGCCAATGGAAGGGAGACGAAACAACACGCAAAGAAGAGAAGAGGGGATAACACTGAAAGGGACATTGAGACAATACCCAAAACCATTCCTGCCGTTGCTGCTCCATTCGTCGGAAGGACTGCAATCATCATGCCTTGTGGAGCTGCGTAGCCTTGAGTTGGTATTCCACCTATGACTTGTGGACTTGCGTACTGTTGAACTGGAATTTGTTGAGGTTGAGGTATAGGCTGCATTAAGTTGGATGAGGGACATCCATACTAAATCCTTTTTGGGACGAATTATTTGAAGATAACATCACTCAATCGCTCTCGAGGGCCGGATGTTGAAATGGAACCGGGTTAGCGTTGGTCTTCCATTGCCATACGATAGGCTTCAATGGCAGCTCTTGCGATTGCTTCGGGATCATTATTCATGGTCGTGATGTTGTGGGTCGCTCCGACGTGCATGTCCCCGCCGATGGCTGAATCTTGTATACCTGAAGTGAACGGTGAGGTGAACGAAGTACGCATGTCAGCCATCTCTTTCTCCATCTGAATCTTGGCTTGACGAACGTTCTCTGCTTCCTGTTGTAACTGGTACATCTCCGCCTTCAAGGCTACGATTTCTGAATCTTGAGTAAACGAGTGCTGTTGGATATGGTCACGCTTAGCAGCAGCTTCAGCATTCGCCCGGCTCTGCTGCCTCTCCAATTCCTCGATGACGCCGGGGGTTGGCTCGGATGCTGAGTGAGGCCGAATTTCTCGCAAATTTTCTCCTGGTCGCAATGATTTTTTGGTCTGGACTACGAGCCCTTCCCGTGTATTGACCCAGAGATCGATATCATAGGTTCCGTCGCCATTCACGGTTCTGACCACGCCTCCGTCAAGCCAGCATTGGTTTGTAGGACTGTTGTAATCAACCTTATCTCCGACGCCAATAAGAGGTGCAGCGTACCGAATAGTGCCGGGTGCTGAGCCAAAGACGACGGCATGCTTTGTCTCCACTTTTCTGACTCGTTTGACAACATCAATGGCGACTGAACCATCGTCATTCAGTCCGGTTACCGTACAACTGTCAAGCCACCTTTCATTGGTCGGACTGTGATATTTGACAGTATCACCGATGGCGAGGTCGTGAATCTTGCGAATCGTTCCAGGCGCTTCTCCGAAGACTACGGCGGGTTTATTCTCGATGATAATCCCATCATGTGTGTTCTTCCACACATCGATCTGGAATGTACCATCACTATTGATTGCGCTGATTACACTGCCATCGAGCCAGCGTTGGTTCGTAGGACTGTGGTATTCGACGTCATCCCCTATCAAAGGGGCAAAGGCATACCGGATGTTCCCCGGGGCATCACCAGTTCTCACAGAGGGCTTATTCTCGACCCTGCGAACAATCTTCGTGACTTCGACCTGATAGGTCCCATCATCATTCACTGCACGAACGACCGTATTCTCTAGCCATCTATCATTGGTAGGGCTGTAATATTCTACATCATCCCCTACTTTGACTAAGCCAACTTTATTGCGCATGATAAATCCGATTCCGACACATTATTTGGGCTTATCTCTTCGGCAAATCCTTTCATCGTTCGGATACGAATTATACGGTTTTCGAGAGAGGTCCTATGAACTACGTATTCTTGATGCTCGCCTCAAAAAGGAACTGCAAACCCTTTAATCAGCAATTACACACAGGTATTCCAGTATAAGTTCGAACGGTATTGGGTCTTCACACGTCGCTTATAATCAATGTAGAATCATCAGAGAGTGGTGTGGCGCCGGTTTCAATGGAGATAATTTTACCATCTTTGAAACGGTGGAATGAGAGAATTGCTTCAAATGTGGAGTCGTTGGAAAAGTGCGGGTAGCATGTTCGACTCTGACCTCGTGATTCTCAAAGAGTACTCTGTATCCCTCGGTTTGAACTGAGCCACTGCCTGCGAAAGCGAGGACGTCTGCCTTTCGTAGCATAACCATCTCTCCAACATAAGGAGTGAAGGTGAATTCTTCATGCAGGAGGGCGTCAGAGCGTTGACATCTCCGGATTTAAAGGCGATGCGGTATGCGACAAGTATAGACATCGTTTGTTTGAGATTCGACTCCCATTTGACACATTTAGATTAGGGCTTCTTGGGATTTTACAACGGCCTTCGAAACGAAATGTTTTCAAGGAATCTTACTAAACCTTCTTGAGGAGCATTGATTTGAATCATGATACCGAACAGGAATCATGGATTTTTTTTCGCCGGTGAAAACATGAAAACTACATTCAAAATGATGGGGATTGCTGATTTCATAACATTAGCCAATGGTCTACTTGGCGCTGCTGCGATTATGTTCATCATTCTTGCAGTCGAAGACTTGGAAAACCCAATGTTCGAAAAAGGGGTTCGATCAAATTATATCTGGTTGGCAATGGGATGTATTTTACTTTCAGCCATAGGAGATATAATCGATGGACCAATCGCTAGAAGATATTCTAAACGCAAGCTTCTCGGCGGAACTTTGGATGTTATGTCAGACTGTATTTCCTTCTGTGTAGCACCAGCATTACTGATGTTTGTAATGTTTGGCCGCTGGGGTGAAGCATCGCCTTTGTGGTCTGTGTCCTTGGGTATTGCGGGATGTTGGGTCATTGTAACGGGAATGCTAAGGCTTGCTCGATTCCAATATGAAGATGGTTCTGATAAGAATTATTTCCATGGGTTAGCATCGCCTGGTAATGCTATGATTTTGATTACAGTCGCAGCATTGATTTGGCTTCAACCTTCATCTGGATTTGGACCTGATGTGACAACAAATTGTATTTTTTGCTTGGAAACGACGAGTTCCGCACATGAGAAACCATATTTTGACTTTTTAATTCTACCAGTGATGTTTATTTCGGGTGCTCTCATGATATCAGATAGAAAACTATCCAAGACCAAGAAAGGGCTTCCAATGAAACTCTCAGGTCTACAACTTCTTTCGATTGTTCTTGCTACCACTCTCTCAATCATACATTCAACAGAGGTAGGAGTCGACCTCATCGATACTCGGCCTCAGTTTATTTTATATTGTATTTCGGCCCTTTTATTGATGTTCTATGTCATGGCAGGTCCAACTCTTGTTGAGATGGATCATCGCGAAGTTCTTGAATCCGAATAATCAAACGAGCTCAGTTGTATCGAGATTCCTCTTCTTGAGCGAAGATGAAATCAAGACATGTGTCATCATTCCAAGGAGCATCATTGCAAAGAGAATGTCCCAAGATATCTTGAAAATTAATCTTGGTAGGTTCGGCGATAAAGATAATTGTAAACTAAGGAGGGCAACCCTGGTCATAAGGAGCAGGGCAACATAATGGACGGGCCAATTA
>Ga0209091_10000880_pt1 | contig 27712 bp, 24 predicted proteins | sample ArcticOcean_MG_C_6_FD_187438 | JGI IMG/M metagenome (GOLD analysis project Ga0209091, IMG submission 187438) | Marine microbial communities from western Arctic Ocean - ArcticOcean_MG_CB8_128 (SPAdes) (version 2) | ecosystem: Environmental > Aquatic > Marine > Oceanic | place: Arctic Ocean...
ATCGGTATTGAGACTGAGATTCGGAACGACATTCTTGGCGGCGCGATAGGTGAAATATCTCCCGGTGAAACTTGGATAGAACTTTGGGTAGTGAGAAAGACTCAAGCTGAAGCAGCCACGGCGAGGATCAAGGAAATACTAGAACAGCCGGAGCGAGATGACTGGTTGTGTAATCAATGCCAAGAACCCAATCCGGCAACTTTTGATTTGTGCTGGCAATGTGGGGAGGGGGGGTAATCATCACCGCTCTCTGCGAATAAACTTCGAAGCCTTACGTCGCTTAAACCACGCCGTTTCTCGTTCATTCTCAAGATAAACGCTAACCAACTCCCATCCATCTTCCCCTAATTCGTTATACCTGCTTGTTTTATGAAAGGGTGGAGCTGTATGACGAGTAGTAGTTAAACGCCACCAGGGTTTGTGGTTATTGGCTGATCGGGTGATGAGCGATTAGCCAATGTGCTTTTCTGTTGGCGTAGGGATAAATGCGCTGCCGTGGTTTCAACCATCAGATAGCGGCAAAGAAATCGTTTTGCGGCCCTGGCCCCGGCCTTTGCCGGCGCCCAGCATCAGGGGGCGCGCGTTGCCTCAGATGCGCCAGAATGGTGTCGGCGCCGAAGACCTTTGGTAAACTCAGGACCGAATTTGTTGATCCAGAGTCGAATGGCTTCGTAGCTAACGGAAATATTGCGCTCGGCTAACAGGTCCTCAACATCTCTGACGCTGAGATTGAAACGGTAGTAGAGCCAAACAGCGTGTTGAATGATTGAAGGTGGGAATCGGTGGCGCTTATAGATGTTTTTCATCCTGATATGCTGCCAGAGGAGCGATTAACTTGTCAGTACCGCCTCGAGGCAAGACCGGGCCGCGTGACGTAACGACACAGACGTTCACGCTGTTGCGGCCGGCAGGCAACAGCCACGTTCAGTGAAAAACCGTTTCTATCGACCGTGAAAGGTTTTGGTTGGGTCTCCGTGCGCTGCAGGCCCGGGTTCTTCAAGGTGAGAATCATGGTAGTCCACACCATTTGAAAATCCTTAAATTCAAGGCCAACCAAAAAGCTTGTATATGCACAGTCGATTAAATCACTGCAAGCTTTAGCTCACGGCAGGCTGAGCGCAATCAATTCCATTGTTTCGTCCTGTCTGCCGGCCGCTATCACAATATATTGTTTGCCATTTTGCATGTAGGTCATGGGAGAGCCTGTGGGACGTGCGCCGAGGGGGATCTTCCGCAGAAGTACACCGGTGGTTTTATCGAACACGTTCAAGGTTGATAATGAACTGTTTTTGTAAAACAACAAATCTCCGCTCACCATGGACGCCGCGTTTCCAATGACGGTGGTATTGCTGTCTGCGGCGACCTGCCAGCGAATGCTACCTGCGTTCATGTCGTATGCGGTAATGGAAGAACCCAGTCCAGGATATGGAGATACCGTTGCTGGGCCGGTAAACAATTCCGGGAACACATAGTAGAAGTTCTCTTCACTTCCTTCTTGCAAGCGCACCAGGTGCGATAAGGGGCCAAATCCGTTCACATAAAGGGTCTGCGTGTTGGGGTCGTAGGATGCACCACCCCAGTTTGCACCGCCCCCTTCGCCAGGTGTAACAATGAGACCCTTGGTGTTCGGAGGCGTAAATAAGGGGCCGACGTCGTAGGCCGTGGCCGAAGAGGGGTCCACCAGGTCTTGACGAGCGCTGCCTTGTCGCACAAAAGGTGGCGGCTTGCTTGGGATCGGCTGGGTCAGTGAGGTGATTTCGCCCGGGACTGTTGATCCAGGGACAGGGGTTTCAATAATAGGCCACACTGGCGCGCCTGTTTCGCGATCAAAAACATAAATGAAACCCTGTTTGCTCACCTGTGCCAAGGCCTTGATGTTCACCCCGTCGACGTTGATGTCCATGAGGTTCGGTGCCGCGGGCAGGTCATAGTCCCAAATATCGTGGTGTACTGTTTGGAAATGCCATTCGCGCTCACCTGTTTCGCAGTTCAAAGCGACAATGCTATTGGCAAACAAATTGTCACCTGGCCTGCGACCACCGTAGTAATTGTTGGTTGGACAACTTACCGGTAGATACACGTGACCAAGCTCTTCATCGGCGCTCATGGGTGCCCAGACGTTGGTGTTGCCATTGATTTTCCAGGAATCATTTTGCCAAGTGTCTAAGCCGAATTCCCCTTTTCGAGGTATGGTATGGAAGGTCCATAACCTTTCTCCGGTGTTGATGTCGAAGCCTCGCACATCTCCTGGCGGAGATGGGGGTAAAACTTCTCCATCGTGGACGCTGGAACCAACAATCAGTACGTTGCGGCACATGATCCCGGGTGAGCTATTACCTACCTGCGTTACTGCACCCGCTAAGTCCGGTACGTCTGGTTGGTCGTGAGCATTGTTCAGTCGTGTTGTTGTGGCGTTCAGGCGAGGAATATCGCTGAGTAGATTGACCTGACCGTTGCCTAGTGTACCGAAATTATTGATCGGCTTGCCACTGATGGCATTTAATGCAATCAGCCTTGCATCTCCTGTAGCAATATGGATTTTCTTTCCATTGGAGTCTTCAGTAAAGGAAACCCCCCGGTGCAGAAAACCGTTGTTAGGGGGCCGTCCGTACAAATAAGATTGCGGGTCGTAGGTCCATAAGGATTCGCCGGTGGTCGCATTGATCGCAGCCACCTGGCTAAAGGACGTGCTGGTGTACAGTACGCCGTCAACCATAATCGGTGTTGGTTCGAATACTGAGTTTTGATAAGTGGTTAGATTATTGTCGGGTGAGAGCCATCGCCAAGCGATCTCCAACTCATCTATATTGTCCGCATTGACTTGATTGTGAGGCGCGTATTTGTTGCTGGAGAGATTGCCTCCGTAGTTCGGCCACATACCGTTGGCTGTGCCTTCTGTAAGTACGTCGCGAGAGGGGACGATGGTGATTGTTTGTTCTGTGGTGCTACTGTTTTGTCCATCGCTCAGCGTTAAGTTAACAACATAGGTACCGCTAACATTGGGTGTAAATCTGATGGTTTCGCCAATACCTTCAATGAGTGCAGTGCTGCCTTTGGGACTGGAAGCCAATTCCCAATCAAAAGTAAGGGGGTTGCCATCCGGGTCGAGGCTTTTGCCAGCGTGCACGGTAACTTCTGAACCTAGCACAGATACTTGATTGACGCCTAAATCAGCAATAGGAGCCTGAGTGTTTGAGACGTTATAGCTCTCGTCAAGCAGACCACCCCAAGCCAGGTCCAGAAAAGTACCTATATCGAAATTGGTCGGTTCATTTGTGTCGTGAAAATTGTTACCCGAGCGAACGATAGACCCGTCACCCTGGCGCGTGTAGTTGCCAAACCGCAATACAACCAAGTCATTGTCTGGATATACAGCAATTAACTGACCCTGTACTCCAATCGCTGCAAATCCACCATTGGAAATTGGCCACCAATAGTAGCCATAGGTGCCATTCCGGGCTGGTATCGTACTAGTATTAATCCATGCTTGGCTAAGTAACTGCGTTCCGTTCCACGCGCCATTCCTGGCGTAAAGCAGACCAAATCTGGCGAAGCTACGTGGTTTTGCATCCAAGCAGCAGTAGGCGAGAACCTGGTTATTGCTGTCCACCCACCAATCTCCGTTAAATCCAGTCACATCTCCCAGAGTGTTCGCAAGGTAGTCACTGACAGGCACCCCAGTCGCTACCCGAACGAGTTCTCCGGCGATCATCACATCGGCATTTGAATAGGTGTAAAGTTTTTCCCCAGGCGTGCCGATGAGTGGTCGGTTGAGTGACAACGCTAACTGATCATTCGACTCGTACAGGTCCGAACCGTCTGGATAGCCATCACCGTCGGGGTCACCTATGAGGTCCATAGCAGTGCGTACATTGAGTAAATGGGAGACCGTAATGGCTGCTTTACCTGTGCTGGACCAACTGGGGATGAAGTCGGCCAGGGATTGATCTAGGCCGCGGATCGCGCCTTCGTCAAGTGCTGCGCCTACAAGTGCGCTGGTGACGCTCTTTGCTACAGACCAACTTGTGACTTGATCTTCGGAGGTTTTATTTGGACCGTATTGCTCGGCGACGAGATAGCCATTCTTGACGATAATAACGGCGCCTGTGTCGTTTCCGTCTTTAAATGCATAATCAAGAGCATCGTTGATGTTAGTGCTGCATAAGCCTTGATCTTCTGGCGAAGAGGTTTGCCAATTATCCTGAGGAAATACTGCGCTAAAAGGCCCTGAGCCTGGTGTGCATGCCGTTGGGGCAGGGCTTCCGCCACTCGATGGTGGCAAGGTTTCCGGGGCTTGCGTAGAGCCGTTACCACCACCTCCACCTCCACCTCCACAAGCAGAAAGCATCAGTACACCCAGTAAAACAATTCCTGAATTGAAGGACTTCATTGGGCTATCAAGCTCCTCTGTATGCGAGGATAGGAATTATAACAGGGCTTTTTGATCGAAAGTTTGAGTATCGAATCAGATCGGTTGCCTGCTTGTTTTATGGAAGAGTGTAGCGGTATGACTGCAGTGGTTAAACGCTACCAAGTTTTTTGTTGTTTGTGGTTATTGGCTGATCGGGTGATGAGCGATTAGCCAATGTGCTTTTCTGTTGGCGTAGGCATAAATGCGCTGCCGTGGTTTCAACCATCAGATAGCGGCAAAGAGATCGTTTTGCGGCCCTGGCCCCGGTCTTTGCCGGTGCACAGCATCAGGGGGCGCGCCACCGACCCCGGGGGAGCGATAACCCGCATTCTAAGTTTAAGTAGTACCCATCCAGATACATTAGAGGCTGATTTAAAAAAGGCGTGGCTACTGCTGGGCCGGAAATGCTAGCGGGGTAGGTTGTATGGAAATTCGGTGTACGCTTTAAGGGCATGGACCTGCGCTGATAACTGTTTATGAATAATCCGTCTGATTAGCAATCATGTCCGAATGAGAATAGCGTTCTTCAAAGGATTAAAGGTTATTCTTCACTCCTGCCAAGGCGAGAAAGCGCGGCGGGTATTTACGCCAAAGCACGCAAAAAAGAGGGCTTAATATGATGAACACAGATAAAAAATCAGGGAAAGGGTTTTGGCAGAAGCTAAATGATGCAGTTACCGAAGTGGGTATCGAGCATGCCGATGATGATTTTGACTGGGATCAAAGAGTCAAGCTACCTGAATGGCAGCTAGTCCGGTTGAAAGAACGTTATACAAAACGTCAGCAATTAAAGAAACAGAAAAAATTGGACAAAAGATAAACCCGAAAGGTAGAACTAAGTCATCAAGATAGAAAGATACTAAGGAAGCCTTACTCTTCCTTAGATGTTAGTAATCAGTCAAATGTCGAGTGGCTCGAAGATTACAGCTGACTTGATTAAACAAGAGATTTGCAGACAACTACCTTTCACTGCCCCGTCTCATAACATGAGAAGTTGAAGAAGGTCTCACTGTTGATGAAATTGAGGTTCAGTAACCGCAGGTTATCGTCAGCGTTGTCGATCTTGAGACGGGCAGTGCCGTTCCAAGTATCCCGGATGATGTCAGACAGCGTGCTTTCTTCACGACCACTTTCGTATCTAATTTGACTAGTTGATGAAACAGTTGTTTCATCAACGTTCTTATAATTGTTATTGGGTGACAAACATGAAAAAAATAATTTTTATCGTGGCCGCACTGGTTTGCGTGCAATTGCAGGCTGAGATGGCAGTTTCGACTATATGGTCTGCAATGCCGGGTAAAGGTACTCAGCTTTTGACGAATGGCATGGAAGCGAAAGCTATACACGAAAAAATGGGTGCTGAGGTTAGCATCCTCGTTGATCAGGATAACGACATGCACTACGTGATGGGGTTCTCTGATTGGGTGGCGTGGGGAAAACTTCTTGACTCGATGCCAGGTAACGAAGAATGGCAAAGCTTCTGGCAGCGCGCAGGGAAGGAAGCAACCGGGGAGGTCAGCGGGACATTCATGATGAATGTTCCTCTCGTCGCCAAGTCTCAGCAAGCCCATATTGTTTTCAGTTGGGATGTTCAGCAGGGTCAAACACCTAGTTTCTTGGCGCTGTGTATGCAATCCCGGAAAATACATGAGAGGCTTGGTGCTAGCGTAGGGGTAAATGTCGACGAGTTAGCTGACGTGCATTACGAACTCAGCTTTGAGAATTGGGAAGCTTACGGCAAGTTTTCAGAAAATCTTGCGGTGGATTCAGAGTGGCAGGAATTTTTTAGTGGAGCAAACGCAGAACCTGTTGCAGAGTTGACCAAGGTCTGGCGTCTAAATAGGTTATAAAGCACTTCGGTGACGATAGCCCTCGTTGTGAGGTACAAGGAGGGCTAAGTCGAGACGAATCTGAAAAGATCAATCGGTGTAGGTAACTTGCCGAAGCAAATTTCAATAACCCCGGCTTTTTTCGTTGTCTGTTGGTTTGGATTCGGTCTTTATATAGCCAGTACTTACTGCCCACGGTTCCTCCAAACCAGTAATACATGCACAGCAGGAGTCCCTTTCTGTTAAGTGGGGGCGGTGGGGTGCTGGGAGTCCCTTTCTGTTAAGTGCGGGCGGTGGGGTGCTGCTGGGCCGGAAATGTTAGCGGGGTAGGTTGGAAGTTAAATGCTCGGGAAATTACCCAGTGTGCTTCTATTAGAGGGTAGTCGCTTAAGTCTAAAAAAATATTGGGTACCAAAGCGGGTACTTATGAGGGTTTAAAGTAATAACCAATCGTCAGAACTTGATCTATCTATTTTCCTTTAGAGGGGTCAACCTTGGTTCGTATATATTGAGGGATCATTTCCGTGAACTCGGATCTAGTAGTCGGTTGGAATTCTATTAGCGCATCTATCATGCTTGTGCTGGGCAACTTTTTGTCAGTATCTATGCCCTTTGACTCGGCTGAAATGACTTGATGGTCAAAATGTTTGAGTGCTTGTTCGACAGTGAGGTCTTTTCCCTCATCTAAGAATGCTAGTGTTCGTTGCTCTGACTCGTTAAGTGAAGTTTCTTCAATCGGAATCGGTTCGATCACCTCTGACCGTAAGCTGTTCAATTCTTCGATTATCGGGTTTAGTTGGCTTTCTGGGTTGGAGAACCAGTCAGTAGACCATATACGGCTAATTTTCCAATCCATGTTCTCGAGTATTTCCTGTCTGAGTCGATCGCGATCTCGAACAGATTTTGCGCTGTGGTAAGTTGCGCCATCACATTCAATTCCCATTAGGAATCGACCAGGGCTTCCGGGATCCCTCACTGCAAGATCGATGAAATAGCCAGCTGCCCCGACTTGGAATTCACATTCATAGCCATGTTTATAGAGGGCGCTTGCCACATCTATTTCAAAATCAGAATCGGCATCGTTACCGGTGATCTTGGGATGAGAGGTGCGCCCAGTCACGGCATATTCCAAGAAATTTCGGAACGCAACAACACCTTCTTTGGTGTTCGCGCTGGGTACGATATCTGTATGTTGCATGGAAGAAAAAACATGCATTCTTTTCTTTGATCGAGTGAACAAAACGTTTAGGCGACGCCAGCCGTTGTCCCTGTTTATTGGCCCAAAACGTTGGTGTACTGGGGCCCCGTATTCCTGTGGTCCGTAGGTACAACTTATATATATGACATCTCTCTCATCACCCTGAACATTCTCTAGGTTTTTGAAAAACAGCGGGTCTTCAGAGTCTAGGTTTTTATCAACAGCATTTTGTAGTGGTATATCTTGCTTTTGAATATCTTCGAAGTGTTCCTGTGGTCCGTAGGTACAACTTATATATATGACATCTCTCTCATCACCCTGAACATTCTCTAGGTTTTTGAAAAACAGCGGGTCTTCAGAGTCTAGGTTTTTATCAACAGCATTTTGTAGTGCTATATCTTGCTTTTGAATATCTTCGAACGCTTTTTCGATTTGGTCTCGTTGACTTACGCTCATTGCCACAACGCCAATGGATTCACTCTTCGTTTTTAGGTGTTGAGATACTGCCTCGGCGACCGCTCTTGCTTCTTCTGTATTGCGTCGGTTTACAAACCGCCCCCTTTGTACATAGTGAAATTTGACACCAAATTCCTCACTTTCGGAATGGGGTGAAGGAAACAGCACCAAATTCCCGTCATAAAAGTTCATGTTCGAAAAGTAGTAGTAATCTGGACGGACGATTTCCAAATTACTCACGTCTAATGACTTGGGCAAATAAGCAATAACTCAGGTAATGCTGAACCTAGAGCAGCCTCTCTATTTTTTAGCTAATTTCCAGGTTCTACGTCAATCTCGTTGCTGTAATCTATATAGCTAGCTTGACGTTCGAACTTCGGTTAAGTTGCTTCTTTCTACTAAATCTATGGTTTGCTTATGAGACTAATTGCACTGCTACTAACCACCACCTTATCTGTTTCAGCTTATTCTGATAATCACAGCGACGTTCCGGCTGGCAACGGTGCTTTTGTTGCGCTCATGGTGCAGGCACAGGATACCGATGCGTATGTTGAGGCTTTGAAGAAAAACCCCGCACCCTTCGAGGCCATTGGTTCCTCGCTTGCAGGCGCGTGCATCACAAAAACCGGCAATGATTATCCAGGTCAAATGTTCATCTACAATGCTTTCGACTCAGTTGAACAGGCCATGGCTGCGACTAACAAATACGACCCAACCAAGGCGACACCTGAATTGACCGTTATCAGAGAAGTAAAATACAGCGTGATATTCAAGCCTTTGAAGCAGTTCACGCTCGAACCAGGATCTGAGCGACTATGGAGACTAACTATTCCAAGAGAAAACCTGCAGCCATTTGTGAACAAAATTACTGAACTAGAAACTGCTCTTCGCACAGCTGGACATAAGGTTAATCTTGGCGTTTTCCAACCCATCGGCGGCGGCGTGCATGAGGCTATCCATTTAAGAGCTGTAAGCCCCTCATACGGAGCCTCAGGAAAAATCCTTGACGACGCTTATGCTGGTGCCGATTGGACAAACACTTGGGCCGAAGCCTTGGAGTTGGTTGATGAAGTACTCTCTGATAATTTTGAGCAATGCGAAATTATCTACACCGCTGAATAGTTCTTTTAACCATTAACCTCTTGTATGAAACCTTGAGGTTAATGGCTTGTTAGGCCTGACTCAACAAACCCAAACACGGAATAACTATTAGTATTCGGTTCATTGGGTGCTCCACGCCCCTCGAACCCTGATGAAGAGCCACCTCTCATTAAAACTCAAAACAAATACGTTCATATGGCGTAAAGTAAATGGCTGGCCAATAGGGGCCATCGTGTCTTACCTTTTGCGGTACAACAAGATGATTGGTTAAGTTTTACCTTAGCCCTAGCATTTCCTGCCCAGCAGCACCCTACCGCCCCCCTACCCCCACTTCACAGAAAGGGACTCCTGCACTACTTAGGTATTAGTAATTTGGAGGGACGCATGGGTGGGAGTTCTCTGCCTCTTTCTGCATCAAATTGCGCTCGAAATGGAGCCAGCGGTCCGTAATAATCGTGTCACCGCAACTATTTTGTAGCTCCAGCTCACGGGTATGAGTTAACTTGCCAGTACCCACGGACCCAGCAGAAAAAGTTGGCAGAGGTATAAATCATGCTGATGTGGATCCAGGTTGCCAACGCCTTTACTCCTCGGTACAGTTTTAGGTAAATATGGGGGCATATATGGTCAGGAATCTAACTAACGAAGAGAAACGACAGTTCTATCGCGACGGATATTTCATCGTGAAAGGTGCAATCTCAAAGGAACTGGTCGATGCTGCACTGGCAAGGATCAAATCGGCAAAAAAAGGTGAAAACCTGGGCCCAACGAAAGAGATGCTGGACCTTGTGAATGCATCGGACGTGACACCGGTTCTGAACGACATGATGGGTGATTTTGATGCTCCCGTTGCCTGCCAGGTTGGCATATTAAAACGGCGTGAATCAGGCGATCATTACAACAACCTTGGTTACAAAGACAAGGATATGCCCTACTACGGTGCCGAGGTTCATATGGATGGACTGATTACCATCGCCGCACCCCAGGAAGTGCAGCAAGGAAATCCTGATGAAATTTATCACCGCTATTTCGCCAGCGGACCCAAGGGTGATCTCGGCCGAAGTGCCAATGTCATGGGTCACAACATGGTGCCGATGTTTGAAGATGCGCAAATGACACTGGGTATGGGGAGTTTTACCGCGTTTGTGTTTGCATGCCTGAACGATCAGACGGTCGAAGGTCGCGGCCAGACCTGCCTGCTGAAAGGCGGCCATCACGTTACGGAAAGATTCCTGAGGACTCAGCGGGATGCCAATAATCATCTCGGCCCCGAAGGCGAAGGCTGGCCTAGGCTAAATCACGATGCGCCTAATCGCTGCGGTCTTCATTATCTGCCGGAAGCGGTCAGGCAAGAGTTTATTGATGACACCTCTGAAGCCACTCCGGATGGTAAAAAGTGGCCGCGGCCGACTCAGATACTGATGAAGCCAGGTGACGTGTGCATCGCCTCCTACCACATCCCTCATTCAGGCACTCGTAACGAAAACGGGACAGAGTCACGAAAGAACATCATCTTCAGGATCCGCAACAAAAAACAACAGCCGGATAAGCTGGCCAATGGTGTCTCTGATCATCCGGACAGGGGTCAGATGGGAGAGTGGCTGAAATACGAAGACGGCAATGAGCCCTGGGAGAGATCCAAGTACGCCATGTGCAACCAGTGGCACAACTGGGACGGCATGCAGGAAATCGTCGCCGAAGAACAAAACCGGGTACTGACAAATTAACTATTTTGAGACTCAGAAGTGGGAGTGCTCTGCATCTTTCTGCTTCAAATTACGCTCGAAATGGATCCAGCGGTCCGTAATAATCGTGTCACCGCAACTATTTTGTAGCTCCACCCCCTGAGGTATCGAATTCAAACCACTCGGCGATATCGTGAAGGTAGAGCTCAAACAGGTTTCGCAAAATAGGATCTGCTGTTTCATCTACCTTCTGAACTTTGTACTTACCTAAAGTCATCAGACTCCGGACAAAAGACCCTCTATTTGGGATAACGCGCCTTAGTGCGCAGGTGATACGCTGCGCCATGCATGTCATTCAAAATTGAATTTTCACCAAATATGTTTTCTTTCTGAATCGAAAACTGCTTGCGGTTTTCTGCGAGTGGTGCGAGTTCTTCAGCCTTCGCGACCGCTTTTTGAAGCAACTCATCCATCGACGCAACATCGTTAACAACACCCGCTTCGCGCGCATCTGGGCCGCCCCAACGCCTAGCTAATTGCACGGTCTCGTAAAATACATGGGCCGGTAACTTGTGGCGAAACAGCGAAAGCTCAGCGGCTGGGATAATCATGCCCAATTGAATTTCATTGGCACAAATGTAGCCACGATCTTGACGCATAATTCTATAGTCGTGGCAGAGCGCAAACATAAAGCCAGCACCAAACGCATGACCATTAACGGCAGCGATTGTCGGCACAGACAAAGTGATCATTCGCGCCATAAACTCCATGAATAGAAAAGAATCTGGATCACCTGACTCGGGATGGTCCTCTGGCGCGTTACGCCAGTCGAGATCTAAGCCATTGGAATAGAACTTCGCGCTCGCCCCCGTCGTGACCAAAGCCGTTGCCCCCTTGTTCCCCTCCACCTCATCTAAAGCAGCGCTAAGCTCATCAACAAGCGACGTGTTCCATCTGTTTTCACCCGCATCCATTGTCAGAGTGAATACGTTGCCTGTTTTATCTAATTTGACGAGCGCCATGTATTTTCCTTTGGTTATCAGCCGATGAGTAGAGCGCTATTGTGAGCGTTTTTACAAGTTATCGGTAGTAGTTGGCGGAGTACCGAGTCACAAAACGACCTCAAAGCACCTCCCGGGCTTTTGAATCCCTTGCAAATCAGCTCTGAGCTTCACCATGTTTTTCGCATCCACCCAATACAAATCCACATTTTTATTGTGATCGCTTATACCCCTATTGAAGAGTATATATTTGCCGTCAGGCGTGGCGCTTGCGAAGGCATCCCATTTTTCAGAGTTGACCTTGTCACCTATGTTAATAGTTTTTATTGCTTCGTAAGAACAGCCACTGGTTTGTACCTGATATAGCTGAATGGGTTGCTTCGCAACGCGACCTAAAATTATTGTATTGGCCGAACCCGTGTTTCTATTCTGGGTCCAGAGAGTCTCCATGCTTAGCCATCCACTTTCCTAAGCCATCCACCGCACCTTCGTCGAAAACATCCTCTAAATGGCTGATAACACCGTTCGTGTATGTGGCATGTTCTACGCCAGTCACCGTAAGGTCTGGGGTACCCGCTTTCTTAAGTGTAAGTCGCCAAGACAAAGATATTGTATCCTCATCGGAACTGGGCGGCGTCGAACTCAGCAAGCGCAAATCAAAAAGACGATCTAAACCGTCGACGCCGTCGCGAAGTCGTGCGAACACTTTGGTACGTCCAACTGCTTCAGTGCCGTCTCCTGGAGCGTAAATGACATCGGCTGAGAAATATTCCTCTAGTCGTTGCCAATTATCATCTACATAAGTTTCTTCGAAAGCGTCAGCGTAGGCCTGGAAAAGTTCGAGGTTGTTCACATTTAGTATCTCAAGATCGTCGAGTCATCAGCTTGACCTATTGCCTAAACTAGAACAAGCGTCAGAACCTTAGCCGCAGGCGATCTATTCACGCCTTGCTATAAAATTTACGTTGACCTTCACAGCACATCGATCAATATCCAGAGGAAGATAGGAAGTACAAACCACATTTTCCGAAGAACGTTCATGTATGGTTATTGCTGATAATCATTCAAATTTAAGACACCGTGAAGTGGTTCAGTTTACCGTACCCTTTGCCTATCACCCTTGTGACGCCGCAGTACCAGTCAGACTCATAACCCCTTTCACCACCAATGTATGGGTTGTGGAGGTAATATTGACGAGAAAAATGCAGGTAAAACTTCAGCAGACTTAAGTCAACGTTATTGCTGCACTGCCCTCTGGCAAACCACCAAATACGTTTGTTTCGTCCACCCTGCCCCAATTCCAACCGCTGAAAGGACATTTATTCTTGCGGAACGAGATCTCATACGTCATAGAAGTTCAAAACTTCAAAACTTCAAAACTTCGAAACTTCGAAACTTCTTCGAAGTCATCGCCTGTCACGCTAAACGCGGAAATCTGTTTTATTTTTCCCGACTTTTCCCGACTTTTTTCTGATGAAGGAGTATATTTTCTTCTAAGATTTTGACATGTCTCTTTAGTGATCTGAAACAGGAGATCGTATAAATGCAATCACTGCTTAGCTTTTTTGATAGTTTCTCTGCACAGCAATACCTGCTTCCTGCCGCCATTACTGCTAAAACAGAGCCACGACAAATTGACGGCCTCACAACATGAAAAAAGTCTATTCCGCTGTTCTTATTGCTAATTTATTGATTGAAAGCGCTGGCGCATTTGCCCTGTTTGCGGCGCCAGAATTCCTTGTCGATGCGGGAAATGCCAGCGCGGTGTTGTGGTCCTGGAATTATGGGTTTGTGGCTCTTGCGGTTGGCAGTGCCGTTTTCTGGACCTGGCCCCATAGGGATAGCTTCCCGGCCGCTGGTGCGGTGTTGGGTATCCTCTTCAGCTTTCACCTGGCCATTGCTGTTGCGCTAGCGATTGCGGGTGAACTATTTGTCGATGTTATCCTGCATGGCGCTTTCGCGGTGTTGTGCCTGTACCTGTTCACCCATCGATTGAAATGGTGCCTGGCCCCAACGACCTGAGCTCTCCTGACTTTGGTAGACCACGGTAGCGTTTCAGATGACGCGAGAGGTATTGCTGTCCGTGCGTTGCGTCATGTCGGGATTATTGATAACCGAATAGTGGCTGTCGGTGAATCTAGAGGCTGTTTCGTACCCGGTGGCTGCTAATAACAACCCCAGCGGCGGTGCTTGGGACTTCGGCCGATGAATGATCGATGGAAAAGACAACGGGTGTAAGATTGACGGAAGATCAAGAGCGCCTGATGTCGATTAATGTTATTAAATCAGGTAAAGATACCGGACGTATCGGAGAGTCAACGCATTCGTCCTAGAGAGTTGTATTATGGGTAAGTTGAGTGAACCGGTGGGTTGGTTCTTGTCCTGACCTTCGCCATTGCCACTGATATTGCGATACGCCTAGGGTTTTTTGAATCAGCCTCAAAAGGGGTCGATGGTGCGCAGTTTATCTCCGCGGCGGCTGGTGATAGCGCTAACCTCGAGTTGAGAACTTTAGATTCCCCTCGTCTTGATGAGCGTTCTAGTGACAGTGGTCGGGTCAGGTTCAATCACATTAGTATCGTCGTGACAGACCTTGATCGTTCTATTGAATTTTATAAAAACCAACTTGGATTCGATCTGCTCAGCAGGCAGCGCTCGAAAGGTAGCTCATGGGAGCTCGCATTTCTCGCCGCGGGAGATGGCGAGCCAGTTCTTGAGTTGCAACAGTACACAAGGGGTGATGGTAAAGCACCGACTGGATTCTCGCATCTGGGCGTCTTTGTCTGTGATGTGAATTCATTCTATGACACCTCACCGGTCCCCAGGGGCACTTGGCAAGAAGATGCTTTTGAGACACAGATCGCCCAGATGCGATTTATGACCGATCCTGATGGATATCGGGTGGAAGTAATGGGATATCTGAAAAGCAAAGGGGCAGATCTTGAGTTGGCGGTAGGTTCGAATGAACACTGCGAGGAGCGCTTGTTCTTTCACAAAGTTGATGACTGACTTTGTAGATAGCTTATATTTTTTCTTTCGCCATAGTCCGAGCGTATTGATTCACTGGCTGCTGCTATTGGTGCAGTATTTTGTCATTAAAGTTTGGTCGCCGGGTCCGAATGTTGCGTAGGTCGTGTTTGTAACAATGATCTTGATGACTACGATAAGGTACCTGTTGCAGTTAACCAGTTCACGAAGGCGCACACCCGAGGCTTTTACCAGGGTGATGTCAGAGCAATAATGATCTTGGCGAAGCAGTTGCTTGCAATGAAACCCTGCTTGACAAATAATCCGACCGTGTTCCAGGATTTCTAATCCTATAATGAAAATGATGCGAATACTTTTCGTCTTGACCGCGGCAAGAGTGACCATCATACCTTCGGGCACGGCCTACATTTTGTATTGGTACGCCTTTAGCAAGACTGGAGGCACGCTATGCCCTTCAAGGCCTATTTAAACGCTATAGCAGTATTCGTCATCCGCGGTCGGCGAATAACGAGAGGACCCACTCGTTTATGTTGAAAGTTTTCTATCATCTTTGGTTGGAATGTCAGCAAGTGAGCTAAGTTTTACCCTGTTACTTGCGTCTAAAGAGCTATCGGTATTTTGTGCTCGATTAAGCAACCTTGAGTGGCGATAGCATTTAACGGTAGCATCAGCGCCGCCCAAGATTACTAAGCATGCCTTATGAAGATACTTTTGTTTTCTTGGAAAAACACGCTTTATAATTCCTATTCGCACCTGAGGAGAAGCCCGTGAAATTTAGTGAATACAGCAGCTACGATGGACTCGGCTTGGCGGAGCTCATAGCCCAGGGTGAGATAAGTGCTACTGAAGTAGCAGAGATAGCGTACCAGGCAATTGAATCCAGAAACCCTCATCTAAATGCGGTGCTTGGCACCGTTAGGGATCAGCCGTTTTCCGAAGGAAAACCTTTTACGGGTGTGCCCTTCCTTGTCAAAGAACTGATCCTTCAGGCTAAAGGTACCTTTAGCAGAGCTGGTTCGAGAGCAACACCTGCGATTGAGATGCCTGCTGATTCCAATCTTATGAGTCGATTTCGCAGTGCAGGGCTGCAACTGCTCGGAACAACACAGACCCCTGAGATGGGCTATAACGCGACGACTGAAACCGTCGCATTTGGGCCCGTCAATAACCCCTGGAAAGCGGGAATTAGTGCCGGGGGTTCCAGCGGTGGTTCCGGTGCTGCAGTGGCATCCGGGTTGGTGCCAATCGCACATGCTAACGACGGAGGGGGGTCTATAAGAATCCCGGCTTCCTGTAATGGCCTTGTCGGTCTCAAACCTTCACGAGATCGTACTCCTACGGGTCCTGGCTCTTCTGACCCACTGTTTTCTCACGGCATTGAGTTTGTGTTAACCCGTTCTGTTCGAGATAGCGCCGCTCTTCTGGATTGTGTCGCGGGTCCCGACGTTGGTGCACCTCACTTCATTGCTGCACCGGAAAAAAGCTTTGCTGATGCTGCGGCGTCACCCATGACACCAGTCAAGGTTGCTTTTGTTGAGTCATCATTGCTTGGTTTACCCATTCATGAAGAGTGTGCGATAGCCGCTAACAACACGGCAAAGCTTCTCGAAGAAATGGGGCACACCTTAATTCCGTGTCCAATCGTTCTGGATTTTGAAGAATTCGCTGAAAATATCAACATCGTCTGGTGTGCGTTTGCCTCTCAATTTGTAGCCGAGGTGAGCTCAGCGACGGGTTGCAAAGTTGACAATGATAATTTTGAAGCTGTCACGCTGACGTGTGCAGATTTTGGGGCCAAGACCACTGCGCCACAAATTCTAAACGCCCTTGACTATGTCAATAGAATATCCCGTGAAACTGCCACAGCTTTCGAAGATTTTGATGTCATCCTGAGTAGTACCATGTCGGCACCTCCAGCTGTTCATGGTTTCCTTAATCAGAACGATGAATTGATTAGTGCCATTGACTGGACTCGTAAGACTTTTCAGTATGCGTCCAATACACCCTTGTTTAACAGCACAGGACAACCTGCCATCTCGTTGCCCACTCACTGGAATGACGATGGCCTGCCGATCGGTACCCAGCTCGCAGCGGGTATGGGGCAAGAGGGTTTATTACTCAGTCTTGCATCCAATCTGGAAAGCGCCTGTGACTGGAAAAGTCGCCAGAGCTCTTTGTGGTCGTGACTTGTATTCGGCTGGGTCATAACGTCGTTAGGACCCGGTCGCCTTTAATGGCGCGTGAATACTATGAGCACAAGTCTTAATGACGGTTTTGCCAAGTTACTTATCGAAGGGCAACGCTACACCCTCTGGTAATGCAACGTCGAAGCCATTCAACGTCATGGAAACCATGGTATAGAAACCGGATAAAGCAATGAGCTCGGTCACGCCGGTTTCACCGAACTTCGAAACCGCCGCTGCATAAGTCTCTTCACTGAGTTCGTGGCTCTGGTGAAGTTCATTTGCGATGCACCAGGAAAGCCTGTCACCTTCATCAGAGAAATCAGGGACTTCACCAGCCTGTATCGCACGAATGATGTCATCGGGAACTCCAGCTTTTCGAGCCATTGGTTCATGGGCGAACCATTCGAACTGCGCCTTCCAGAATGCCCCTGTGACGAGGATCGTGATTTCTATGTAACGCCGATCGACAGACGATTTAAACCGAAAATATCCGGCCAAGTTCACCAGTAAACGACCCATTTCGGGTGTTCTCATCCACATATCAAAGGGGCCGCCAATGTGTCCGTTCTGGGGTCTGACGGGACGGTTGGCAACGATCTCATCAAAGACTTCACGCTGCTCAGGGGTCAATTCTTCCACTGTTTTTCTTGTAAGTCTGGTCATGATTAGATTCTCCGAATACCAAAATTGTGCACACATGATAATGGTAGCCTTCATCACAAAACAGGCGAATCGCGCTGAAGGTTTGAATATGTACTCATCCATAGATTCTATCAATGACGACCAGTTAACTTGTCAGTACTGGCAGCTCGCCTATATGCAGTCTGTCAATTGGCAATAGGCAATTTGACTGCTTCATCGCCTATCTGGAGACCTCGGTGTATCCTTGTTGGAGGTTTAAGGGGGCCGGGGAATTACAATGAATTGGGAAGCTATCGGCGCTATCGGTGAAATTGTAGGCGCTTTGGCAGTTTTAGTAACGCTTGCTTCCCAGATTATTTAGACAAAAAAAAGGTATTGAATGTGGAAGGCATATTTAAATTGGGCGATTTTAAGCTCCATTCAGGGCAGGTTCTGGCGGAGGCCCAGTTGGCCTATGAAACGCATGGCAGTCTGAATGCTGAAAAATCCAATGTGATTCTATACCCCACTTGGTATGCGGGGAGACACGACGAAAATCGAGGCGCAATAGGTCCAGGAAAAGCTATGGACCCTGACAAGTATTTCATCATCGTTCCTGATATGTTTTGTAACGGCTTATCGTCCTCACCAAGCAACACGCTGGCACCGCAAGATGGGCCCAGATTTCCAAGAATCAATGTTTACGATAATGTGATAGCCCAGCACAAACTTCTTACTAATGAATTTGGAATTGAAAAAATTAAGTTAGTTGCTGGTTTTTCCATGAGTGCGCAACAAGCATTTCATTGGGGTGCGCTTTATCCCCATATGGTGGAGGCAATTGCGCCGATATGCGGCACAGCCAAGACTTCCAGACACAACTGGTTGTTTTTAGAAGGGTTAAAATGCGCGCTAAAAGCCGCTGCAGATTTTTTAGGAGGCGAATATAAAATTCCACCAGAATTAGGGCTCAAAGCGTTTTCTACGATCTATGCGGGTTGGTTTGCTTCTCAAACCTATTACCGTGAAAGCTTGGATCTTACATTTGGTGGTCAAAAATTACAGAACATGGAAGAATTCTTGAATACAGCTCACCAGGTATTTGCAAAGAATGATGCAAATGACTTATTGGGAATGCTTGATACTTGGCAAAGTGCTGATTTAAGTAACCATACTGGTTTTAATGGTGACCTAAAAAAAGCACTGTCTTCAATAAATTGTAGGGCAATCGTAATGCCTTCTAAGACCGACCTTTATTTCCCGCCAGAGGATAATAAAATAGAGGTAGACCTCATGCCAAATGCTGAGTTAAACGTTATACCTTCTGTCTATGGGCATCTAGCAGGAGGGCCTGGTTTTAGTAATGATGCTGATGATGAGTTTATTGATAAAGCCTTGAAACAGCTTTTGCTCTAGCAGGATGGTACTGCCCTCAGGCTAAGGCCTGAAGACCTAGGTTTAGGCTAAGTGTCAACTATTCTACGGAACTCCTGATAAATTCGAGGTCCTTAGTCACCACTGAGCCGACCGCAGCGTGTGAGAGCTTTTCCCGGTCGAGGCCAACGATATTTGCTATCCTCTCCGCAGACGTTATTCCAGTGCAATGACCACCCATAAACAGTCCGAGACCCTTTTCCTTGAGCCAGTGACCTGTTTTATCCACTCTAGCGCTGCTCGCGTTATAAAGATGAAAGCCGCCTAGGGCTGAGTAGATGGGTTTGTTATCTACCTCTAACAATACCTCTGAAGTATTGATCAACCCCGCATGTCCGCATCCAGACATGACTAGCCAACCTGATTCAGTCATATATCCGATTGACTGGTCGTCTACTATAGGGTCGATCTTAAAAGCATCACCTTTTTTGATGAAAATATGGTCGGGGACCATACGACTTTCTGACACTTTGCGAACGGGACCTGTCACGTATATCGCAGGCGCGACCTTCGTTACTTTCTTCACTTCGATAAATTCGATTCCGGCTGTTTCTGCTGCCTTTTTAAAATCTGCTGAAAATGCGAAATTACCCGGTCCAATTGGTTCAGGTCCGGTTGCGTCGGTAGTTTTTTCTGACGTTCCTATTATTTTTCGCCCGTTTGGCCAATGCTGAGAATGCATATATCGTTGAATGAAAAACCCTTCGGCCACATAAACTTGGGAGAAAGCATTTTCGTTTATATTTTTGTAACGATTACGAAGAGCCAGAAGACCACCCGTGTGATCAAAATGCCAGTGACTGAGTACAACTTTCTCCACCTTAGATAAGTCTTTATTCAATATCTTGGCATTGTGTAGCACAGTATTATCATCCCAACCGGTATCGAAAAGAATTGATTCGTTTTCGCCCTCATATAAGGCTGAAAAGCTCCATTCTCCGAACCCACCGAAATTCGCAATATTGGTAGCTAGGACAGTAATTTCATATTTTTCTGCAAGAGTGGAGCTTGAAAAAAACAAAAGTGTTACCAGCATTAAGTAACTGAACCGGTGCATCGCGCTTCTCCTGTGCTAAGGTTTTTGCATATGGTTTTGGGATCGGTAAATGGCACATTGGCATGCACCAAGATTTCCGGCTTTCGCCATCCAACCGTAAAAATTGTGTGCCTTTCTTCTGGCTAAGGTTCTGTTGTTATCTATAAGCTCCGCAAATTATTTGCGATTATTACGCACCCGTAGTGCGTTTTCTCAGCAATTACCATACACACTCTTCCTCGGAAAATGTAGTTTATGATTCCTATTCTCAGCGACAACGCAGGCATACATTCGCTGCGCTTTAGGTCTATGATGCGCGCTGCATAATGCCTATAAAGTGTCTACTTTCGTGGTGTCGACGCTATGGGTTTATGGTTCCGTTATTGCAAAACGGTTATTATATAAAACGTTAAGAGCGTCAACCGCCGCGTCAAAAACCAGAGACCGTTTATGTCCACCATCATACATTCCAGCCCACTGCCTGAGGTCGATATCCCTGAGGTCACTATCACCGCCCACGTCCTGCGCAAGGCGTCAGCGCTAGCCGACCAAGTCGCAATCCGAGATATCAGTGGCGCCAGTTCGTATACCTTTGCTGAACTCAGTGACGCGATTCATTCGCTCGCAGGGGGCCTCGCCGAGCGAGGTATATCGCCGGGTAAGGTGGTCGGACTCATGGCGCCTAACCTGCCGGAATACGCGGTGGTGTTTCATGGGGTTGCCGTAGCCGGTGCCGCGGTAAGTACGATCAACCCTACTTATGGCGCACAGGAGGTCAGGCATCAGTTAAACGATGCGGGTGTATCCATTTTGTTCACAGTGCCAATGTTTGTTGAGACTGCTTTAGCGGCAATCGAGGGTACTGAAACGACCGAAGTGGTTGTGATTGGCGAGCCAGTTTCCGGTACTACGGGGATAGCTGAGCTATTTGCGAAACCCATTGAGCAGGTACCGGTGGACGTTGCGACCCATACTGTCGTCCTGCCTTATTCCTCAGGTACTACCGGACTACCCAAGGGTGTGATGCTGTCCCACCGAAACCTGGTGGCTAACATTGAGCAGTTCATTCACGCGGTTCACTATCAGGAAAACGAGGTGGCGCTAGCGGCTTTGCCGTTCTTCCACATCTATGGCATGCAAGTGCTGATGAATGGATTGCTGAGTAACGGCGTCACCACCGTTACCATGCCTAGATTTGACATGGCAGAAGCGCTCAAAGCAGTGCAGGATTTTAAAGTCACTCGTTTCTTCGCCGTGCCGCCAATTGTTCTTGGGCTTGCGAACGCCCCTGTCGTTGACGAGTACGACACTTCTTCAATCCGTCAGGTCTTCTCTGGCGCGGCACCGCTCGGTGCAGAGCTGGCGGCTAAAGCGGCGGCGCGGCTCGGTTGTGAAGTCGTGCAGGGTTTCGGTATGACGGAACTCAGTCCCGTTAGCCATTCCACGGTCGAAGGTGATTATCGCCCCGGAACCAGCGGCGTGACTATTTCAAACACAGAGAGTCGTATCGTCGACCCGGACACAGGCGAAGATCAACCCGTAGGCGGCCGCGGCGAGCTCTGGGTGCGCGGACCACAGGTCATGACCGGGTACCTGAACAATCCGACAGCAACGGCTGCAACAATCGATCCTGACGGATGGTTGCATACAGGGGACATTGCGGTCATCGATGAATATGGTCACATGTCCATTGTCGATCGCATGAAGGAGCTGATTAAATTCAAGGGCTTTCAGGTGGCGCCCGCTGAACTGGAGGCACTATTGATTACCCACCCTAAAATAGCGGATGTCGCGGTCATTGGAATACCGAACGATGAAGCAGGCGAGATCCCTAAAGCGTTCGTTACCGAGACTCCAGGAGCATCGATAACCCTAGAGGAAATTCAAGCATTGGTTGGCGATAACCTTGTAAGCTACAAGCAGATTAGGGAGTTTGAGGTAATCGAGGTTATCCCTAAAAGTGCATCCGGAAAAATTCTTCGCAAGGATCTTCGAAACAGATAGGACATAGCACTCCATGGTCTATAGTAAAGCGGGTTCTCGCCGACATCACTGATCCAGACATCAATCAGAAGATCCTGGATCACATCGAAGCACAACCACCGCCGTCTAATTTTGCGACTGCTATTCAATCCTGAAACGAGAAATCTTGGCGCTTAGTGATTTGCTGACAAGCCTCTACCCTCGCTGAAATACCTATATTGTTAGCTTCAAGTTCATACTTCTCGATCAATCTATCCCACCGTTGAGCATAGCGCAGCCCGGTGGCTATCTGCCGAAATGCCAAAGCCGAGCTAATCAATCACCGTTTCAGGCCAGGGTAATCTACCGTCTTCCTCACCACCAAAAGTGTCTGGATCAACAAGTACTTCAAAGAATGGTACGCCTGGATCTTCTGCAAAGTCCCAGGTCGCCAATCTTGTCGTTAACGCAGCAACCAAATCGGGTTCGGAGGCGGCAAGATCGAATTGCTCCAATGGATCTTCCTGGACATTGAACAATTGCGGTGCTTCTGACCCTATCAATTTCCAGGGCCAGCGATACATTGAGAGGCCACCGATAAGCGCTGATACAGCATAGTCGGGGCGCTCACTAACGCCGCCATTCAATGCATTCAGTTGACTGCGACCGTCTAAACCGACAGGCGTGCTGTCTCTAGCCCCAATGGCATCCAACATAGTCGGCAGTACATCAGCGATTGTCATTTGCGATACATGCACGCCATTTTCCAGATACCCTGGCCACCATATCGCAGCAGGAACACGAACGCCCCCTTCTGTTGCCATTGTTTTACCGCCTGGTAACGGGGAATTGTCACTGCCACCATCGAATGAGTTCGCTGCCAGAAACTCTAACCCGGGTATGGGTATCGGTCGATCAAACCACTTAACCGCCGTTGTGCTGATTCGTTGCACCAGTGTATGCGTGTCTGCCGAACCTGGTTGCACCAAGCCACCATTGTCACTCACAAACAAAACAACGGTGTTTTGCAACATTCCCTGTTCTTCATAAATGCTTAGTACCTCCCCGATCGCCTGATCCAGTTCATCCACCATAGCGGCATGAAGTAGGCGATTTGGATTCGGATGACTGGCCAATATCCCTTCGTATTTTGCCACTGTTTCTTCGGGTGCTTCGTTGGGCAGGTGTGGGGCTTGAAAGGCAGCGTACATAAAATTGGGGCGACGCTCGTCTCTGTTTTCAAGCAGTGTACGTATTTCGTCAACCAGCAAATGCGTGACATAACCTTCTTCCCTTAAGGTTATCCCATTTCGCTGCCAGTCATAACCGCCACCGTGCACCTTGTTCCAGTATCCGATACCACCGGTAAGCGATCCGTAGAAATGCTCAAAGCCGCGTTGATTTGGCAACATTGCACGTTTGTGATGACCTAGATGCCACTTACCTACCATAAAAGATTGATAGCCCAGGTCAGCGAGATATTCCGGCATGAGGCGCTCCTTCAAGGGTATGCCGCGCTCACTGGATTTATTCAACGGTCGATAAATACCAAGGCGCATTGGTATTTTGCCCGTCATCAATCCCGCCCTGGTTGGGCTACACGAAGGTTGTGCATAGAATCGATCTAATTCGATCCCCTCGTGAGCAATCCTGTCGATGTTAGGTGTCTCGATGGGGCTACCGTGGTAGCCGAGATCGTTCCAGCCCAGATCATCGGCGAGAATAATCAGAATATTTGGCCGGATTGTTTCCTCGGCAATCACCAAAGTGCAGCCAGCACACATAAATAGCATCACAAATGTCTTCAAAATATCAATCACGGTTTCAACCCCTGGCCCATAGGGCAAAACAGCCCATTTAAAGCTCAACGCTCTACTTTTTGGGTGCATTGGCCAGCACGGCCTTGAAGTTTTCCGGCACTACTTTGGCCATCGAGTGATCGGCTACTCGAACACAGCGGTTCTCCATCATCCCCAAACCTGCGATAGATGTCTTAATGATATCGCCGTCTTTTAGGAACCGGCCTTCCATGACACCTACGCCCCCTGGTGTGCCTGTGAAAATCAGATCGCCCGGGTGAAGCGTCAGAATCTGAGACAGGTAGGTAACCAGGTGAGGCAAGTCGAAAATCAGGTCTCTGGTACTATCTTGCTGTCGAGTTTCACCGTTTACTTCCGTGGTCAACATCAGCGTGCTAGCGGGGTCGATGTCATCGAGGGAAACTAACATGGGACCAATAGGTCCGTAAGTATCGAAGGATTTACCCAAATTGAATTGAGGCGGCGTAGACGTAAACTGTGCAGGTCGATCAGATATATCCTGCCCCACACACAAACCAACAACGTGACCTAACGCATCCTCTAAGGCGATATCTTTGCCTGTTTTGCCAATAACGGCAACTAGTTCACCTTCAAAATCCACATAATCACTTCGCAATTCCACGTTTGCCGTGGGACCTGTAATACACGAAGGAAATTTGGTAAACACCATTGGGGCTGGCGGAATGGGCAGCCCAGCTTCCTCGGCATGATTTCGATAGTTGAGTCCTACCGCAAAAGAACTTCGCGGCCTCGGGACTGGTGCATCCAGAACCACCTCACGAAGTTGACCAGTAGGTTCTAAACTGGCAAGACGCGCAGCAAGCCGGCTTAGCTCGTCCGCGTGCTCAAGCGCCAACATGGGATCACTTGGCAATACACCCGCAGATGCAGTATTGATATCAAAGTAGTTGTCTCCAGCAACCAGAGCAGCTCTGCTGCCAACATTCGCTAATTTGAATCCCATGACGTCTCCCAGATTTGTTGGTTTAAGTGCTTTGCACATGGTTGATAGAAGGTATCAACCATGTGTTTTACTTCTTGTTAAACCATCCATTGTGGCGTGGTACAACATTTATGTCTTGTTCGAAGTGTTTTCACCCACGCCATTGGTAAAGACAATTTTTACCCTGAGTACTGCGTTCGCTGATTTCTCTTTCCAAACCCATCGCCTGGAAAATACGCATTACTTCGCCATCGAAATACATTGCACGGGGGATGTTGTAGATCTCAGATTGGGGTTCTACCACCAATACGCTCCAGACCAGCTTCGCCGAGCAAATTTGTCGCGACAGCACCTGTGGGGCCGTATCCCGCAATAATTACATCGTAAATGAAGCGATTCCATAATTAATCGGCAATACAACATTCTTAACAAGTTCTAGTCGGTTGTCTAGACATTTATTAGACTCTTGTCTAAAGTCTGCTCGGTCGACAAATGAATCCCCCGAAATTGGCGCGGCGCAACTAGACAATGGAACCTAATGCCAATAGGTGAAACCAATTCCCAATGAGTTCTAAATGGAGCTATATATGCACCCAATAATCAAAGCAGACGACATGGCTTATGCAATCTTGCAAGTGCCCGATCTGGACCAGCAGGAAAAGTTTCTGATCGATTTTGGTATGACGCGTGTCGCGCGCACGGACGACACATTGTATATGCGTGGTGATGGACCCCAGGCCTTTATCCATGTATCCAAACTTGGCGAGAAGAAGTTCCAGGGTAATGCATTTTACGCTTGCTCGATGGAAGACCTTGAAGAGCTGGCCAAAACTGAAAGTTTCAGTGAAGTTGAAGAAATGACTTCGCCCGGCGGTGGTTTCAGAACCTTTGCCACCGATCCGGACGGCATTGGCGTGCAGGTTGTATATGGCATCGAGAACCGCGAACTGGAATCTGACCTGGCTGCTGCAGAAGTTAATGTAGGTGGCGTGGAACGCGAAAATTTCCGTCGTTTTAATCAGCCCAAGCGATTTACCAAAGGTGCTTACCCGCGTATTAAACGCTATGCACATTGCGGCTTGAATGTAATGGACCTGGAAGCGAGCCTGGCGTGGTATCACCAGCACCTTGGTATTATTGTCAGCGAACGGCTCAAACCTGGTGGGGAAGGCGGGCCGCTCATCGGAATTTTCTCCCGCTGTGACCGTGGGGGAAAACCCGCCGATCACCACAGCCTGTTTTTTCTGCCTGCGGAAGTTCAATCCAAAGGCAATCCCGGCATGAACCATGTTTCCTACGAGATGGTAGATATCGACGATGTTTTTATGGGACATGAGATTCTGGATAAACAAGGATATGAACTCGAGTGGGGAATTGGCCGGCACTATCAAGGTAGCCAGATTTTCGACTACTGGCGTTCACCTTTTGGTCATATACATGAACATCAGACCGATGGTGATGTTTTCGACAATACGTTCCTGCCGCAGGTAGCAGATGTCATGCTGGACGGGGACCCCAACAACCCGGAAATGGGGCCCTCTCAATGGGGACCACCAATCAACATGGAAACTTTTGGCGATGAACGCGGACTCTAAAACACAATCTCTCGACCGTGGGCGAGAAGCAGTCAAGACAGCCCTGATTAACGCCGCCTGCGAAATGCTGGCGGAGTCTGGCCCTAATGCCATGAGCGTACGTAATGTTGCAAATCGAGCTGGGGTCAATCATGGGCAGGTTCACCATTACTTTGGTGGCAAGGAAGGCCTTATCGAGGCGGCGACGGCCCGCCTGGCCAGAGAGCATTACAACAATGCCCGCGCGCGGGCTGAAGGTAGAGCAGTCCCGGAACCCTTGACATTGCGTGAAGACAGCCAGTATCTGCAGGCTATTGTTCGTCTGGTTCTGGACGGCAAATTGAATGTTGCGGCTCAAGAGATTGATTCTGGACAATCAATCCCGGTCGAAGCACGTCGCGCTTTAATGAGTGACTACCCGAATGGTGAAGTACCCGTAGAGGCCAAAGCCCGTTTTGCTTTTCTGGTGGCAATGGAGCTGGGTTGGGCGGCACTTGAGCCTTTTATCATGCGATTGGCAGATGTTAATGAAAAAGAACAATCTGCGGTACGTGACCACGCGCGGGTTCTCGCACGACAATTTGCACTCAATGTACCAGATCAAACAAACACCGAGAGTTAAAAATCACATGGACCTAAAAATTCAGGGAAAACACGCGATAGTTTGCGCGTCCAGCCGCGGTCTCGGCCGTGCCTGCGTCATTTCACTCGCTCGCGAAGGCGTTAATGTCACATTGAATGGCCGCGATGAAGAGGCGCTGGCAGAGGCCAGCGAAGCGTGCGCCGTGTTTGGCGTTGAAGTGCAGTGTGTGCAGGGGGACATAACGCTGGCCAGTACACGCGACCAGTTGCTTGATGCATGCCCGACACCGGACATTCTTGTGACCAATAACGGCGGCCCTCCACCAGGAAGTATAAAAGACTGGGACTACAATGCTTGGATAGGCGCGCTGGAAGCAAACATGATTACCCACATGCTCATGATTCGCGCAGTTTTGGATGGCATGGTAAATCGTAAGTTTGGACGAATCGTCAACATCACGTCTGCAATGGTGAAAACACCCAAAGCACCTATGGGGCTTTCGACCGGCGCCCGCGCTGGTCTGACTTCAGTGAGCAAGGCGCTTTCTACCGAAGTCGCACATGCAAATGTGACCATCAACAACCTGTTACCGGAGCGTATTAACACAGGACGTCAGAAATATATGGCTGAGATGCAGGCAAAACGCGAGGAGATAACCGTTGAGGAAGCCTATGAGCGAATCGCCAGCACCATCGCTGCAGGACGTCTGGGTCTACCTGAAGAATTTGGGGACGCCTGCGCCTTCCTGTGCAGTGCCCAGGCAGGCTTCATATCAGGACAAAACCTGCAACTAGATGGCGGGAGTTATGAGGGTCTTATTTAGCTAGCTCCTGGCAGAAGTTACCTCGTATCAGGAATCTCGCTGCGATTGCTCACAAACCGGA
>Ga0209091_10000881_pt1 | contig 27701 bp, 26 predicted proteins | sample ArcticOcean_MG_C_6_FD_187438 | JGI IMG/M metagenome (GOLD analysis project Ga0209091, IMG submission 187438) | Marine microbial communities from western Arctic Ocean - ArcticOcean_MG_CB8_128 (SPAdes) (version 2) | ecosystem: Environmental > Aquatic > Marine > Oceanic | place: Arctic Ocean...
TGAGGGGATTGATCTAAGTGTTGATGATGCAGCTGAAATATGGTTTGATGGCGTCGATAATGATGGCGATGGCAATATTGATGAATCTGATGAACGAGGAAGTTCGTGGTTAGATCGTTTCGGAAATACAATTACAGGTATTCCCTATCCCACGGTTTTTTCAAATCCTGATTCTGTCTGGACCATCATGGATTCTACTCATAAATTTGGATTTGGAGACTATAAATATGATTCAGAAGGGAATATTGTTTTTGATACAAACAAAAATGGTGTTTATGATGATGCTTGGGGTTCAAATGGAATAGATGATGATAATGATTGGGGGCTCTATAAGGATGAATTAGGGAACGCCTATGATATACCTTTTGAACCCTTTACAGACTTAAATGGCAATGGAGTGTACGATGCCGATGTCAGAGAAGGGTATGCGGATATTTTTGGTACCAAGGTCTTGTTAGATTTTGGTCTGGATGGTTTACCAAACACAGGAGATTTTGGAGAAGGAAATGGTATCTGGGATGGAGAAACATTTGAAAATCTGAATGGTAATACTGAAATTATTGATGATGTTACTCTCCCAATCTGGGATATTTTTAGTAATAATGATACAGATGGAAATGGTCTTGCCAGCCCCGGCGAAAATGGGGTAGATGAGGTCGATGAAAAAGATTTTACCATCAATTATGGTGGCCTCCCTCATGTGTATAAAGATGCGAATGATGATGGAATTGAAGATTTTCCGGAATTTAAAGTTCGGAATTATCGTTATGATCTTCGACTGGATTGGGAACCCAGTTCTGATTTAACTGTGAGTTTATCCCATGGATTTGCCTGGGCGAGGAATATTAACATTACCGGTATTGCACGGTATTTAGCTGATGGTTGGATCTACCGATATTATCAAGCAAAAATGCGCTATAAGAATTTCTTTTTTCAAACATACTTAAATTCAAGTTATTCCGGAAACACAAGCCACCCAACCAGAAACCTGGCCACAGGTAGTATAATCTATGATAGGTCAAAAAAATTCAGTGCCCAACTCCAGCATGTTAATGAATGGAAAAATGGTGATATTCGATTTGTCTGGGGAGTTGATTATTTCCTGACTCTGCCGGATACACGCGGCACCATTCTATCTGATAAGAATTATACAGATAATCGAGATAATAATGGGAATGGTGAAGCAGGCTCGCCTTATGTTTTTGATGATGGTAATGATGACACCTGGTACGACTCGGGTGAAAGTTATACATCATGGAATACTGATGATGGTAAAAATACAGGATTGATAAAAGATTCGATTGGATTGGGAAATGATGGGTCAATTATTTATGATGATGCCGTTTTAGGTGCAATCGCTGATGGCTTTGACAATGATGGTGACAGCGATGATTACAAAGACTTAAACGGGAATGGTATACCTGATTATGTGGATTCAGATGGTAGCGGCGAATTTGAATTAGGTGAAGTAGTGGAACCGGGTGTACAATGGATGGGCAATCAAAGATTTTTAGTTTACGCTGACGGTAAAGATAATGATGGAGATGGGAAAATAGATGAAAATATTGATGAAGGCATTGATGAAGCTTCAGAAGACAATCGCTATACTGTGAATGAATTGGGTGCTTATTACCAAGTTAATTGGAAACTAAATAAAAAGTGGGAATTTATCCAGGCTACTCGGTATGATATCCATGACCGACTTACCAATATGATTGAATTCAATAATCAAGGTTTTGGGATGGGTTACAGCCCTTTCAATTGGAAATTTGATTTTGACCAAAAAGAAGGCATCCAGCTTTCACCCAAAATTGGAATCGTATATCGACCAAAACAAAATCAAAATTTCCGTCTCACTTGGGCTACGGCATTCAATACACCATCCAACCAGGCCCTTTTTCTTGATATTTTTGTAACTCGTGTGTCTGTTTTTAAGGTATATGCCCGAGGTGCGAATGGTGGGTATGTTTTCCCGCGAGATTCACTTGGAAATCCATATTACTACAAGCCTTATGAAGGGAAATATGCACCAGTCGATACCAGTGAAAGTATTTTTTTCTATCCATCCACTGATCCAAAAATTCCTGGATTCTTCGGACAAAATGTGACAGACCTTCCAGAGATTCAAGCTGAGACTGTAAGATCCTGGGAATTGGGATATAAAGGCCGGCTAAATCAACGAATGTTTGGAACTCTAGATCTTTATACAAGTCATTACAGTAGTTTTGTGAGTCCAGTGACATTTATCACGCCTATTGTTATTGATAAATCGGTTCTAGAAACGGATTACAATGGTGATTTGGACACAAACCGAATATATGATAATATTATTTCTGATCGGGAAGATTATGAGGAAGCGTTTAACCATTGGTCAAGTAATATTCAAGGTGTAATAGCTATGGATACAATTCCCGGCTATACGCCGCCAGTTGTGGTTGGCTATATTAATTATGGTGAAATAGATATGTGGGGATTTGATGCAAGCCTTACAACGATTATAAATCTTGAAACGTCCCTTGATCTGACATATTCTCATTTAGGGATGACAGATTTCTATAACCCCATTACCAAAGCTAAAGACCCAGTTAATGCGCCTCGACATAAAGCTGGAATGAAATTTCAATATAATCCAAGGAGATATCCTTTTACAGCATCCCTAAATGCAAGATACGTAGATGGATTTAAATGGTCATCTGGAATTTATTTTGGTGATATTAAACCCTATACAATTTTTGATCTGCATTTTGGATATAAAATCAATCAATATGTGAAAGCAAATTTCACCATGTCAAATGTATTAGATCACAACCATACTGAGATTGTTGGTGGACCATCATTAGGGCGTGTGATTCTTTTGAGGCTCCAAACAAAATTCTAATATGGAAAAGCCCTCCGTTTTCTGCGGAGGGCTTTTTTCATGAAAGAAGAGCAGGATAACTCAAGCCCTGGAAATCGGGGGAACTGCCAGACCTTTCTTACATTATCCTGCTATTAAATCTGATATGTAAATTAGGTGGTGTCATTAGTCCCGTCAAGCAAATTCTAAAGTTTCAATCATTAATTAAGACATAATTCGATGTTTCATCTTTTCAAAGCACTAGATATAAAAATCTTTTTTTTAATCAATCAAACCTTATCAAATCCCGTGTTTGATTCTATTATGCCCCTGATAACAAATAAGAATAACTGGATCCTTATTATAATAATTTTGTTTTTCTATTTGGCTATAATGAATGGGAGACGTGGACAAATCGCATTCGTAATCTTAATTGTGGTGGTTGGATTCACAGATTCTTTTTCAACTTTTATTTTGAAACCCTATTTTGGGAGAATTCGCCCGTCTCATGACATCTATGAATACATTAATCTGCTTGTCGGAAAAGGTGGAAAATGGAGCATGCCTTCAAATCATGCTGCCAACATATCCGCAATTGCAGTTGTTTTATCCTATTTCTACGATAAGATGAAAATACCCTTATACTCCTTGGCTGTCATCATTGCATTTTCCCGGGTATACGTGGGTGTACATTATCCGGCAGATGTATTGCTTGGCGGGCTTATTGGTTATGGAATGGCGTGGGTGATTCTCACTCTGTGGGTGATTTTAAAAATGAGAGAATTAAAGCGGGGCCAAACCTGGGTTTGGTATGAAGGAGATTTACAAAATAAATAGATTAATTTGGCAGAGCATCCTTGGGTGGTTTTACGCCAAAAGATGAAAAACCTTCATCCCGGCTTGGCATTTTAATTTCACCATGTTTGACTTCAAATTTTTTAATATTTTCATTTAGTGCGCCGAGAAATGCTTTTACATGCTGGGGTGCCATGATAATCCTGGAATGGACTTTGGCTTTAGGTACACCGGGAAGAATCCTAGTAAAGTCTAAAACGAATTCTGCCGGAGAATGGGTGACCACTACAAAGTTGGCGTATTCACCTGAGCTGACTTTTTCATCTAATTCAATATTAATCTGCTGAATATTTTTTTTTTCTTTATCCATTGTAATACCTATTTATTCTTTTTTGCTAAAGCATCTCGTTCGTTAAATTCTTCCCAGTCATCGTTAATCCCATCAAATTCCGTATAATCTTTGATCCCTTCATTTTCTTCTACATTTTTTGGATGAAGTTCATTTTCATATATATTATAAACATCTTTTTTCTTTTCATACTCACTGGGGTCGCCTTCCTCCTGCTTGGTTTGATCCAAGTCATCTATATCATCACTATACACCGCTGAATCAAAGAAATCCAAATTTTCCACAATACCATTCGCCATTAGAAATTCCAGAAAATCAAGATATTTTCTATTTTTAAGATCAACAGCGCAATTGGGACATTTTAAAGAATCTTTAAGATCAATCTCATCAATTGTATTTTCGCAAACAGGACATATTAAGCCTTCAAGCATTTGTTTTACCTTCCAAAATCGGCGGATAATATAATTGAGTGCACCACCATCGGCAAGACTATTACCAAGATATATATATGAATCCCATTATATATATTTTCTGCCTTTAAAAATTTCAAATTAAGACGATTTTTCAATATTTTTTCTGTTGCATAGAGATAGTCGGAATTTATTTATTTTCCATGAATACAAAATATAAAAGATGGGATATGCCGTTTAGAAAAAGTGTTAGCCGAGACATTTTATCCAATTAAATTCCTAATATTCGTTCGATGGTTTCATAATTCGTTTCTAAAAATCCCGTGGTTGAGGGTTGAATGACCAGCGTATAGAGTTTCTCTGACAAAGGAGATTGAAAACCAATTTTAACAGGTATATCCAATTCCATTGATAAAAGCGACAAGGTTTGCTCATCAGATTGGTTTAGATCTACCATGGCATCATACGGAATTGATTTTATACGATCCAGAACTGATTCAGATACAATGGCACCAAGCCAATTCATATCATCGTTGGAAAATGAAATAATATCAGGCTTTAATTGATCCGAATAATATTGAATCCCCTCTTGATGTACCACATATCTGACTTGTAGGGTATCATCTACAAAGTCTCTTTTTACAAAATGCGACGCAATCTGAGCATGCTCCTTTTCGGCCGGAAGTAAAAATAATATTTTGGATGCACCTCTACCCTTTTTCCCAATTTTTATTACATGTTCATGATTATACTTTCTTCGCAATAAAGTATACCACCAAAAAAGTAATTGAACTCGCCAAGGGATTTTCATGTGGGTAATATAAGGAGAGTAATAGATCGTTAAAACTGCTGTTATGTGGTTATAATTATCGAATAAATTAGTGGTGAACATGTGTTCAATTTTTCAATTTTCAATTCAAAAATCAAATGTCATTAAATAAAAAATTATTATGGGGCGGCCTGGGATGGGTTATGGGTGGTCCCATTGGTGCGATTCTGGGATACGCATTTGCATCCATGGGTAGTGACCAATCGACACAATGGACAGGATCCACTCGAAAAGGCTCATCCTATTCCCAGACAAAGTCTGCTGATTTTGTAGTTGCCATTCTGGTGTTATTCGCAAAAGTAATGAAGGCGGATGGGCAACTCCTAAAATCTGAATTAGATTATATAAAACGGTTTCTAAAACAACAATTCGGCGGTCAGCAAACCAAAGAGTTCATGACCCTATTTAAAGATATCCTAAAGCAGGAATATCCGTTGAAAGATGTATGTCGCCAAATTCAACGTTCAATGGATCATCCCAGCCGATTAGAATTGATTCATGTTCTTTTTGGATTGTCCGCTGCAGATGGGCATGTTCATCCCGATGAAGTTCGTGTAATTCAAACCATTGCTAATTATTTAAATATCAATGCCCGGGATTATGAATCCATCAAAGCTATGTTCGCTAAAGATGAGGTCGCGAATTATAAAATTCTTGAGATTGAAAAAACTGCTTCTGACAAAGATGTGAAAAAAGCGTATCGGAAAATGGCCAACAAATACCATCCCGATAAAGTGATGCATCTTGGGGAAGAGATGCAAAATTTAGCCGAAGAAAAATTCAAAGCTGTGAATGATGCCTATCATCAAATAAAAAAAGATAGAGGCATATCATGAATCATGAAAAACCAGGTCAATTTCCATATACCCGAGGAATTTATGAAGAAATGTATAATCACCGACTCTGGACAATGCGCCAGTATGCCGGATTTACAACAGCAGAAGAATCAAACAAACGATACAGGTATCTTTTAAAAAATGGCGTTATGGGATTATCTATCGCTTTTGATCTTCCCACACAGATTGGATATGATTCAGATCATCCCATGTCCTTGGGAGAAGTAGGGAAAGTAGGTGTTCCCATCTCCAGTCTACAAAATATGGAAACACTTTTTTATGATATTCCTTTAGGCCAAGTGTCCACATCCATGACCATCAATGCTACTGCTCCCATTCTTCTAGCTTTTTACATTGCAATGGCAGAAAAACAAGGTGTGCCTGCGGACAAACTTCAAGGAACAATCCAGAATGATATCCTGAAAGAATACGTGGCTCGAGGCACCTATATTTATCCCCCAATAAAATCCATGCGTTTAGTCACAGATATTTTTGAATTTTGCGCGAGCCATGCACCAAATTGGAACACCATTTCCATTTCGGGATATCACATCCGAGAAGCTGGAAGTACGGTTGAACAGGAATTGGCATTTACCTTTGCCAATGGTATTGCCTATGTTCAAGCGGCCATCGATAAAGGTCTTGATCCTAACCAGTTTGGACCTCGAATTTCCTTCTTCTTTAATTCTCATAATGGTTTTTTGGAAGAAGTTGCCAAATTCAGAGCGGCTAGAAAATTATGGGCGACCATTATGAAAAATCGCTTTGGTGTCACTAATGAAAAAGCGCTTATGTGCAGGTTTCACGTCCAAACAGGTGGTTCCACACTCACTGCTACACAAATTGATAATAATGTTGTCAGGACCACGATTCAGGCCCTGTCTGCTATTCTTGGCGGTACACAATCTCTCCATACCAACAGTAAGGACGAAGCACTGGCATTACCAACAAATGATGCAGTAAAACTAGCATTAAGAACGCAACAAATTATCGCTTATGAAAGTGGAGTCAAAAACTACCCCGACCCTTTTGGTGGAAGTTATGTTGTGGAAGAGATGACAGATAACTTAGTGCTAGAGGCAACGAAGATTATTGAAACGATTGATCAAATAGGCGGCTCAGTTTCTGGAATCGAGAGCGGTTGGATCCAAGAGGAGATCTCACGCAGTGCTTACGAATATCAGAAAAATATTGATGCAAAAAAACAGATCATTGTCGGCATAAACAAATACGAAGATCTAAATGAAATTGATCCTGAATTATTGGAGATTGACCCTGAAAAAGTTCATGCCCAAATTGAGTCTGTCACGACTCTGAAATCGTCTCGAAATAACGATCAGGTGACTCAACAATTAAACCGACTCAAAATGGTTGCAGAATCCGATGACAATGTAATGCCTTATATCATTGATTGTGTGAAAAATGACTGTACGCTGGGAGAAATTTCGGACTCATTTCGATCCGTTTTTGGAGAACACCATCCACATTAATTACCGGTGACACGAGCGGCTTCAATTATATCAACGGTGCTTCATCCTATGATGGTTGCCCCCATCACATTTGGTTTACTCATTTATACAGGGAATTCAATTACTGAAAATCCGCATCTTACTTTTTTCATAGCATTTTTCTTTTCTACATTGCTAGCCATTGCTACTGTCATTTATTTAAAAAAGCAGGGCATTGTTAGCGATATGGATGTCTCTATTCGTGAACAACGAGTTCAACCGCTGGTATATGGAACGATTTATTGTGGAGCGGGGTTTGTCCTTTTAAAATATTTGAACGCATCGCCCCTTGTCCAGGGCCTTATGTTTTGTTATGCTATTAATACAGCGATTGTGTGGTTTATTACACGAGAATGGAAAATATCTATTCATGCCATAGGACTGAGTGGTCCTTTAGTCGCTCTTTGGCTTCACGGTTTTCACTATCCAATTATAATGGGAATCACTCTTGTTTTACTTTGCGTTTCCAGAGTAATTCTGAAAGCGCATACACCTGCACAAGTAATTGTGGGCTCAGGATTGGCAATGAGTCTTGCCTATTTTGAACTCACGATTTTATTCTTATAGATATGATTTTTACAAATCTTATAAAAACTAATCTCCGGACAAAACAGTTTGGAAGAGATATTGAATATTACCAACGATTAAAATCCACCAATGACGAAGCATGGGAACTCATTCAAAATGGAGAAGCAAGTCACGGGATGATTGTAATCACCGATTATCAAACTCAAGGGAAAGGCCGTGGTGGAAATTCTTGGTTTATGAGTCCCAGTAAAGGATTGGCTTTATCTCTTATTCTTTTAGAGTCCATTCCTGTAGAAAATGCAGGATTAATCCCTTTAGTTGCAGGTGTAGCAATGGCGAAAACATTAAAAAACCAAGGTGGGTCGCCTACATTAAAATGGCCGAATGACATATTATTTCGCGAGAAAAAAACTGGTGGAATATTGTGTGAAAGTAAGATATCCGGACAATCAGTTCAGTCAATGGTTGTTGGGATAGGGCTAAATGTTAATGAAACTGAAATTGATTTCCCCGATGAATTAAAAGAAACTGCAACATCTCTTTCAATGGAAAGCGGTCATACGCATCAGAGAGAATTGGTGGCAGCAATTTTTACCACTTTTTTCGAACAATATTGGGAAAAGTTACAGGAATCTCCTGAAGAGATTATTAATGATTGGACATCACTTTGCGGGCACTTAGGAAAATCGGTTTCATTTAATTTCAAAGGGGAAAACCTATCTGGAATATTTAAAAAAATAGATCAAAATGGTCATGCTTGTATCACTATTGGTAGTGATGAAAAGGTATATCCTTCTATTATTTTGGAATAATTTTTAGAAATGAAAAAGTTTTTTACATTTTATATACTGCTATTAGGGAATCTTACTGCCCAGGAATTACCATTTGGCACACCCAAATATTTTGAAATGGAAATTGAAACAAATATTCTCCAGATTGATGTTCAGGTCCCATCTTTTTTGCCTCGCGATATCATTTCCTCCATTGAACCATATGAATATGATAATAAGGATATTTATTTTATTGAACTCCAATTTAATGAGAGCATACCATTCCATTTTAAACTGATCAACACGCCATTACCAAATGGAATGACCCTTTATTTCATTAATCTTATAACCAATGGCTGGGTTGGCCCATATTCAAGAAATATCCTCCAAAATCAATCTTCCAATGTTACTGGGCAAATGAAAAGTAAGCGAGTTTTGATTGAATATTCTGTTCCAAAAGGCACAGAATCTATCTTCCCCGTTCAAGAATTGATTCTTCCAGAAAGACCTGAAAATTTTGAAGAAACTATAAATCACAGAGCCCCTCTTTTACGTGATTTCAGTAATACAATTTTACTTTGTGGGTATTGGCCACCTTCTAATGAATGCATTCGCCCTTTTAGCAGAAATACACTCACCAACCCTGAAGGCTGGATAGGCGAAAACTGGGAAAATCGTGGATATGATGTGATTTCTTATTTTCCGGAATTCGCTCAACCGGATTGTGATGATTGTGGTCAGGGAATGGGCTATTTTGAAGTGGATTATCAGGATACATCCAATGATTGGTGGAATATCATAGATAGTTTAAATCCTGTAGCTATCATCACTTTCAGCCGTGGATTCATTGATTATAGCTGGGAAATGGAATGGAAATATTATAACCGATTTTATTGGACCCCTGATTTTACTGAGCCCTATTATCCGACACCAACACCGCCAGATTCTAGCGTAGCTGCAGAAACTCAACGAAATTCATCTCTTCCAATGGATTCCATAGTTACTGCCATTAATTCTGCAAACTTGGGCTTAAATCCTTACATTGATTACAATGGTGGAGCCGGTGGTTATTTATCAGAATTCATGGGGTATCATGGTGTCTGGTATAAAACCATGATGGATTCCCTTAATATTCCGTGTTATACTGCTGGTCATGTTCATGTGGGGGGGCTCATTGACTGGGAGATAGCCCGGGAGGCGGCAAAAGTAACATTAAGAGAAGTGATCAAAATTGTGGATGAATATAAAAATCTTCCCGGCGACATTAATGAGGATGGTGTTGTTTCCATATTGGACATGCTATTTATTGTCTTTCATATCTTGGGAAATATTGAGTTAAGGGGAGACAAATTTGTGAATGCTGATCTGAATGCTGATCTGAACGTTGATATTTATGATCTGTTCCTGATCTCAGATATTATTTTAAATTATTGATTTAATCATTAAAACCGGTGCAAAGGTGAAACCTTAATATTAATCTCGTAGTTCTTAAATTTTTCTTTTAATCTATTCTCAAGATTCAGGGTGCAGGATACAATCTCTTTCTGGTTTATGCCTACTTGAATATTTATACCGAATAAAATTACCTGGTGATTTTCTGTATTCACAATTCGAACGTCATGGATGTCGGTAATTCTTCCATCAGATTCGCGTAGTAGAGACAACACCTTGTTGACTTCTTGCACTAACGGATCATTTGGGTGGACCGGATCTAGATGAACGGTGGGTTCGACACCTATTGCTTTTTCAAGTTTATCTTCCACTTCTTCAGAAATATCATGTGCTACAGCCGTAGTTTCATCTGCATCTATTTCTACATGGACGCTGGCAAACTTGTCATGCCCATAACTGTGAATTATAATATCATGTGCCCCTAAAACGCCATCTACACTCATGACGATCTGGCGTATGACTTCCACTTCTTCAGATGTCGGAGGTTTCCCAATGAGATCATCCACCGCATCTTTGGCTATTATAAATCCGGTATAGATCAAAAGCAAAGCCACGCCTAATCCTGCCCAACCATCCGAAGATGGGTATCCATATTTCCCGGCAATTAATGCACCTACAACCAACAAACTTGAAAGTGCATCTATGCGATGATGCCACGCATCTGCATGTAGTGTGCCTGATGCAATCTTTTTTGAGAGAAATTCCGCATATCTTGCAGTTATTTCTTTCAAAATAATGGTCACCATAAGAATAAGTATCATCCACCATTTAGCTACCACTTGTTCAGGATTTTGAATTCTATCAATGGATGCTTCAATGAATTCGATACCAGCGACACATAGTAGAATTGCAATAATCAATGTTGCTATGTATTCTGCACGGCCATGTCCATAAGGATGCTCAACGTCAGCAGGCTTCTCCGCTTGTTTGAACCCCCAAATCACAACAATCGATGAAACAACATCAGATAATGTATGGACAGCATCGGCGATTACACTAACGGCCCCTACCATAACCCCAATTACTAATTTAAAAATAAATAAAATGCTGTTTACTAAAACAGAAATCCATCCTTGAAAAACTCCAATTTTAGTACGATACATCTTTGCCGATTCTTTGGTGTTAGGAATAAATTGGTTGGTCAGTGCTTCAAACACGGAAATTAAATCATTCCTTTTATTTTATGCAGTTTATTCACCCCGCCTCGGGCCAGGGCATATTCAAATGACCATTTAAGACAGGCGGAACCAATCTCTCCATCCTTCCGTAATGCGATGTAACCGATTTGAAAATCCGGTTTCCCATTATGGGCTTTTATCACTCGGTTTAATGCCTCTTCGCAAGCCACTGTGGGATCATATCCTTGTCTCATCAGTTCCACCACAAGAAAACTGCCTGTGGTTTTAATCACTTCTTCTCCTAGCCCTGTGGCAGCGGCACAGCCGATCTCATTATCAACAAATAAACCAGCACCAATAATGGGACTATCCCCCACCCTGCCATGTAATTTATAAGCCCAACCGCTGGTTGTGCATGCGCCGGCAAGATCACCATTCTTATCCTGCACTAAAACAGAGATTGTATCGTGAGTCTCATGGGGTGTCATTTCCCGACGGTTCTTATCCCATTCTTTCCAAGCTTGCCGAGATTCAACCGTGAAAAGATCCATTTCTTCGAATCCTTGAGATACAGCAAACAACCGCGCCCCTTCCCCAACCAACATCACATGCTTGGTATCTTCCATCACTTTTCGAGCCACAGAAACAGGATGTTTGATATTTTGTAAAAATGCCACTGATCCTGCATTGCCTTTGGAATCCATAACACATGCATCCAAGGTAACATTACCCTGCTCATCGGGCAGCCCGCCAAAACCTACAGATGTAATGGTTGGATCCGCTTCGGCGACACGTGCACCCGCTTCTGCTGCATCCATTGCCGAACCGTCATTTTCCAGCACTTTCCATGCAGCATCATTCGCTGGCAGACCGTGGTTCCATGTTGAAAGAATGATTGGATTATTTTTATTTGTATTAATATTTGAATCTCCAAAAATGACAGAAGGTACTGTAATCCCAATTGCGCCCGTCTTTAAAAAATCTCTGCGTTTCATCAACTTATAATCTCTATTTGTTCAAGGATACAATTTATAAAGAAAAAGTAGAAGAAACACAGTTTGGCAATGTCTTTACGAAAAAATTAATTGCGAATTTTAGTCAGGGATGTTTCATCACAAATCTAATCACTTCTTACATTTAGTATATTGTGATTCCCTATATTCCTATGTAGAGACAACCAAACCAAAAGGAGATTATCATGGAAACAAGTTTAGCATTAACTATCATAGGTATTGTACTGACATTAGTGGGAATTATTTTTAATGCAATTCCAAAAGTTGTAAATCAAAAAATTATGGGAGACCTGGCCCCGGAAGCAGAAAATCCGGCGGCTGCGTTACGCGTTGCAATTGGAGGTATTTCGATTGCAGTTGGAATAATTGCTCTTTATTGTAAAGGTTTTCCGGTTGGCCAGGCTAGCGCACTTTTAGTTGCCATGGGAACCGGATTCATTGTCATTATTGCGGCAATTATTTCAATGAAGTTCAGAGGATTCAGTGATGAAGTAGCCGTGCCACCTGTTGTCATGTTTATTATATTGACAATCATTGCGTTTTATGCTTCATCATAATGAAAGACTAAATGAATAGAAGAGTATTTTTTCTCATTTAATTTTAAACATATAAAAAGAGGTTTTATATCTATAAAACCTCTTTTTTCTTTAAACGAATCAGAGTGATTTCTGCAGGGACACCGATTCGTAATGGTGGCCCCCAATAGCCTGTCCCTCGGTTCACATAAATTTGAGTACCATAATGATCGTAGAATCCAGCAATATATGGATTTACAAGTTTTGTCGGGTATGTGAATGGCCAAAACTGTCCACCGTGAGTATGCCCAGATAGTTGCAAGTCTGCCCCAATTTCATGTACAGAATGGATACTGTTAGGTTGATGAGCCAATACAATTTTTGTTATGTTATCAGGCACCGAACGAAGGGCAAGTCCTGGGTTAGACCTATGAGAAAGTTTAAATTGATGTGCTGTGAGATCAGTAATACCTGCAATTGCAATCTGATCACCCGATCTCGAAATTAATTCATTTGAATTAATTAAATTTTTCATACCGAGCCTATCTGTTTCATCTAACCATAAATCTACGCCTGAGTAGTATTCATGATTCCCAGTAACAAAATAGGTTCCAAAGGGTGCAATCATATCTTTTAAGGGAGCAAGATCACCACGAAGATGCTGAACTGAGCCATCCACAAGATCACCAGTTACAGCAATTAAGTCGGGATTATGAATTGATATTTTATCTAGGACATCTTCTACATAAGGCCTTTTAATTGTTGGGCCAACATGAAGATCAGAAATTTGAGCAATTGTAAAATTATTAAAACTTTCTGGAAGGGATTCCAAAAATATATCATGCTTAATAACCGATGGACCTTTCCTGGAATTGTAAAATCCAAAACCAGTGGCCGTACCAGATATACCAATTATACCCAGAGTGATAGACTTTTTAATAAAATCTCTTTTTGAATTATCAATTGGCTGCTCAGTATCAACTAGATTACTAAAAATAGATATGAACTGAATAATAAAATCCTTTGTAAATAAAAAAACAAAAGATAGGGTGAAAAAGCCTAGACTCGTATAGCCCAATAAAGAAAATTTATCAATAATTTTTGATTCGTTTCCACTCATTCGGAGCACAATCGGTACAACGGGTAAAAGACTCAAAATAAATACCGTAATATAAACTAAAAGACTATAAAATAAAGAAAGCCCCATTGCAGGTATAGTGCGCCAGGCAACATAACCGTGAATTAACCATAACACTCCTAACGCAACAATAAAAAACATTTTTTATATTTTAAGCTTATGTATAATAGATTTTAAGAATCGTATGCAGCCAGCCCAGTCACATCTTGCCCTAGGATCAATGTATGCATTTCGTGGGTGCCTTCGTAAGTATAAACTGATTCAATATTCGCCATATGACGCATAGGTGAATAATCTTCTGTTATGCCGTTTGCACCCAGTATCTCCCGGCTTACTCTCGCCACATCCCGGGCCATAACACAGTTGTTCCGCTTTGCCATGGATACTTGCTGAAAGGTCATCTTCCCTTCATCTTTTAATCTTCCCAATCGATACACCAACAATTGCGCTTCTGTAATCCGTGTAACCATTTCTACCAATTTAGCCTGAATTAATTGATATCCGCCGATAGGCTTGGAGAATTGTTTTCGCTCCTTTGCATAGTCTAAAGCTGTATTATAGCAATCTATTGCGCAACCTACCATTCCCCAGGCAATGCCATACCGTGCTTGGGTCAAACAACCCAGCGGCCCTTTTAATCCCTCAATATTAGGGAGCCGCGCAGAATCGGGGACCCTGACATTCGCCATAGAGAGCTCAGATGTAATGGAAGCGCGGAGACTCAATTTCCCATGAATATCACTAGTTGTGAATCCTTCCATTCCTTTTTCCAATAAGAATCCACGAACAAGACCATCTTCATCCCGAGCCCACACAACAGATACATCTGCCAAAGATCCATTGGTGATCCACATTTTATTGCCATTAATGATCCAGCCATCACCATCTCGTTTACATCGTGTCGCCATACCACCGGGATTAGAGCCAAAGTTAGGTTCCGTTAGTCCGAAACAGCCGATCTTGGTTCCTGCACCCAGTTCTGGGAGCCATTTGGTTTTTTGTTCATCGGAACCGTAGGCATGAATGGGATACATGACCAAAGCCCCCTGGACGCTTGCAAAAGATCGCAGGCCCGAATCGCCCCGTTCCAGTTCATGAAGGATGAGCCCGTAGGCCACATTACTGACGCCAGCACCACCAGATGTTTCCGGTAAGGCAGACCCCAGAAATCCCAATTCGCCTAATTTCGGTACGAGTTCCATGGGAAATGTTGAATTCTCATAATGTTCATTGATTACCGGCATAAATTCTGTTTGTACAAAATCATACGCCGTTTGCTGAATCAGGAGTTCTTCTTCCGTAAGGAGGTCGGTTATATTGTAAAAATCAGGTCCTAATTTTTTCATAAAATTCCCATAAAATTTGATATTGAAATTACGATTTTATTCCCATTGTATTAGTAAGAGAAATAAGATCTTCAGCATCCCAATCCAATTTTTCGGGATGGGATTTTATTTCGATTAAAATTGTATCTAATTTTTTGGAGGATACACTTATTCCAATCTCGTTCAACCGATTATTAAGTGCAGATTTTCCCGTGTATTTATCAATCACAAAATGACGTTCTCGTTTTAATGATTCCGGTGAAATAGCTTCATAAGATTTTGGTTCTTTTACCACCGCTTTCACATGGAGACCCGCTTTATGGGTAAATGCATTTTTTCCTACAATGGGTTGGTTGGCATTTGAATCCAATTTTGTAAATGAATCAACCATTTTAGTCAATTCTGGAATCATCCCTAAATCCCAATTCCCATTTACTTTATATATATTTGTTAAGGCGGTAACCACTTCTGCCAAAGGTGGGAGACCGCAACGCTCTCCTAATCCATTAACTGCCACATCTACACACTGTGCACCAGCTTCTAGGGCCGAAAGTGCATTGGCCGTAGCCATGCCAAAATCATTATGGCAATGCACATGTATGGGAATATCCAACTCTGAAACCATTCGGCTAACCAATCCTTTCATTTTTGTTGGTGTTAAACATCCAACAGTATCAGCCAAACTGAATCGGTCTACACCTACTTTCTGAACCAATTGTCCTACTTGAATAAGAAATTCTAAATCGGTTCGGCTTGCGTCTTCAGCCGTAAATCGAAGTTTGAGCCCTTTATCTTTTCCATATTTCACCGCAGTTTCAATTCGATCTAATGCTTCAGGTTTTGTTGCATTGAATTTGTGTTTCAAACTCAATGGAGATGTTCCAAAAAAGATTCCCATCCAACCAACACCAATGGCTGAAACATCATTGATATCAGATTTTAACGCCCTACCATGAGCCATTTTTTTTGCATTTAGATCAAGGTCATTTAATGCTTCTACGGCTTCATATACATCCGGAGAAACGGCAGGGTGACCTAGTTCGATGAAATCCACACCGAATGCATCTAGGTGTTTTGCCAACGCTATTTTTTGGTCTAATGTAAACGAAACACCCGGCGTTTGTTCACCTTCTCGGAGAGTTGAGTCTAAAATTTCAATTTTTTTACTGATTAGCATACCAATTTCCGCTGCTCTTCCATACCCATGGAAATAAGATAGGGGTTTTCTTTTTGTAGGGACGAAAATGCTGATTTTGAATCAATATCCAACCAGTTATTTTTAATCATGATTTGTCCAATAGAACCACCCAAGGTATTCCCAGGACCAAGCAAAACCAATTTATCCGGACAAAATTCCTTTATAGCGACTGTAATTGCATTAAAGAAATCATAAGCATTTGTCACTTGATGCCCTAATGTATAGTTGTACAAATCTACAGTCTCTGTGCTAAATGGCGACCAAATATGTCCTCGCCCATCCACCAGAGAAACAGATGGCTTTTGAAAAATAGATTGAGGTAATAATTCGCATGCTTTTTTCGAGATGGATTCCAATAAGGGTGTATGAAAAGCAGCATGAAAAGGCAATTGAAATGGATAATTATCCTTTGCAGGTAATTTCTTTAATAAGATATCTAATGCTGATTGCTCGCCACCAATAACCAAATATCCTCCAAGATAAATGGACACATAAGCACTTACATTTTTAATCTCGGTTAATACTTCTTCTTTTTCAGACTCATCAACGTGCCAATTTTCATCCATAACTGAATATATAATTTGTCCACCGATAGTGCCATCTTTCATCATGGATCCCATAGTACTAATTAAGGAATAGGCATTTTCATGGGTCAAAGCTCCACTTAATGCCAAGGCACTATACCATCCCATGGAATTTCCTGTGATGGCAACAATCTCATATTTTTCTTGGTCAACGGAAAGAAAGTCAGATAAACTACAAGCGTAAATAAGTGGCGACGCATGTTCCCCCGACATGTGAATTTTGGCTCTAAATGGCTTCGAATCCAATTCTGTTAACGTGGAATTTCCAACCAATTTTCGCTGTTCATCCATATAAGCAATCTGGTTTTTTGCCGATGCGCCAAAAGTGGCCAAATAACCCGATGTTTCTCGCGTATATGTCCCTCGTCCTGGACAGATTATCACAATGCGTTCTTTAGCCATTTACTAATTCCAACCCATGTTTAATGATGGATTTTTTACTTGGAAGTGTAGCAGTCGCAGCAATACCAATTGAAATAAAACTGTCTTCCGCTGCATGAAGTTTAATATTCAAATGCTTATTACTTTCAGACAATAAGTTTGAGATAAGTCCTTCACCATGACACCCCGTTCGACGACATTCATCCACAATAAGTACATTTTCACACGTACCAATGGCATTTAATAATTTTTGAATATTGATATCAGACAACCATCGGAGATCAATGACTTTAATTTTTTTCTTTAGTTTTTTTTCAATCTCTTTTTTAGCCTGAAGTGACAAGTACAAACCATTCCCGTATGTGATAATTGTGAGTGTCTTTCCATTCCCATATTCTGAAATTTTCCCTAATGGAATTTCTTCATCTAAATCGGGATATTGGAAAACCCATTTTCCATCTTTTGGTTCATAAAGATCTTTTGCCATATAAAGTGCAATCGGCTCAACAAAAACCACGATTCTACCATTCTCATAAGCTTCTCGAACGGCAGTTCGAAGCATTCTTGATGCATCTGCACCATTAGACGGCACTGCAAGAATTAACCCGGGAATGTCTCTAAAAACGGTTAATGAATTATCATTATGAAAATGACCACCAAATCCTTTTTGATACGCCAAGCCCGGAACACGTAAAACCATTGGATTGGTAAATTGACCTTTAGAGAAAAAAGGTAATGTAGCCGCTTCTCCACGCAATTGATCTTCTGCATTATGAAGGTAAGCCAAAAATTGAATTTCAGGAATTGGAATGAAACCATTTTGACCAAATCCTATCCCAAATCCAATGATAGATGTTTCATCTAATGGGCTGTTAAATACACGTCGCTCACCAAATTGTTTGTAAAGATCAGCTGTCACATAGTATACGCCGCCCTTTTGTGCCACATCTTCACCAAAAATTAATGTGTTTTTGTAGCGAAGCATTAAATCTGATAAGGTGTAATTAATCAATTTTGCCATATGATGGGATTGATCCATTCGATTGAATTCTTTACCGAACAGATCCTTCCGAACTTTCGCTGAAGGCTGCTTTGGTATTTTTCTTGACGATTGATTTGCAATAATGGATTCAATTACGTCTTCAGCTGATTCAAGTTTAGGCCGAAGGGTTGTAGCATCAAAAACGTGGTTCACTTGCTGTCGAATCGATTCATATAGACGCACTATTTCTTCGGATGATATACAATTGTTCTCAATTAAAATTCGTGATGAGTGGAGTAATGGGTCATTGAATTCTGTGGCTTCAATTTCTGCCAAGGGAAGATATCCAACCTCAACATCTGAACCGGCATGCCCCATGAGTCGCACCGTTTTCATATGAAGAAAAATGGGCGATCGATTTATTCTGCAATCGTGCTCAACTTGTCGAGATTTTATCATAAGATCAATGAGATGAAGCCCATCTGTTTTTACATACTGTAGCCCAAGGCGATTAGAAAAATTTTGTTCAATCCAATGCTCATTGGTCGGCACAGAAATCCCGGTTCCATTATCTTCACAAATAAAAATAATGGGGACATGACCCCCAGAATTACTGACCCAACTAGCTGTATTAAACGCACTTAATGCTGTTGCATGGTTCGCACTGGCATCTCCAAAACTGCATAATACAATACTTTCAGCTTTCAATTTTCTTTCTGAAATATCCAGATCTTTAGCCCGATCAATAGAAAAAGCAGTTCCCACAGCTTTAGGCAAATGACTGGCAATCGTGCTGGTTTGTGGCGGTACATTGAGCTTTTTACTCCCAATCACTTTATGCCGACCACCGCTAATGGGGTCATCGGAAGATGCCATGAAAGAAAGAGCTATATCATAAATAGGAGTGGATTCAGGTAATTGTTTGGATCGCTGAATAAAAAATGGGCCACTGCGATAATGAAGAAAAGCCATGTCCGTGTAAGGAAAAACTTCTCCAAAAACGGCATTCCCTTCATGCCCAGAGCTCCCAATGGTATAAAAGCATTTTCCTTCATTTTTTAAAATACGCGCTTTCAGATCCATATGCCGACTCATAATCTGGGACTCAAATAGAGAGATCAGTTCTGAAGAACGAATATTAGTTTGAGATAAATGTATATTAGTTCGTGCTGAAGGGAAATGTCCTAACCTTACATGATCCAAAAAATTCTGATCAATTATTTCTTCTCTGTTAAAAATACTCATTTATTTTGCCACTATTTCAAGGGAAGAAACCATTATTCACACCATTCGTGCTTTGGTGGTATAAATCATTCAAATCAATCCATGGTCTGCAAAGGAATACACATCATTTCCAGCAATGATCAAATGATCATGAACAGACACATCAATGGCTTGAGCAGCTTTTTTCAGCTTTTTGGTGATGGTAAGATCATCCTGGCTGGGGTTAGGGTTTCCACTGGGATGGTTATGGACAAAAACCAAAGCAGCCGCATCATTCACAAGTGCTCGCTTTACGACCTCCCGCGGATAAACTGCTGATGTGGATAAAGTGCCTTCAAACAGTTCTTCCATTTTCAGAATCTGGTTCCGTCCATTAAGGTAAATAACGAGAAAAACTTCTCTGTTTTTATCTCGGAGATTATGTTTAAGATAGTCCAATACTTCATCTGCTGATCGCACAAAATCTTTATCCAATACTCGGTCTGCTAGATACCTTCTCGATACGGCTTGGGCAATCTTCAGCCCTAATACGTTTTTATCACCGATACCCTTAATTTCTTTTAATCCAGTGGGCTCAGCTTCCAAAACCGCTTTGAGAGAACCAAATTTCTTCAGAGCCTCTTTGGCTTGTTGTTTACAATCTGTGCGGGGTGTTCCCAAGGTGAGCAGAAGTTCAATGATTTCGTAATCGAGGAAGCCCTCTAGTCCGCTTTTCAGAAATTTTTCACGGAGTCGCTGGCGGTGACCTTCGTTGGAATTAGCCACAGAGTTCACTAGGTAAAATACTGGACATTATAGCTCAGCGTGAATCGCGTCTCAGTTGTTAGTTTTTTAAACTCATGAGCTTTTCTTTGAATTCCCGAAGTTCCCGAATGTTTCCTATCTCAATCTCCCCTGAATCCCATTTTAATTTGAAATCTAATCCGGAATCTGAACCACCTTGTTTTTGGTAGAGCGAGTAGAGGTCAGCTTCTTCGCGTGGTTTGGCTGCGTGTAGGGTTGCGGTGAGTTGATAGGCGATGTCTTCTCCAATATCTTCAACCACACGATGGGGGAGATTCTTTTCCAATAAACTTTGTTCAATCCGTGAAAAACGCAGCCCATTCACGACATAATCCTGATAGGCTTCCCAAGCAAAAGGCGCAACTGCTTTTACAGATTCTGCCATTGCATCAGAAAAAACTCGTATCTCATATTGGGCGTGACTGTCAGATCGTAAACCAACGAAATGAAGAAGATTGTGAAGGTCATTTTTCCAATACCATTCTGTATAAAGATTCACTGGCAGTATAGACCGTGCCAATTCACGGGCAACACCTGCTTCATTTAATTCTGAATAAATGGCAAAACTTCTTTCAGAAATTTCTTTGAATGAATCTAATACTTTTTGCTTTAATTCTGTCGGGACTTCTCCCATCCGTCCCTGTTTATTCAGGGCACTTTGGAATTGAATATGCTCCGGGTCTGGCATATAAAATTCGTCCCGTGCTTCAGAATACCGGAGTGAATATTCGTTTATATTGGCTGTCCGATGACGAACCCATTGCCGAGCCACAAAGATTGGCATTTTGCAATGAAATTTGAATTCCACCATTTCAAAAGGCGTAGTATGTCGGTGACGCATTAGATAACGAATAAGCCCGCGATCTTGAGAAACTTTACTGGTTCCTTGCCCGTAACTCACACGGGCAGCCTGAACGATAGCATCATCACCACCCATGGAATCCACGAGCCGGACAAAGCCTTTATCTAAACATTTGATTGCATCTTCTGGTATTTGGATCATTATTATATCTTTATTATATCTTTAAATTATTTTTCGATAAATCATTAAACCATCTCTGACGGGTAAAAGCAATTGTTCTAATCTACCATCATTTTTTATGAGTTCAGCAGTTTCCCTAAGTGCCTTGGCGTCATCATCTTCCGGGTTTAACACAGAACCGCTCCAAAGCATATTATCAAAAATAGCTATCCCACCTTTTTTCAATAGCATCGTTCCTTTTCGATAATATTCTGGATACCCTGTTTTATCTGCGTCTACAAACATCATATCGAAAGAGCCTGCTCTGAATTCTTCCAAAGATTTATCTGCTTCACCCTTGTGAATTGAAATCTTATAATTTACATCTGATTTTTTGAACCAGCCCCTGGCTGTAACAATATGTTTTTCCATCAATTCGCAAGAATGGATCTCTCCATCAGCCGGTAAAGCTTCCGCCATTTTTAATGTGGAATATCCCGTGAACATCCCAATTTCTAAAACTCGTTTTGCACCGGAAATTTTTATCAACATTTGTAAAAGTCCGCCTACCAAGGAACCGCAAAGCATTTGAGGTTTATCTTCGGTTTCCCAAGTTGTTTTAGACAATTCCTTTAAAAGATCTGTATCATCCAAAGAATGATCTTTGCAGTATTGTTCTATATCTTTTGAGATTAAATGCATTATTACCTAATTACTATTTAATACCTTGAACGTTTTATCCACCGCATCAACATCTCCTGCGATTAATCCCGGTTCTATTAATGTGTTTGCTTGATTGTATATCCGTGGATTCCCTTTCAGATCAATTAATTTTCCCCCTGCTTCATTAATAATGCAATTCCCGGCACAAATATCCCATTCGTTTTTTGGGCGAAGGGAAGCAAAGATATCCGCGTGACCTGCTGCCGTAATTCCTAATTTATATGCTACTGAACCAATGGCACGCAATTCGCCAAAGATGCCATTAAAGGGCTCCCATAGTCCACGTCGTGTCTCGGAACGACTATTTAACATGACCATTTCACCAATGTCATCTTTTGTCATACATTGAATCGATTCGCCATTTAAATGGGCACCTTCCCCATTGGCAGCTGTGAACGTTTCTTTTGTGACCGGATTGTAAAGGACACCCACAATGGGTATTCCATTTTCGACCAATCCAACACTAACTACAAAATTGGGAACTCCTTCTATAAATTCCTTTGTTCCATCCAAGGGATCAACAACCCAAACACGATCTTTCGTAAGTCTTTCAGGTGAATCAACTGTTTCTTCTGAAAGCCAACCATATTCCGGGCGTGCATCCTTTAAAACTTTTTTCAAATATGAGTCCGCTGCATGATCTGCCGTGGTGACTGGATTATGATACCCTTTATCTTTGATCTCATATTCAGCTTTGTAATAATTAAGAATAAGTCCGCCTGCTTCAATGGCGGCATCTTTTGCCAGTTTTAATTCGGAGTTCATTTTGTATTAAAAATTATGGAATAATGGGTGTCTAAATTAAAGTGAAAGAAAAACCAATGGTATCATATATGTTAATAAATAAGATCAGTTAAAAGTTGAAGATTGATCAAATGTTAGAAATCTAATTTATCACTATCTCATCCGTAAATACCCAAGAAGGTCTTCCGGCACCGGGATGATAATCGGGACATGTGTTCAAATTCATGCCATTCACACGAATATATCGTGTTTTTAAATTTTCAGGCATTGCCTTGTAATGAAAGATGTCCTGTTTTAAACTAAAATCATTGTTGGGATAATATTCGTAAATAGATTCAAAATGTTGTCCATCCAACGAATGTTCTATCTCTACCTTTTGTGGTAAAAAAATCCAAACTACCTGGTCCTGGAGAAACCGTGCTTCGATGGAATTCACTTTTTGTATTTGTCCCAAGTCAATAGTAGCAACCATATCTTCTGCCTCGAACCCTTGCCAGGATACATCTCGAAAGTTGAGCGTCCCGCCAACCCCGTTGACCAAGGCATTGACATTCTCACCTGAATATTTTTTATGAGCGTTATTCACAAGCGTTATCTTTTTCGCAATAGCAGAATGATTCAGTTTTACGATGGAAGGCCGCACACCGCAAATGGTCGTGTATGCTTCACTTCCAACACGCTCTGTTAATTTATCGCCTAATGTTGTTCGTGCCGACTCGCTCAATTTTTCCAGATCTTTTACAACTTCGGGGAATTGGGCGGCGAGATCAGTCGTTTCCCCAATATCATATTCCAAGTCATAGAGTTCCAACCCAGCTATGCCCTTTCCATAAGGTCCGGGATGAAGGTTTTTTCCCGGCTCCACATTAATGTAAGATCGATGCTCATGGGGAAAAACTAGTTTCCAATTACCTTTGCGAACAGCGATTAAATTCTCTCCATAATAATAAAAGAGTTCATCCCGTGGATTGGCGTTGGGTTCGCCATTCAAGATGGTCATTAAACTTACACCATCGATCTTATTGCGAATCTCTCTTTCACCCACAATTTCTGCAATGGTAGGATAAATGTCGATTGTCCCGGCAATATTTGAAATATTTTGATTTTGTGAAATTTTTTCGGGCCAACGCATAATGCATGGCACTCTAGCACCGCCTTCCCACATGGTGCCCTTTCCTTCGCGCAGTGGCCCCGCAGAACCGCCCCATTTGCCAAAATTCAGGGCCGGGCCATTATCACTAGCAAAGATCACAAGTGTATTTTTGTCAATGCTATTTTCTTTTAATGTTTTCAGGATTTCTCCTACAGACCAATCAATTTCCATCATTACGTCTCCGTAGAGACCCAACTCACTTTTTCCTGAAAATTTTTCAGAGACGGCTAAGGGTTGGTGCGGCATGGGATGGGGCACATATAGGAAAAACGGGTTATCCTTATTTCGCTTAATAAAATCAACGGCTCGGTCTGTGATTAGAGTTGTTAATTGACCTTGTTTTTCAAATGTTTCAATGGAGTTTTTCGGCTCATTTCCATCCCAAAAGGACATGTTTGGATAATAGCTCCGCTTCTTATTGATGAGTGGTTTTCCGTCATAGTCCACAGGCCACATATCATTGGAGCAAATAAGCCCGGCATATTCATCAAATCCATTTTGGAGCGGTAAGTATTTTTTCATGTGTCCCAAATGCCATTTCCCGAAGACACCATTCGTGTATCCATGGCGCTTTAGCAGTTTAGCGATGGTTTCCGTTTTGGGATCGAGTCCATTTAAATCCCACGGTAGAAGCGCTCCCTGCACACCAACTCGTTCCGAATAACTACCCGTCATGAGGGATGCTCTGCTTGCACTACACACCGCCTGGGACACGTAAAAATCTGTAAAACGAATGCCGTCCTTGGCCATTTGATCCAAGTTTGGTGTTTCAAAACCGTCAGCGCCATAGCACCCCACATCGCCATAGCCTTGGTCATCGGTAAAAATTATAATAATGTTTGGGAGATCAGACCTTTGAGCGCAGCCCATCAGTGCTAAACTAAAAAGGAGAAGGAGTTTTCTCATTTTCCCATGTCCAAGATCATATCCCAATACTCTTTTGATACTGGCATCACGGACAAACGACCAAATTTCACCAAGTGAAATTCATCAAATCGTCCATCTTCTTTAATCTGTTTTAAGGTTACAGGATTTGTGATAGCATGATCCGGCGTTAAGTCAAATACCACGAGTTTTTCATTATCTACATTGGGGTCAGGATACGAGTCCGATATAATGCTTGCAACACCAGTTACACACCGTTCTTTCCCTGTATGATAAATAAATGCCTTATCACCTTTTTTCACCTCACGAATGAACTTTAAAGCCCAATTGTTGGAGACACCATCCCAATAAGTTTGTCCGTCATTTTCCAAGTCCTGATAACTGTAATCGTGGTCCGGTTCACATTTTAAAAGCCAATTATTCATGAAATTGCCTTCGTTATAAACTGGTTCAAGGGAAACCAGTCTCTGGTGTTGTTTTTACGATGATATGGTAAAAACTTCAAAGTGAATTTTAATATCATTGATTGACACTCTTTTTAAAAATGATCAATTTTTCCCTTCTTTTTCTGGGCTCAACAGATTCTGACGGGAATTCTTCTTTTTCAATTTTCCAACCTGAATTAAATGTGGATTTAACTTCATCGATTGTTGTTCCCCAAGGAGGGCCACCATCCTCCTGGCTTTTATCCAAAGGAAACCAAAGCCCAACGAGTTTACCGCCTGGTTTTAAAATTGATCTTACTAATTTTTCATATTCTTTCCTGCGATTGGGGTGGATAGCACAAAAGCAGGTTTGCTCTATCACATAATCAAAAGTGTCAGGATATTTTCCTACCAAAGAAAAAATATCATCTTGAATTATGGTGATAGTTACTGATTTTTGAATAGCTAATTTATTTAATTCGGAAATTGGTGTTGGCGCAAAATCAACAGCAGTAACATCAAATCCTTTTTTGGCAAACATGATGGCATCATATCCTCTGCCACAGCCAACAATACAAACTTTCCCAAGAATTAACTCATTTGAAATGGAATCAAAAACAGGTGTAACACCTTTTAAATCCCAACCTGTATCATTTTCTAAATAGATGTCCTCCCAAAACTCAGAGCGATCAACTTCATTCATTATAGCAGGTACATTTCTTTTTTATCTTCGTTCACTACGCCATTTTTAATCGAAACATAATGGACATAAGAATCAGAATAAAACTGAATTGATTTGTAATATTTCCCATTTTTAAAATGGACAGCAGCGCCACCATCAATGGCCCAACCCGGACCACATTTCCCCTGTTTCAACATTTTATGAACATCAGGCCGCCGATCCTTTTCTTCCTGATAATGAGGGCAAGCCATTTCAGGAAGGAAGCCAAGGCAATCCATCACATTGATATTACTGGCCCAGGAATCAGTGATACCTTGCTCGAACCAACAGATTGCACCGGCACTTACGCCACTTAAAATTTTACCATTATTATAAGCTTTGAGCAAAAGTTTATCCAACTTCCATTCCTGCCAAACTGCTAACATACTTTTGGTATTTCCGCCACCGACATAGATCACATCCGCTTTATTAATAATACTATCTAATTTTGGTGTCCTCTGGAAAAATGTAACATGACTTGGCTCACAGCTCATTTTTGTAAAGCATTTATAAAACTGGATAATATAGGCTTGATTTTCTGCACTAGCTGTTGGGATAAATACTATATTGGGTTTTTCCTTTCCGGTAAGCTTTAAAATATATTTCTCAATTTTCCGATGATTCGGATTTCTCCCAAACCCTCCACCGCCAATGGCTATAATATGTCCTTTTTCTTTCATGGATTACTTTGGCTCCTTAAAATATTGTGTGAATTCATCTGTTGTTTCAAAGATGAGAAATTCTCCATTCAATGTTGAGATTACTGTCTTTCCTTCTTCTACCTTTATGGTTTTTCCTGATTTTGTATTTTGCACCTCTAATTTCCCAGTTAATACGGAAAAAACACAATCTGAAACACCTTGATATTTTGGACCATGGTCATTCATAGTTCGGTGTCCTGCCAGAAAGGTTGTTCCTTTCACCACTGCAACGCTTGAAGGTGTGTTAACAACAAATTTTCTATTTCTTGTTTTTCTTAATTCAGCGCTTACCCGTCCCCCAAAAATATTGATCTCCGTTTTGATAGAATCCTTTTCAGCAGAGCCAAATAGTTTAATTACTGAATTACCATACAAACTTATTACACTTTTATCTTGAATATTTAGCAAAGAGAGGAAGGCATTCTTGTCCGTAGATATTTTATCACCATTATAAATTGATTCACCTTTTCGAATTTTTCCGGATCGAATTTTTCCGGATCGATACACTTCGCCAATGGCATTCGTGCAGATCCCAATTTGTTCTGATTCTGGTAAGCTCATTAAAATCGAGAGGGAAAAGAGTAATAATATGTGTTTCATGGTCCGTTAAATTTAATACAAAGTAATGGTTTATATTCTTGGATAGAATGGGAGAAATCCTGTATTTTCGCCCAAGTCGGGACACGAAGGATTCCAAATTTTAATCATTTTTTTCTGACGCAATTGACACGATTTTTATCACCCTTTTCAGGGCCAAAATTTTCCTTCCTTCTTAAGCCCCAATAAAAAAAAATAACAAACGACCTCGTCGGTA
>Ga0209091_10000883_pt1 | contig 27698 bp, 39 predicted proteins | sample ArcticOcean_MG_C_6_FD_187438 | JGI IMG/M metagenome (GOLD analysis project Ga0209091, IMG submission 187438) | Marine microbial communities from western Arctic Ocean - ArcticOcean_MG_CB8_128 (SPAdes) (version 2) | ecosystem: Environmental > Aquatic > Marine > Oceanic | place: Arctic Ocean...
AAACTTTAACGACTATAAAACAATCCCAGAGTTATACAATAGTCCTCAAATGAGAGGCTTACGTAAAAGTATGGAAGATGGAACTCCATCTAAAGTATGCGATATATGTTATAAAGGAAACAACGGCTTAATGCCTTATTGGAATGAAAGATGGAAACATAAATTAAATGATCCAAACCTCTCAGATAGTAAGTATAACGTTAAGTCTTTAGATTACTTAGATGCACGATTTTCAAATATATGTAACTTTAAGTGTAGAATGTGTGGACCCGGCTTATCAAGTCAATGGGATGAAGATCATATAGCTGTTGAAGGACAGTCCGGAGCAGATTATCTAGCTAACAGAGTAATGATACACTCAGACCCTGTAGGTAAGTTTACTGCTAAAGACTTACAAACTATAGAGCATATGAATGTTGGTGGCGGTGAACCATTTATTACAGCAGACTTTTGGAAGTTAATAGACAGCTTTACAGATGAACAAAAATCTGAAATTACTATGTATGTTAATACTAATGGTTCGGTAGTTAAGTACAAAGGAGAAAGTATAATGGAGAAGTTGAGTAAGTTCAAGGAAGTAGTTATTGGAGTATCATGCGATGGTTTCGGAGCAATAGGAGAATACCAAAGAACAGGAATGAATCAAAAGAGATTTGATAAGAATTTTACTCATATGTTGGAATATGCATTTGGAAAGGATAATTTAATTATCAGTATGGAATATACCATTACAAGTATGAATTTATTTCATATTCAAGACTTTATATTTCACGTTAAAGATAAATGGCCAGCACTAGGGTACGGAATTCATTTTCACTGGGCTACAACCCCGTATTACTTCGCACCTGTATTAGCACCTAACAAACTTAAACAACAGTTTATAAGTTATATTGAAGGAGTACTAATTAACCCTAGAGAAGATGGTGTACTTACTGATTTTATACATGAAGGTGAAGAGTACCAAAAACAACATGAATATTCATCTCCAATTGATGAATCATTAAATGCTTTCCTAAACCATTTAAACTCAGCAGATGTTGAGGCAATAAGAAATATGCAAATTAATAAAAATGCAATGCCTGTTCGTAAGTTCATGAAAATCATAGATGAGAGAAGAGGAGAAGACTGGAAAGTAGTAGTTCCACATATGGAAGCTATCATTAATGCTGATTTAACTTTAATATAATGGCAAGAGGAGGACAAAAAAAATTAAGTATTTTTGATTTTCAAAAAGATAAGAAAGCAATTTCTCCTAGGATTAATGTAGTCGATGGAGGAGATAAGCATCAAAATATGCTTGAGGCTATGGCACCATTTGCTAAAGTAAGAATACAGAAGAACTTGACTCCTGTAGAGATAGTGACTGCTACAAAGAAAACTAAGGTACTCAATATTTTAATGCCGGAATGGAATACTTATTTTCCACCGTTTAATGTTGCTCGATTAACAGCACTCGCCAAGAGAACAGGTTATGAAACTAATGCATTAGATTTAAATGTGAAAGCACATAACTTCTTCCATGCACAAGATCCAAAACCTTTAGATTATGACCCATGGGACCCTGCACGTTTTATAATATGGCAAAACGAATACCATTTAAAATTACATCATATATTTGAAGATTTTTTTCTAGAGTATGTAGATAAGATAGTAGAAAGCGCACCAGATGCTATTGGATTCTCAACATACTATTGTAATTTTCATGCCGTTAAATTTTTAGCTGAAAAGATAAGGGAAAGACTTCCTAATGTTAGGTTTATGATTGGAGGTCCCTACATGCAGACATCTTCTAAAGTTGTTCCAACATTAACTTCTTCAATAGATGGAAAACGTTTATTTGATTTTGGAGTTATAGGGGAAGGAGAGATCCTTTATTTAAAGATCTTATCTGAAATTGAAGCAGGAATGCATTTTGATGAAACTAGAATATACAGTCAACCAGAGGATCAACGTATTAACTTGAACAATATGCCTATTCCGGATTATTCAGATTTGGATTTTGATGATTATAGATTTCCAAACGGCATTCTATCTGAATTTAGTAGAGGTTGTGTAGCAAAATGTACATTCTGTGATGAAACTCACTTTTGGCTTTATAGACAAAGAAACGCAACCGATGCTATATCAGAAATAGAAACTCTATACAATTCAAAAGGTACAGATGTTGTATGGTTTATAGATAGTCTAGTTAACGGTAATTTAAAGGAACTTAGGGGTTTCTGCAAAGGAGTACAAGCAAAAGGACTTGATATACATTGGACCGGCTACGCTAGGTGTGATGGAAGGATGGATTTAGAGTATTTTACTGATTTAAGAGATGGAGGCTGTACGGTATTAAACTACGGATGTGAATCAGCTAGTAATAAAGTATTATCTGATATGGATAAAAGAGTTACTAGAGAAGAAATGGAACAAAACTTTACAGATAGTCATAAGGTAGGAATAGGAATAATGACAAATTGGGTACTAAGTTTTCCAACAGAAGACCAAAACGACTTTGCAGACTCAGCTACTTTTTGTTATAGAGTTAAGGATAAAAGCGTAATGACTTATTCATGGACTACCGGATTTAATTTAGGGCCTATCTCAATAGCAGGTCAGAATTTCGAAAAGTTTAATGTATCCCATATAGCTTACATAGGGCATTGGATGACATTAGATCATAGTTTTGGTAAACCTCATGTACTTGTACGTTCTAAATGTTTTAGTATTCTTATAGAGAATATGAAACTACCAACCCACGCGGCGTATATTAAAAGAGATGAATTAAAGCTAGAACATTATAATATAGAGTTTGATGAAGATATTACAAATTATATAGGATATGAAAAATTTGACTACGATATAGTAAAAAGCGGTAAGACACCTTGGGAAAATAAGCTAGTAAACCAAATTTTCTCATTATTTAGACTACTCTGGAGAATTAGAGGAGGTTTTAAAATGAGTATTATATTTGACCCTGAAAAAGATGCTCACTCCTTTGGTTCTCATCAAGCAGGAGAGTTAACAGCTAAGTACGATTTTATAATAGATAAACAGGGGAATTGGAAAGCTGAACTATATACAGAATTTAATCAACCACAATATGATCAGCCGAACGGAGTATACCCATTTTATCAACATGACTATAATGACTTTGATTCAAGTGGAGCACTTCGAGCAAGAAAGCTAGCTAAATCAGAACACGGAATGGAGAGTATGCCAATCGAATTAAAACATAAACAACAAGGAGCAGCACAAGCGTTAAACGAAAATGCAGATTGGTCTTTTATACATGAGGAGAGTTTAACCGGTAAATGGGAAATACCTGAAGTAGATAACGCTAAGTATGAAATAGTAGAACCTGTAGAAATCTCTCCTCTGTCTCAAGAAGTTGTAGAGGTAAATAAAGATTTTCAACATAGTTTAATTTAATAGGGTGATAGGATGCAGGAGACTTATTTAGTTTTAGGAGAAATAAATACTGAAAAATTTATAACCACTTATAAAATTGGAACGCAGACTTTACGAAAGAGTGTAATAAAAACACATAAAAAAGAAGATCAGTACATTGCTTCTTATACGTATTTACACTCTAATGAAGAGCATCGTGCAGGTAATTTTAAGAGAACAGCACAAGAAAATAATATAAATTATAATAACTATACTATTGCTGAGTTTATTAAATCTGATAATATAACTTGTTTGATAAGAGATCCAAGAACTAGATTTGTAACAGGATTTATACAGGACTTTTGTGATGTAAGATCACCTTTTTTAAGCCCTTTCCAAGAAGAATTCTATAAGCACTTTACACAAGCACCACCAGGAAAATGTCCAACAGGAGCAAAAGTAGGTTATCACATTATACGTAATTATTTCTTTGACCCAGGACTTAATACAAGAGACAAGAACCCTACAGTAGGAGATTCAACACACCTCGATAATATTAACAGACAGGCATTAAAGAGTTTATTTACAACATATATTCAATCAGATTTAATTTTTCAAAGTCTTATTTTAGAATTTAGCCACTACGCTATGGAGTACCTTGGAAAAGCATTATTAGAAGGCCTTTGTCTACCTGCTCATATGGCTCCCTACCATAAAGGACTGTACCACTTAATAACTACTGGACGTATTAAAAACCCTACCGTAAAACATATACAAGAAGTACAATGGCCTGCAACTCGACCCCATAGCAATAAAGTACTCAGTACAATAATGCATCCGGTTATAGAAAAAACTCCAGAATACAAAAAATATATAGATGAGGAACTTAAATACTATGAATTATTAAAAGAACTTTAAATCTAGTTGCTTCCTTTAGTAAATCTTCGTATATTTATATTAAATAAAGATAGACCCTAGAGCAATTTTTATTTATTTTAACCCGGAGATCTTAGGACTCCACAAAACTACATCATTATGAGTAATTTATTTCAAGAACGTAATCCGTTCGACATTTTAGTCCGCAATTTTTTGCAAAAGACTCACAGCTATCAAACACTAGCAGAGTCAAAACTACCCCACCCCGTAGATATTTACGAAATAGAAAAAGGTCTAGGCTTAGATATAGCCTGTACCGGAATCCCAAAAGAAGATATCGAAATCTTAATTGAGGGTAATATTATTAAAATCAATTATAACAAACCGAAATCAGAATGTCAGTGTGAACCAGACTGCGAGTGTAATGAATGTGACTGCACAACAAAGGAGTACATTCATAGAGGAATCGCAAAACGTTCATTTAACTTAGGTTGGAAGATTGATAGTAGATTTGATCTACAAAAAGCAATTGCCGCATTTGAAAACGGCTTATTGCACGTTACAATCCCTTTTGCTAAAGGAAAAGAAACAAAAACTTTAAAAATTAGCTAAATTAACCCGCTCTAGGGTTGTATCTTTAAATTAAATTTCTTATATTAATATAAATTAAAACAGTTATACATGGCAAAAGTGTTAAAACCTACAAATGACCGAATACTTATCAAACCGATTGATGAGGGAGAACAAACTTACGGTAGCATTGTAATACCCGATATGGGAAAAGAAAAACCAGAAATGGGAACAGTTCTAGCAATAGGGCCAGGAAGACAGTCAGAATTAGATCCAAAAAAACTTATTTTAGTAAGAGCTTGCAAGGTAGGGGACGTAGTACTTGTACCTAAAGTAGGTACCTTACGTATAGATTTTGAAGGAGACGAATACTACTTGGCACAAGATAGAGAAATTATCGCAGTTATAAAAGATACAGACAATGAATAAGGATATTACATTTTCAATTGATGCTAGACAGACTCTAGCTCAAGGAGTAGATAAACTAGCAAACGCAGTTACAGCTACATTAGGTCCAGCAGGACGAAACGTTATTATAGAGCAAACACAGGGTATGCCGATATCCACTAAGGATGGAGTTACTGTTGCAAAATCTATAGAACTTAAAAACAAAGTAGAAAATTTAGGAGCACAGATTGTAAAACAAGCCTCTGTTAAGACTGCAGAACAAGCAGGAGACGGTACAACTACCTCAACATTACTAGCACAGTCAATTCTTAGAGAAGGACTAGAAAGAATACTTAAAGGCTCTAACTCAGTAGATATTAAAAGAGGAATTGAAAAGGCAGTAAAAGAAGTTACTGAGTACCTAGAGAATGACTATTCAAAAGATATTACGGATGAAGAACAGTTAAAACAAGTCGCTACCATATCAGCTAATAACGATAAGGAAGTTGGTGAATTAATATCCACAGCAATGGAGAAGGTTGGCCAAGATGGAGTTGTTACAATAGAAGAATCTAAAACAGGAGAAACCTATCTGGAAACAGTAGAAGGTATGCAATTTAATCGTGGTTATAAGTCTCCTTACTTCGTAACAGATAACTCTACTATGACTTCTGTTCTTCAAACTCCGTTAATACTAATTACAGATAAGAGGTTAAGTTCTATTAAAGAGCTACTTCCTATCTTAGAAGGCGCATCACAGCAGAATAAGTCTCTTCTCATTATAGCAGATGAAATAGACGGAGAAGCACTTAGTACCCTTGTAGTAAATAAGATGAGAGGTATTTTAAATGTAGCAGCAGTTAAAGCTCCTGACTTCGGAGATCGTAAAAAAGATATCTTAGAAGATATTGCAATCTTAACAGGAGGGAAAGTAGTTTCAACTGAAAAAGGTATGAGATTAGATAAATTCGATCCGACATGGTTAGGTTCAGCCCATAAGGTAACTGTAGGTAAAGAAACTACAACCATTATTGATGCGAAAGGTTCAGAAGAAACTATTACATCCCGTATTGAAGATATTAAATTTCAAATCGAAGAATCATCATCTCCCTATGAGAAAGAAAGACTACAGGATAGGTTAGCTAAATTTATGGGCGGTGTAGCAATCGTACATGTTGGCGGACATACCGAGGTTGAGATGAAAGAAAAGAAAGACAGAGTTGATGATGCATTACACGCAACCAAAGCAGCATTAGAAGAAGGAATTCTACCTGGAGGTGGAGTAGCCTTGCTTCAAGCATCAACATTAATCTCAAAAATAGTACTGGAAACACCAGACGAACAAATGGGATACGACATTATTACTTCAGCATTACAACAGCCCTTCTATAAGATATTAGATAATGCAGGGTTTAGTAAGGACGAAGTAGAAACTTTAAAGGAAAAAATATTAGCAAGTGACGATAAGTGGTATGGTTACAATCCACGAGAACAGAACTTCGTTAATATGTACGAACAAGGTATTATTGATCCTACTAAAGTAACAAGATTGGCGTTGGAAAACGCTGCATCAGTAGCAGGTACATTACTTATTACAGAAGCAGTTATTAGTCAAGGAAAAGAGAAAAAACAAAATAAAGAAAGTGGTATGGATCCAAACATGCTATTAGGTTAATTAATTTAAATTTTAAATATGAACAAACAAGAATTATTTGAAGCAATTGAAGGTAACTTTAATGAGCTAGCAGAAAACAATGGACTGACTACTAAAGCATCTCAACAGAGAGCTAGAAAAGCAGCAGGTGAAATCAAGAAATTGATTACAGATTACCGAAAAGCGTCTGTTTTAGAGCAGTAGAGAACTGCGGAGGTGAGGGGAGGGCGTTTGTCTCTCCTTCATCGACGAAGTCGACACGCGCATTTCTAAAGGCCCTTCCCTACAGGCGGGGCTTTTTTATTATGTAAAACATCATTATCATAAAAATCAATATGAAACTAAAGAATTATATAAAGGATGTACCCAACTTCCCAAAGGATGGAATAATTTATAGAGACATACAGCCATTACTTGCCAATCATAATGCATTCGCCTATTCAATTAGTGAGATGTATTCGCTTCATAGCCAAAAACCGGATCATTATGTAGGTATCGACGCAAGAGGGTTTATCTTCGCGGCCGCATTAGCCAAGACATACGGTAAAGGTCTCAAACTCGTGCGTAAAGCCGGAAAATTACCACCACCCGTCATTAGTAGTAGGTACGACTTAGAATACGGTTCGGACGTCTTAGAGGTACAGGAAGGAAGCGGCAATGTAACAATCGTTGATGACGTATTCGCAACAGGAGGCACAATGGATGCAACGGAGTTACTGCTTATCAAAGCAGGTTATAAGGTAATAAATAAAATATGTCTTATAGACATTGGAATAGTAAAAAACCATAATACAAGATGCCTAATATCTTATTAGTATCCGCAACTGAACTCGAGCATGGAGAATCAGATTTATTCGGAATACCTATACACATAGTTGGAATAGGGAAAGTAAATGCAGCAGTCAATACAACAAGGCTGATAAAGAAATATAATCCTGATGTAGTAATCAATTTTGGATCGTGTGGAAGTGTAAAACACTTCAAAGTAGGAGATGTTATAGAAGTAGGTACAGCTGTTAATGACTTTGATGGTGCGGGGACAGCAGAGTTCCATCCTATCACATTCAATTCAGATGCCAAGGTAAGATGCTTTACTACAGATTCTTTCTACCATAAGGATAGTAAGGAATACACAAAATCTTATTTAGAAGATATAAAGACTTGCGATATAGTAGATATGGAAATATATTCTATTGCTATTAGTTGCTTAATAGAAAAAAAGTCCTTATATTGTTACAAATGGGTAAGCGATGATGGAGATAGCTCAAATTGGCTTGAAAATGCAGCGCTTGGTTATAATAAATTTAAAGAAATTTTTAAACAAAAACATTTATGATTCAAAGAACAGCGGAGGTAGTATCTCCTAAGCACCCTGATAAATTATGTGATATCATATCAGACGCAATACTAGATTTATTTTTAGAGAATGATCCATACGTTAGATGTGCAGTAGAGACATGTGGTGGACATGGTAAGTTATTTATTACTGGAGAAGTTACATATTACGGTAATACAATTACAAACGGAGAGATTCAACAAGTAGCTAGTAAGATTTCTGGTATACCGGCAGATCAAATAACCATACATATAGTTGAGCAATCCCCAGAGATCAAAAAAGGAGTTGATACAGGAGGAGCAGGAGACCAGGGTATTATGATTGGTTATGCTTGTAACGAAAACGAAGAAAAAGTACCTCAAGAGTATTACCTAGCTAGAAAGTTAAATAAGTACATATATAAGGAATTTCCATATGATGGAAAAACTCAAGTTACTGTAACAGGTAAAAAAGTAAGAGTAGTTGCTTCATTCCAAAATGCACCCACTTCCTACTTAGAGAATTTATGTAAAAACTTTTTTAAAGATGAAAAATACGTAATAGAAGAATTACACTGTAACCCTGCAGGAGACTGGGCACAAGGAGGATTCGATGCCGATGCTGGTGTAACAGGTAGAAAGCTTACAGTAGATAACTACGGACCAAGAGTACCAATTGGAGGAGGAGCCTTCTCTGGTAAAGATGCTACTAAGGTAGATAGATCAGCAGCCTATATGGCTCGGTACATTGCAGTAGACTTATTAGAAAAGACTGAAAAAGCTAAAGAGGTATTCGTACAATTATCATATGCTATAGGTCATAACGAACCTATCCAAGCAACAGCAACTATTGATGGTAAGAATATAGAGCTTAGCGGAAAAGGATACGCATTACAGCCACAACAGATTATTAAATTTTTAGATTTAAATAAACCAGGTTTTGCTTCAACAGCAACTTGGGGACATATGGGTAGAAACTTTAACTGGAAGTAGTATATGACTCCATTTGAGTATATTAGCACAAGTATAAAATCATACCAGAGATCTAGCCCAGTACACGGTGTAGGGTTATTTGCACTTAGAGATATAAAGAAGGGGGAAGAAGTATTCCCTCTTTGGCGAGGTAAGACAACATGGTATGCATTTCCAATATCTGAAACGTATAAACTACCTAAGGAAGTACTAGCTTACATACTTAGATCATACGGAAGCGAACTAAAAGGAGACGATACATATGTTAATGTATACCTAGTAAAGAGTACTAACTTTTTATTTACAGCACCATTAGCTTTATTAAATACCCAGTATACGAAAGGTAATGTCGATAGTAGAACCGGTAAAGCATTAGCAGATATAGAAAAGGATACCGAACTATTCGGAAATTATGGCAATTCAGCACAAGTTAAAACTATATAATTATGAGCGATTCAGTTACAAAATGGCATGATATGCAAGACGATCTTGAAAAAAAAGCACTTATAGATAATATACCTTCAGTTAGGCGCATTGAGAACTTCATGCCTACCCCAGAAGAAAAGATAGAAGCCTATACCATATTATCAAAATACTCAAGTGCAGCAGTTATTGAAGCCGCAAGAATACTAAAATTAGATGGAAACACAAGAAGCTAAGATACATTATAAGGTTAAAGTTAGCTCAGTTCCTAAAAGTAGATTAAGAGGTGGAACAACTATTATAAAATTAACCGGTGAAAATATTAATGAATACCCCGGTATTTTAAAAAACTGTATCGATAGGTTTAACTCTGAAGTAGATTGGGACGGTATGTGGACAGTTGAAGAAGCTGAGGAAAGGCTTTCTAGTAACCATATTGCATTTGTACTTATAGACAGTACCGATACTATTCTTAGTTTCGTATGGTTTACAGAGAATTACCTATACAATGCTTTCTCTCATTCAGATAGAGTAAGTGGGGACACAGTTAAGTTTATTAAAAGAAGCTGTTCTCAATTAGATAGTAGTATAAAAGAAATTAAACTCTACTGTGATGATTGGAATGTAAAAGCACAGCAAATGTTTAAAAAAGTAGGATTTGAAAGATACACACCTTTTATCTAAGTTTCTATCTAAAGAAGATATTAAGTTTGTATTTGATAATTTGAACTCTCTAAAAGAAATAAGAGACGAAGATAATATATTTAATAGATCTATCTTCATAGCAAGAAGAGAAGATATAGCATTTCAACCTCTATTCGATAAATGTGACGATGTTTTCTTTAACTGCTATAACAAAAAGCTATTAAGTCATGAATTATACTTTATAAAATACTATAAAGGAGATTATATAAAAAGACATAATGATAATTGGAATACGAAAACTAGTGCAGGTAGATTATATTCTTTAGTAGCTCAAATGACTCCCCCTAATGAATACTCAGGAGGAGATACAATTGTATATAGTAATAATAAGATTACCCTGTCGAAAGAAGTAGGTTCCGGAATAATTTTTCCTAGTTCTACTGATCATGAGTTAACTGAAATTACAAATGGAGAAAGATTCTCTTTCGTAATTATGTTTAAACAATCTCTTAACAACTCTCTGGTATGAGCATTTTAATTTTATCAACAGTTAGAAGCGGCTCTAGTCAACTACTTGAAGCAGTAGGAAAGTACTATAACAAACAAGTAGTATTTGAACCTACTACTCCAATGTATAAAAAATCATTTAAACCTGAAGAAGATATAGTGAAGATTGTTCTGCAGACTTTAACTACAGTAGAATTGTTAGAACTTATTAATAGGTTTAATAAGACAATACTTTTAGACAGGAAGGATATAATAGCTCAATCAGAATCGTATTTAAATCTATGGAATAATTTAGAGGGCAGGTATAATGTTTCTTATGTAGATAGAGGATTTACAAGTAGTGAGATTCAAGAAACAGTTGAAAAGTTTACTGAATGGAAGAAAAAACTATCTGTTATTTCTACTAAAACATCTATACCAATAGTATACTTAGAAGATTTAATAAAAGGTAAGGATATAGGTATAGGGTACGATAAAGCATTTTTTAAACCGAGTCATAAATTAAGGAAAAATGTTAACCCTTTAATTTAACATACTATATTTATTAACTAATACATTAATGAAAAAGATAAATGTCGAAAAAACATATCTACTTCTATGGAGATAGCTTTACTGCCGGCCATGGACTACTACCACCGACCATATATAAAAAAGTAACAAAACCAAAAGGAACAAAGCATTTTACCGTTAGGTTAAAAGAATACTTTAAAGCAGATAAAGCACACTATAGGGCCTTAAATGGAAATTCAAACGATCACATACTATACCAGTTAACAGAGGACATACCGCACATTACCTCAGGCAGTACTATAGTAGTAGGTATGTCAGCACCAACCCGTAGTTCACTGTATGTACATAAAACTAAGAATTCTACTTTAGAACATGAATTTCTAGCTTCTAAAGGACCGAATAAAGTGTTAAACAAGAAATCTAGTCTACTACATGTGTCAGTGCACCTGCCGGAGGTAGCAACAGAGAAACTTATAGGTACAAATTTACACATACAGAACTTATCTAGACCGTTAAATCCGGAAATGCAAAAATTTCAATCTTATAGTTCTACTTTGTTTTTAAAAAACCATGCAACACCGTCTTTTATAGAAGCATACGAATCAGCAGCAAACTACAACGTAAATGTTAAGGGGCTCTATTTCGGAGAATGGACACTCTATTGGAGAACTGTTGCAGAAGGAATACTAAATTTAGCAAAAAGAGCAGGTATAGAAGTAATACTATGGGATTGGACTGTTTGGTGTCATTATGAAAATATACAAGATGCTACTAAAGAAGCAGTAAAGGATGGCCACTGGAGTTGGAAAGGACAGTCTGATTTTTGTAAAGATCTCATAGCTGCATACGAAAATAATCAAGATATACATACTTATCTAAGATTAGAAGACGAGAGTAAACGTTCCATTGAAAACATGAAAGCAAAAAAGCTTCGACTAGAACATAGAAGAGACAAGTTTAATAAACAAAACAGCAAATAGTTTAATTCAGTTGGTTAGTTCATAATTTATTCGTATATTGTAATATGATTCAAAGCTTACCTTATAGTCCTTCGCAAACAGTAAAAGAGTTAAATCGATTTTTTAAAAAAGACTACTATAAAAAACCTTATGATAGGTTTATGTGGTGGAGAAGCTATACCCCTATAAAGAAACCTCTAACAAATAGACATCCTCTTAGAGATAGGATACTTAATGGAGATTTCGAAATTGCTCCATATCAATTTGAAGCTCAAATCGTAGAACATAGATTAAATAAGAGATATGAAGAGATAGGAAATGACCCTGGAAGGTTTATGGAAGAAACCTCAGTAGATAAAGCCAGAAGAAAGAGATTATTAGAAGATTATGAAAAAGAAGAAGCCAGAAGACTTACTGAATTAAAGTTATCATTCGTAAAAGAATTTAAAATGACAAAAGAGCATTACGATACAGAAGTAGTACGTACTAGGAAGACTGTCATTGACTTCTATTTTCACATGGAAGAAAAGTATGGGGCAAGGATTAGAAGGTCTACTCCGGTTCCTGTTATTAGGTAATATTTATATACATATATATAAAAACAATTGTTAATTTAAACCAAAGTAAAGATGAACACACTATTAATTATTATTGGAGTTATAGCGATCGCAGTTACTGCTATCATTATCCTTCAGAAGAAAGGAATCATTGGAGATCGTGATGGAGATTTAATCCCCGACGCTGTTGAAGATGGAGCTAAGAAAGTTAAAGACACAGCTAAGGAAGTCAAAAGACGAGCTAAGCGAGTGAAGGAAGAAGTTGGCGACGTAGTAGAAGAATTAAAAGATGCTATCGACCAGGCCAAAGACGTAACAGATGCAGCTAAAGGTAAGCCTCGAAGAGGAAGAAAACCTAAAGCTAAAAAATAATATGTATGCAAAATCAAAATGTTGATATTAATCAAACAAATGCAGTTACTTGCGACGAATGTGGTGAAATTTATTTCGAACAGACGTTACTCATACGAAAAGCAAGCGGACTTCTTACAGGACAGTCAAAACCCTCCTATATCCCCATCCCCGTCTTTGCCTGCAAAGCCTGCGGACACGTTAACGGAGAGTTCCTCCCAAAAGAAATACGAGATCTGGACCAGGAATAGTTATTCCGGTTTACATGAATATGAATAGAGACCTTCGGGTCTCTTTTTTTTTGTAATAAGGTTTACGTACTATTTATTATAAATCAGTACCTAATGAAATATATATATTTATTACTAGCACTCTGTATAACAAACTCAGCAGATGCACAGTTTCTAAAAGATGTCTATAAAGACTTCTTAAAGTATGGAACAATTTACGCTTCAGGAGATATATCTAACTCTATTGAATCATCAGAACAGAAGTTTGTACTACGGACAAATGATGATGGTAGTATATACTCTATTCCTAGAATAGAAAATTCAACTGAGGTTTTCCCTTACGATTATCGATATAGTATCGGTATACGAAAATTAGCTAGATTCGATTACGAACGAAAGCCTAAAAACTTTTATGATGGTAACGAAAGCCAATTAGTATATGCAGCACCAACATCAGCTATTAAAGGATTAGAGTATCAGTTTCACTACGAAAAGGAAAGATGGAGAGGTGTAAACTTCAAAAACCATAGAGTATTCATAAAACATACCGGTAAGTACCATATTGTTAAATTAGAAAGTAGAGCAGTTGGTAAAATTAATCTTAACTATAAATCAGCAGAATTAAGAGCTAGACTACCAATAGGTAAGAAGTTTTCAATATCAGGAGGATTAGTTGCTAGAGGACATGATAGAGCGTATGGGTATAATCCTTTTGAAATATGGCTAAACGAAATGGCTCCAGATGATAATGGAGTAGAATATTATATTAACCAATGGTTTGCATTAGGGTTTGAATACGGGTATACAGACCATTATACTACATCTACGGATGTAGGAACAGGACAAGTAACTAATGACTGGATTTGGAAAAATGAAGCTGGTGATGTAGTAGCAAACACAGATTTAGAATTTAGGGAAGAAGTATTTCCATCTCTTATCAATAGGTATAATAGAGAAGCATGGGACCTGTTAGACCCATTTGTCGAAATAGCTCCAATTATTGGATTTGATTTTTACCATTATAAAAACAATTTATGGTTACATACTTTCGGGAATATTATTTTACCCTACCACAACTACGTAAAAGGGGATGGAGATTATAACTATATGAATAGAGATAACTGGGGAGCGGGAGGATTAAGACTAGACTCAGAACCAGCACAATGGACAGACTTCTCATTTGGAACTGCAATAGGACTTAAAGTAACTAAGAATTTCGGAATATTTGTAGAAGGTGAATATGCTAAGAACTGGGATAGTAGGTTATTTCAAACAACATTCGGTATTAACTTTACATTTAACTAATTATGAATATAACTATTTGCATTTTATTAACAGTAGTAGCAATTGTAGCATTCTACTATATACAGAAAAGGAACTAATTATGAAAAAACTAATATTACTTAGCTTACTACTCTTATTCACATTGGGATGTGGTAAAGATGAATATCAAGAAGAACTAATTCCTGTATTTGAACTAACCTTAAATGGGAATGATGTAGATACAGATGCCTTTTATAGAGTTATAAATACTTATGGTGGATTCAAAACAGAAAATGGTGTAACAACTAAATTATTTGTACTCTATCTTCAACGAGATGAAGGTAATCCAAGATTAAACTCAGAACACTTTGCAGTAATACTTAAAGATACAAACGCTAAAAACGATGGTATGTTATTAGATGTAGGAACATATGACCATTTAGGGACTGATTCAAAGCAGACATTACTGGAGATACCAGGTCCTGATGATTATATTGTACAGGCTACATCAGTAGTATTAGATGCAGGTCAATTAGGTGGGCAACATTCTGGTTTAATATGTTTAGAGGCTGAGGGTGAATTTTGGAATCCTTACCAACAAGCATTTTATACAGTAACAGCAAAATTAGAAAATTATCCAATAGGGAGAGATGTTGAATCAACACCCTATTCATATTTATTAGATTAAAAAATGGCAAAGAAAGTAGAAAAAGTAGCAATAGGTGTGGATATTGATGGAGATGGGAAACCAGACTTTTCTTTGGATATAAAGACTATTGGTATGTTCGTAGTAATGGTATCAACGGTGATTGGTATGTGGTTTACTTTAAAAGCAGACATACAAGAAGCCAAAGAGCTTCCAGTACCTCCAATTGAACGAATGGAGTTCGATATGAAGGATGAATTAATTCGTCAAACTATAATGGATACACAGAAAGATGTAGAAGCTATATTAGATGAATTAGAAAAAATAGATGATCGACTATACGAGCTACAAAAGAATCAGTAATGAAAAAGGTATTAACAGTTGTTTTATTTTTTATATGCACTTTAAATTTGTATTCTCAAGAATATATTAACGACTCTAACTTTGAAGAAAAGATAAACCAAAAACATGCTTTCAGCGATGATACGTTTAGTATTGTAATTGTAGAATTTTATGTAGAGTTTAATAAACAAAACGCATTTAAGGAATGGGAACAACTTAAAGGAATAAAATACTTTAGAGCAGATATTCAACACGTTCCGGAAATGAAAAAGAAGTTTAGAGTTAGAATGGCACCTACACTTATTATATTTAATCAAGGTAATAAGGAAGAAGTATTTAAAGCAGGGTTAGATCTGCTATGCCCAGTCACTTTGGAAGAACTACAAGAAAGTATAACAGAGCTAAAAACAGCTGATAAGTTCTAAAATTTAAAACATATGAAATTCTCAGACCTATTTAAAGACGATAACGACATAAACGAAAAATCCGTAATTGGTTTTATTGCTTTTGTTATAATGATACTATTTGCATTCGCAGATCTAATCTCTGGAGCACTAGGACAACAGTTAGTAATTAATGATATTATATACAATTCTTTTGTATGGGTAGTGTTAGGTTCATTTGGAATAGCTGAAGCAGGAAAAGCTTTTGGTAACAGAACACAAAAGTAAAACAATTAATTAGTTTGATAAGAACTTTCTTATTACTATATTAACGTTATGAATGAAGTAGAATATGTTTTCTTCTCTGGAGGTTACGATAGTACGGCTTACGTACTGGAATGCTTAATAATCAAGAAACTTAAAGTTCAGCCAATAGTAGTTAAAGTACCTTTTATAGACGGTGATAATTTTAAACGCAGTTCTCTATATCATGAAGAAGTATCAAGACAGAATTTTTATTTAAAGTTTAAAAGTAAGTACCCTACATTAGCCAGCAATCTTTTAGATGAGATTGTATACCTAAATGAAACTACCTTAGATCAAGCTACATTAAAGGTAGGTAGAGAAGCTTACAAATATGGATACTTCGGTAGAGAGATTACAATGCACTTATATCTTCATCAAGTAAGTAAAGATTTAAAAGTTAATAACATAGCAGCAATTGCCACTAAAGAAGATAAGGTATCAGAGGAAGGTAAAAAGTTTCTTAAAAAATACTACTACTTTACAACACCAGCAATGGATTATAGTAAGGATGATTTTTTAAGTAATGCAAAAGAGTATGGGTACGAAGAGTTTTTATACGAAACATGGAGCTGCTATCATCCTCAACCTGATAATACACCGTGTGAAAAGTGCGGTTTATGTAGAAAAAGAATAATAGAGTCACGATTAAAGTTCCCAAAAGCAACTTTATTGATATAAAAACAGTATAGTAGTTGGTTTTAACGAATATTTATCTTATATTGGTTAGTAGTAAGTAAACGATAACAAATGGACAAATACTCAAAACAACAAATTCAAGATACTTTAGTAGACAAAGGCTACAAGTACTTCACAGGGGGTAAACCTTACAATTTAAATATAGTAGGAGTTAGAAACTCAGCTACAGGAGATAAGGTTACTAACGCGTTCGATGATACCATGACAGTCTCTTATGCAGATAACAATGGAGTAGAACATTACCACGAATATAAATGTACTACCGACCCAGGAAAGCATTGGGTAGAGAACGTAATGAACAAATCAGGAGTAGCTATATTAAAACCAGGTCAATACAGAGGTTCCCATCAAATTGGTTTACATCAAGGAAAGTACGAAGCATTATGTCAAAGAAAACCACTATCGGTATACAGAGACAATAATAAAGATGGTGAGTATAACCTAGACGAAAATACAGTTGAAACAGGTATATTCGGTATAAACATTCATAAAGCAGGGTCAAGAGAAAAAGGATCAACTCAAATAGATAAATGGTCAGCAGGCTGTCAAGTCTTTGCAATTGAAACTGAATTCTATGAATTTATGCTACTAGCACATAGAGCAAAGGATAACTGGGGCAACGGCTTTACCTACACCTTACTCGATTCAAACGAACTTTGTTAATATGAAATTAAAAAACTTACAGGGCTATTTAATGTTTGCAATCCTAGGAGGATTTGTAGCGTGGATGGTATTTGGACAAGAACCTATTAAGGTAGATATAAAAGGGTATGAGTCTAAAATCTCAGACTTAGAAAAAATAGTTGATTCTACATACGGGGTGAATAATGAACTATCAAATAAGATTGCTAAGATGACTATTAGTTTAGTAGAATCAGATGCAAAAATAAAATTGCTAAACGGTCGCATTTGGACCATTAAAAAACAAACAGATGAAAAACTTAATGCTATTAACACTTACTCTGATGATGAGCTTATCAGCTTTTTCACAAGTCGCTACAGACAGTATACAGATTCCATTACCAAAGATAATAGTAAAGGAAGTAATAAAAGATCTAATTAAAGGAGACGCTACTAACAGAGAGGTAATTGTACTTAGCGATATAATAGCGCAAAAAGGTATTCAATTATCTGCTAAAGATACTATAATAGCTACACTAAATTTAAAGATTGTTAACTTTAATACAATCATTAGTAACAAAGATAAACAACAGTCTTTAGAGAATCAACTAAACAAAGATTTGCAAAAAGCTTTAAAGCAACAAAAGAGACGTACGTTTTTTTATAAAATCGGTACAGGAATCGGTGCCGTTACTACTCTAATTCTAATAGTCAAGTAGATAAAATACTATTTATAATCAAAGAAATACATGATGAAACGACTCGCGAAGGGAATATTCCCAACAATAATTGCTTTATCAGCCTTATCAGTATCCGCATCAGCTGCATTCTACTCTGTTAGTGGTTTAAGTAAGTTGTTTGCAGGAGCTTCTACAGAGGTTATAATCATGGCTGGGTCATTAGAAGTCTCTAAGCTGGTTATAGCTTCACTACTCTACAACTACTGGGATACTTTAAATAAAGCTCTTAGAACCTATCTAACAGTGGCTACGGTAGTGCTAGTACTTATCACAAGTATGGGTATATACGGTTTTTTAAGCGCAGCATACCAAGATACATACAGACAACTCACAATTAAAAATAACCAAACAGCTTTCTTAACTCAAAAGAAAGATTTTTATAATAAAGACGTTATACGTTATGATGAAGAGCTTGAAAGAATATCTGGTAATATTAGTACTCTATCTAGTGCGAAAGCGTCCTCGATTCAAGTACGAGACACGGCATCATCTACAGGCTTTCGACAAACAATTAGTACTACCGAACTTAGGTTATCCCAAAAGCGTATTGACGTTGAAGAAAGTAATAGGAAAGCTGTTCAAGCGAAAAGAGAACAAGTAGCTGATAGTTTACAAAAGTATCAACTAGCTATATTAGAGTTAGAAAATAATACAGAAGTAGCAGGAGAATTAGGACCCTTACAGTACCTTTCGGGGTTAACAGACATTCCTATGGATAAAATTATTAACATACTACTGTTAATTATTATATTTGTATTCGATCCATTAGCAATAGCATTAGTAGTAGCAGCAAACTTTGCATTTGATCAAGCTTATAAGAGAAACCTTTACGGTGAATTGGATGACGAACCCAAACCAGACTTGTGGAGTGACTTAGATAATGGAAGAAATTGGGACCCTGGTTATGAAGAGTACCTAAAGGGGGCGAAGTTGAAGGATGATGTTTCGTATGTAGAACATCAGGATGAACCTGATTTACCCGATCCGAATAATGATTTAGTAGCTGCAAAAGAAGAGTATGACGAAGAGATAGAAACATATATGGACTCGACTATACACCCACCAGCACCAAAAGCACCTATTAATAACGAAAAAGAGGTAGTAGCACCTCCCCCTGCTGAAGAAGAATGGAAAACATTAAATGAAGATGATTCAGAAATAACTGAACCTAAAGAAGTAAAGCAAGTACTTCAAAGAGCTCCTTCAAGACAGAGAGTGCTATTTACTGATGGAACCGAAGGTTGGGTTTCTAATGACAGTACAGACCTAAATGACGAAAATAAAATTACCTACATGTAAATTTGTAGGCCTGAAAAGTTTTTCGTATCTTATGATATAAATTAAAACTAGTTATATGAGCAGCAGAGAGATTATGAATGCCCAAAGCGGTATTGACCCAAGTAAAAGAAAAGCAATTGATATTCTAAAAGAAGAGTACCCAGTAATTTACCAAGGCTATAAAGATATTATAGATGAGCAATTCGAACTATTTGCTAAAAAGCATTTAGATTACGGAATGCATAATGTATCTGCAGGTACTAACCTAGAGACAGCTCAAGAGAAAGAGTTCGCAATGACTGGTCTATGGTATAGGTTGTCTGATAAGATTAACCGATGGAAGAATATGATCATCTCTGGCCGTAAAGCAGAAAACGAAACTCTAATAGATACTTTTCAAGATATTACAAACTACGGGATTATTTCTCAATTAGTTAGCAGAGGAATGTGGACTACAGAAGAAACAGATAAGTAATATGAAGAAGATATACGCAGACTCGGAGAAGGGTAAAACTAATCCGTTAGTGAAGACCGTTTGGGAGAGTAAGATTAAACAAACTCCTTCAAAGAATAAGCATATCTCCTATAGTTCCATTAGTACTTATAATAAATGTCCTAAGTTATGGGAATTGCAATACCTACGTAAAGCAGTTCCATTTAGACAAAATATATATACTTGTTTTGGTACTGCTATGCATGAAACTATGCAGACTTGGTTAGAGACTATGTACCACGATAAAGTAAAGACTGCTAATGAGATGGATAAGCATCAATTATTATATGATAATATGATAAAGGCTTATAGGTCCGGTAAAGCTCAAAACGGACATGAACACTTTACTACCTCAGATGAACTTAATATGTTCTGGTTAGAAGGTAAGCACATACTTGATTTCTTAGAGAAAAAAAGAGCTGCATACTTTAGTACTAAGAATATGAAATTGGCAGGCATAGAGACGCTCTTATACCAGGAGATAAAGCCTGGCGTGATGTTTAAAGGACTGGTTGATCTAGTATTTTACCACCCCAACACTGATAGATGGTCGATAGTAGATATTAAAACTTCTACCGCAGGGTGGAGAGATAGTCAAAAGAAAAATCCTAACTTAACTGCTCAAGTAATTCTGTATAGAGAGTTCTTTGCAAAGCAATTCGGTATAGAGAAAGATAAAATAGATGTAGAATTTTTTATAGTTAAGAGAAGAGTACCTAAAGATGCTGAATTTGCTTCTATGCAAAAAAGAGTCCAGCAGTTTAGTCCTTCATCAGGCCCTAGGAAAACTAAGGAGGTTATGGAATCTATGAATAATTTTATAAAAGATGTCGTAGGGGAAGACGGTAACTATATAGATAAAGAATATAAGTGTACTAATCCTTTTGGAAAATGTGAGCACTGTTCTTCACTTTTATAGATTTTATATATATTTATATATAGCAAATTAAACAGTTATGATCAAAAATGAAAAACTTACTTCGGTAAAAATTACACAGCCACTCTTTGATAAATTCAAAATGGCAGCACTTCAAGAAAACTTTTCTTTTAAAAAGCTTGCCGATCGGGCTATTTTTCTCTATCTTACTGATAAAGACTTTAGAGAGAAAGTACACAAAATAAATTCAATAAACATTAAAAAGTAGATGAAAGATAAGTTTCGTTATATTCCAAAGAAAGATAGAAAAAAGATTCTACTTCTTTCCGATGATATTAGAATGCACTCTGGTGTAGCAACTATGTCCAGAGAGATAGTTATGAATACAGCACACCATTTTAATTGGTATCAATTAGGAGCAGCTTTAGAACACCCAGAAAAAGGTAAAATCTTTGATTTGAATGATGATTTAAATAAGAGACTTAACATGACTGATGCTGATGTAAAGGTAGAACCTTGCACTGGCTATGGTGACCCAGATAAAATAAGAGCTCTTCTTGGTCAAGAAAAACCAGACGCAATTTTTATATTTACGGATCCAAGATATTGGATTTGGTTATTTGAAATGGAAAGAGAGATAAGATCTAAAATTCCAATCTTCTGGTTAAATATCTGGGATCAATACCCTGCACCGTTATATAATGAAGTGTATTATAACTCTGTAGATTGTTTAATGGCTATCTCTAAACAGACTAAAAATATAAATGAAATTGTATTAGGAGAAAAAGCTAATAGTAAAACTATCGAATATGTACCTCACGGTATAGATGATCAAGCTTTCTTTCCTATCAAAGAAGATCATCCTTCTATAGAGAATTATAAGACATTCAGAAAAGACCTCTTTAATGGTAAGGATATTGACTATGTAGTATTTTTTAACTCAAGAAATATCCAAAGAAAGCATCCTGCAGATACTATACTAGCATTTAAATTATTTTGTGATAAGATAGGAAAAGAAAAAGCAGCAAAATGTGCCCTAGTGATGAAAACTGAGATATCTTCACCTCATGGTACAGACTTAAGAGCTGTAAAAGATGCATTATGTGATGAGGATATGAATATATTCTTTAATCAAGAAAGACTCACACCGGAGCAAATGAATTTACTCTATAATGTAGCAGATACTACGGTCTTGATGTCCTCTAATGAAGGTTGGGGATTAGCTCTAACTGAATCTATGATGTCAGGTACTATGTTCATAGGGAACGTAACTGGAGGTATGCAAGATCAGATGAGATTCGAAGATGAAGATGGTAAGTGGATGGAATTATCACCTGACCTACCATCTAATAATAGAAAGACTATATCTAAACATGGAGAATGGTGCTTACCAGTATGGCCTACCAACTCAGCAATGATGGGATCACCTTTAACTCCTTACATCTTTGATGATAGATGTAGCGCTGAAGATGCAGCAGATAGATTAGTTGAAGCTTATAACTTAGGACCAGAAGAAAGAAGTCGAAGAGGGCAAATAGGAAGAGATTGGGCAATGTCCGAAGAAGCTATGATGACAGCTAGAACTATGGGTAACAGAGTTATTACAGTACTAGATGATGCATTCGAAAAATTCGAACCAAGACCATCATTTGATTTGATTAAAGTAGAAAATATTGAAAAACGTAAAGTAACACATAAACTAACAGGTTATTAATATGAACAAACCACTATTCATCATAAGTGCTCCTATGGATACCTATTCAGGATATGGAGCAAGATCAAGAGATATAATAAAAGCAATTATTGCAACAGATAAGTTTGATGTAAAGCTCCTATCTCAAAGATGGGGCAATACTAGATTTGGATATTTAGCAGACCATAATGAAGAGAGTATGCTAAGCTTAATTATTCCCAAGGTAGATAATAAGCCTATGTACTGGATGCAAATTACAGTACCTAACGAGTTCCAGAAGGTAGGAACATATAACATAGGATGTACTGCAGGAATGGAAACTACACAAGTAGCTCCAGAGTGGTTACAGGGAGTCAATAGAATGGACGTAGTAATTACATCCTCTAAACATTCCAAGAATGTATTCGAACAGACTGTTTACGATATGAAAAATAATGATACAGGAGCAACAGATCAGCTTAAATGTCAAACTCCAATAGAAGTTATATTTGAAGGAGTAGATACTGAGAAATATTTTAAGAAAGTATCGACTCTAAACCTAGACTTAATTAACGAACAGTTCTGCTATTTGGTTGTAGGTCAATGGATGCAAGGCGGAATGGGACAGGATAGAAAAAACATACCCTATACTATTAAGACGTTCTTGGAGACATTTAAAAATAAAATGGGATCAACTCCAGCACTTTTACTTAAGACAACATCTACTAATACCTCTATCATGGGCGAGAAGAGAATGTTAGAGCAAATTGATGCTATTAGAAAGACAGTAAAAGGAAAGTTACCAAACGTATACTTACTTAATGGAGATTTATCTGATCAAGAAATGAACGAACTATATAATCATTCTAAAGTTAAAGTTATGGTTAGCCATACTAAAGGAGAAGGTTTTGGGAGACCATTACTTGAGTTTACCACAACAGGCAAACCGATTATAGCCTCAGCATGGTCAGGCCAGGCAGACTTCTTAGATGCTAATAAAAGTATATTGCTTGGAGGAGATTTACAGAATGTAGATAAGTCCGCAGCAGTTAAAGGAATGATATTAGAAGAAGCAAAGTGGTTTACTCCTAATGATGCAGAGGTACATAAGGCTTATAAAGAAACTTTTAAGCACCTAAAGAATGCATTAACAGGAGCCAAGCAACAGAAGAGCAGAACATTAAAAGAATTTAAATTATCAGATATGTTTGTAGTAGTGGATGAATTCCTAACTAGAAACCTACCGGCACCTGTTGTAATGACAGCATTAAAATTACCAGAATTACCAAAATTATAAAATATGAAAGATAACTTAGTTGAATGTAAGAAGTGCGGAGGAAACGCATGCTATGAGCAGCATATAAGCGAATCAGTTACAACATGGTTATGCATGGGATGCGGCTTTACTACCTCTACATTAATGGTAGAAGGATCGAAACCCTTAAAAGACCTATATGAAACTACTCCCGAACTATATAAAGACTTAATAACTGAAGATACAGACGGACGCTTCTGGTGCCCCTCTACTATAACCCTACCTGGAAAAGGAATGGTATTCTTAGACGGCTCAGCAAAAGATAAATGGAACTGGTCTGCAGTAAAGGTTAAGGACTTAACTAAAGAAGAGATTGATTCTAAAAAGTTCCCTGAAGGTCAGACATTCAAGATGGATATGAATAACGCACAGTCGTTTAAACCGAATGACTTTATGGATGCTTTAGAAGTAATAGGTTTTTATAATGGCTAGTAATGTATTAATTGTAGGCGGAGGTTCTAAACTAGGTTTAGAGCTATCTAAACAATATTCAAAACAAAAGGATACTCAAGTAGATATTATTACCAGCACTCCTTTACTAGACATGGAACATCACCTAGTTAATTGGAAGAACTTGACTCCAGAAACAATACAACAAGCAGCACAATCTTTTGACTCAAAAGTATACGATACCATTATTTTTAACCAAAACATGTACATGCCTCATAAGCTGTGTTATTATGTAGATGCTAAAGAACCTATAGAGGGTACAGTTAAACTCTTACAACATTGTCACTTAATTAATAACTTACTACCAGGTATATTACTAAACGGAATTAAAACAAAGTTGAACCAAGATACAAAAGTAGTATGGTTTCTTTCCGGAATGGTACATGGTTGGAGACATAAAAGCTCACCAGTTGGATTCGCAGCATATGCAAATACAAAAGCACAGAACTATTATAATATGACAGGTTTTAATTCAATAAGTCCTGATAAAGGAATATTTGTCGCAATTAATCCTGGACACTTCGGAATTGATAGTGGCGGTGATACATATGAAAAAGCAGCATACGATGTAATCAGAGGAATAGCAGTAATAGAGCAATCCCACTCCGGTAAATTTGTATGCATATCCCCTACTGAAGCACCAGAAGGTTATATAGGTACTTGGAAAACAGAATTATACGATTATGATTTTATAAACGAACGATACTAATGAAAATAAGTTACGCAATAACAGTATGTAATGAGTTTATAGAAGTACAGAAGTTAATAACGTTTTTACTTTCTTATAAACGGTCTCAAGATGAGATAGTAGTGTTGTATGATCAAAGCAACGGTAATCAAGAAATCGCTAATTACTTATCTAAGAAGAAAGTAAACTTGCACAAGGGTAATTTCGAGGGACATTTCGCAGATTGGAAAAACAAACTCACATCTCACTGTAGTGGAGATTATATATTCCAAATAGACGCTGATGAAATACCTAACCAGTATCTAATTCAATATCTTCCTACTCTCATAGAAAGCAACCCCGATAACGAAATGTACTATGTACCTAGAGTTAATACCGTAGAGGGCCTAACTCAAGAATATATTGAGAAATGGAGATGGAATGTTAATGATAAAGGATGGGTAAATTGGCCTGATTATCAAATGAGAATATGGAAAAATAAACCTGAGATAAGTTGGGTTAATAAAGTTCATGAGGTATTAAAAGGTTTTCAATCATATGCACCATTACCTTCAGAAGAGAGTCTAGCATTATATCACCCTAAACAAATAGAAAGACAAGTTAAACAGAACGACTATTACGATACATTATGATAAAACTTCAAGGAATTAAGACAGGAGATTACATACTTACAGGACGGTTTAAGAATAAAAAAGTAAAGGTTGACTCAATTACATACGACACCCACGGCATGCCTCTAATTAACGGCAGGAATGCTTGTACCTTTAGGGCAGTTACATCGAAATTATAGTTAGAACCGGCTATTTATTAATATGGACGTACTAAATATATTGCAGGAGAATAAACATCATGAAGGTAGAATACTTTTTATAGGGTGTAAAGAATTTACAGTTGCAGAAGCAATTTTTGAAGCTGTTAACTCCGGAAAGTATCCTAAAAGAGATTTTAGCTTCTATGTAGATAAGAGTAAGAAGGGATGGCAAAAATACTATGACTTAACTTTATCTATTCAGAACAATCTTAAGTTAAAAGCAGACCTTAACAGAGTAGAAAATATATTAGAAGTGAACCACTCAGACTCTCAAGATATATCAGTACTAGTTTTAGAAGGGCTTAAAGTACCTCAGGTTGTAGAAGTCTATAATAGTATCAAATCGTCTATTAAGTCATCAGTATTAATTATTGTAACTGTAGATCAAATTCAAAATACCAACTTTAAAGACAGACTAAATTCAGAATTTAATACACAACATGTTGTACATCTGGATAAGTTTTCGTATATTGAAGTAGTAAAGGATGTAATTCCTATTAAAGTACATAGGAAAATAAGCAGATCTAATTCAGTGCTCACATAGAAATAAGTTAATTGGTTATGAAGTATAAAGTAGGAGTTATAGGTAATGGTTTTGTTGGAGAAGCAATCGCTTTTTCATTTTCACCTACTACAGACTTAAGAGTATATGATATTGATCCACTAAGATCAACTCATACAAAGGAAGAAGTAGACGAATGTGACTTTATATTCGTATGTGTACCTACTCCAATGCACAAAGACGGTACTCAAGATTTAAGGTATATAGAAAAAGTATTCCAAGATGCAATTGGTGGCCCCATATACATTATTAAATCCACCGTACTACCCGGTACTACAAAGGGTCTCCAAGAGAAATATAGACGTCTTAGTATAGTATTCTCTCCTGAATTTTTGACTGAGAGAACCGCTAAATTAGATATGTTAACTCAAGCAAGAATTATACTTGGCGGAGATGAAGTTGACACTTCTAGAGTCGTAGGGCTATTTGAACAGAGGTTTATGAATCGTCATATTATAGAGATGGATACAACTACCGCTGAACTTGTCAAATATATGAATAATACATTCTTCGCTACTAAGGTCAGTATCATGAACGAATTTAAAAGACTATCAGATGCAATTGGAGGAGACTGGGAGAAAGCCTTATACGGGTTTGCATCAGACTCTAGAATAGGAGATAGTCATTTACACGTTCCTGGACCAGACGGTAGACATGGTTATGGAGGTACATGCTTCCCTAAAGATGTTAATGCTCTCATTACTTATGCCAATAAACATAAAGCTCCTATGAATACAATAGAAGCAGGATGGAAAACTAACTTAGAAGTTAGAGAAGAAAAAGAATGGGAACAATCTAAAGGAAGAGCAGTAAGCGATGATTAAAAATAGTTTTAGAGAAGATATAGAGTTCTTATTTAATAGGCTAGAAAACAAAGAAAAGTTTAGCTTTAGTAAGTATGCAGATGGAGAATTTGCTATACTGGCCAATCAGAATATTACTAATGTTGATAACTGGACATTTAATACAGAGAAACATAAGCATGTTAGGGACGAGTTAGTTAAGTCTTTTAAATTTAATGACCCTAATTACTATGTAGGTGTAAGCTGTGTCTGCTGTCAACCTTTAGAACATGTAATGTGGATGAGAGAACAGTCAGGTCAATCTAACCTAACATGGGCAAATGTATTTGTTAATAGTAACTATCCTTATTTTGTAGATAAGTTTATACCTGAATTTAGTAATCATAAAGTGGTACTATTTGCTAGAAAGGATGCAAGGTATACAG
>Ga0209091_10000884_pt1 | contig 27694 bp, 29 predicted proteins | sample ArcticOcean_MG_C_6_FD_187438 | JGI IMG/M metagenome (GOLD analysis project Ga0209091, IMG submission 187438) | Marine microbial communities from western Arctic Ocean - ArcticOcean_MG_CB8_128 (SPAdes) (version 2) | ecosystem: Environmental > Aquatic > Marine > Oceanic | place: Arctic Ocean...
AGAGTCGTAAATTTTCCTCTTAAAGTAGATGGTTATCCGTTAGAAAAAATGATTGAAGAAGGATTATTAAAATTAGAATCAAGTGATAAATATGACATCAGAGGATTTTTAAATAGAGAAAATATAGACGAAAATCTATATTCAAAGCTTCGAGACGATGGGCTATCTCATCACGAAGCCATGAAAGCTGTAAATCTAAATAAATAATTATACTTTTTTAGATCTTAAGATATTTACAGATAAAATAATTATCAATAAAGCCCATATAATTTGTGAAACTGTAAACATTTGATAACCAAGCTCTGTGTTTACTTTCCATATTAAATTCAAAACTAAAAAAATTATCCCTGAACCCATAAGTCCAAACCCTACTATATAATTCATTAAAGAACTTAGGTAATGACTTCCTGACTTTAAGATAATATAGCCAGTTGTAATAGTTGCTAAATATATTACATAAGTCGATATAGCGAAAACTCCCCAATATATTGCGTATACACCAGCTGAAGCAGCACCTGCAATTATAGAATTTATGGAACTTGTGTTGTATAAATCAATAGCAGCAGGGTCTCCTGATGCTGCTGCTTGTGCTGCTTGTTGAGCTACTTGATAAGCTCCCATATTTAATTCAGCAGAACCTGCAAATGTATTTCCAATTGCTAAAGTACATAAAAATAAAGTTACTGCAATTATATTTAATGATAATGCTATGGGTTTAATATTATTTTCTCTATTACCAATACCTTTATAGATGCCCAAAATTCCATTTAAGTACAAGAGTAAACCAAAACCTATTATTACTAGATAAATCTGAATAGTATTTGTGTTAATTCCAAAATATTCAGTCATCCAATTGATTTCTGTAATATTTTCAGTAAAAACTTCAGAGTTACCAGGAATTAAAAAGTTGAAAATCAAAACTATTAAAACACCTAAAAGCAAACTTGAACCTGTGATCAACTTTGACATTAACGCCTCTTTCTATAAATCATTTATAAAATAGTACACATAAAGGAATTCAAAAAATAGTTATTTGAACATGTAAGTTGTATTTATATTAATTACAATTTATATAAATTAATTAGAAATAGGGTAAAAATGAATTTAAGAGTATTTTCTGATTATATTCCTGGTTTGATTTTCTGTTTAATTATTGGGACCTTTATAAGTTATATTTTCACCTCATTTGAAATTAAAGTTATTGATACATTATTATTAGGCTTAATTATTGGAATAATTGTAAAAAACTTAAAATTTATACCTAAAATATCTCATTTAGATAAAGGAGCAAAATTTACAGGGAAACATATACTTGAATTTGCAGTAATGCTTATGGGTGCTAGCATTTTTCTTCCAGATCTTTTTGAAAATGGTCTAAATTTATTCTTTATGATTATTGTAGGTATTACTGGTTCAATGCTAATTTCCTATTTAGTGGGATATAAGTTATTAAATCTAGATAAAAAACTTTCAACTTTGGTTGGTGTAGGTAATTCTATTTGTGGAAATTCTGCCGTTGCTGTAGTAGCTCCAATTATAGGAGCTACTTCAACTCAAATTGGTGCCGCGATAGGAATAAGTGCTATACTAGGCGCGAGTCAAATAATCTTACTACCACTACTAGCTCCTGCATTAGGTTTAGGAAATTATGAATATGGTATTGTTGCAGGGATGTCTGTATATGCTGTAGCTCAAGTAGTTGCTGCATCATCTATTGTTAGCCCTGTTTCAGCAAATGTAGCAACAGTTGTAAAACTTACAAGAGTTATACTTTTAGCTCCACTAGTTTTAATATTAAGATTATTTTATAAAACAGATAACTCAAAAGATGTTAAAAAACCAAATCTCTTAAATTCATTGCTTAAATTTCTACCTTGGTTTGTAATAGGATTTATACTTCTTGCGATTTTTAGAAGTACTGAAATAATAACTCCAAATATAGGTGAGAAAATAAGATCCGTAGCAAAATTTCTTTTTATTTTATCAATGATTGCTATAGGAATGTCTGTTGATATTAAAGAAATGCTAAAAGTAGGTCCTAAAGTTGTAATTACAATTTTAGCCATTATTTTATTTATGATAACCATCGGTACTATTTCATCAAACTTTATCTAATTAAGAGATTAAAAAAATTGCACTATCAGCGTTTAAATTAGGATCTTCAGTAATTTTTTTATTTTCCATTGTATCTAAATAAAGAGATTTTTTTATTTTAATATTTTTTTCTTCACAAAATTCTAAAAAATCATTAATTGAAGGGAATCTAACATTTGGAGTATCATACCAATTATAACCATACCAACCTGAGATTTTAGGTGCTTTTCCTTCGTTATAGAACATCTCTCTCATAGGCTTAAATGCAAAATTAGGAAAAGAAATAATACTTGATTTTGCAACTCTTGTCATTTCTTTCAATATCTTTTCAACATTCTTAATTGATTGTAATGTTTGAGATAGTATTGCAACATCAAATTGGCCATCATAAAATTTTTCTAATCTACTATCTAAGTCACTATGAATGACACTTATACCTTTATTAATGCAAGATATAACATTAGATTCATTAATTTCAACTCCTAATGCAGAAGATATTTCTATTGAAGATAATTGTTCTATAAGATCTCCATTTTCACACCCTAAATCTAAAATAGTTGAGCTTTTAGGAATTAGATTTGAAATATATTGAAAATCTATCCTATTATTTAAACCTATGTTTACTTTAGAATCAAAAGTTTTAATTTTTTTATTTATTTTGTCTTGATCATGAAGATTTCCAAAAAACGATTTAATAATTTGACCATAATTTTCTATGTCTTCTTTTAAAAGGAATGCATCATGTCCAGAATTTGAATGTACGTTACAATATGAAACTTTTTTAGAATTAGCAATCAAAGCTTCGATAATATCCATTGATTGAAATGCAGGATATAGCCAATCACTGCTAAAGCTAATTAATAGCCAATCACATAAAGATTTAGAAAGGTTTTTCGAAAGAATTTCTTTATTAGATCCTAAATCAAATAAATCTAATGCAGTTGAAAGTGTAATATAGCTATTGGCATCAAATCTTTCTACAAATTTTTCACCTTGATAAGCTAAATAACTTCCAACAGAAAATTTCTTTTCAAAACTTGTCGATAAATCTCTTGGACTATTTCTATCTATTTCAAATTTTTCATTCATAGACTCTCTAGATAAATAAGTTATGTGTCCTAACATTCTTGCCAAAGCTAATCCTACATCAGGTTTATTTTTATTTTTATAGTAATTACCTGAATTAAAATTAGGGTCACTTATTATAGAATTTCTTGCAACGACATCAAATGCCAAACCTTGAGTAGTTAATCTTGCAGAAGAAGCTATAGGAAGACATCCATTTATTCTTTCAGGATACTCTGTTGCCCATTCTAGGCATTGGAATCCACCTAAAGAGCCACCTATAACTCCTAGTAATTTTTCTATTCCAAGATAGCTAATTAAGCAATTTTGAACATTTACCATATCTTTTATGGTAATAACAGGAAAGTCTGATCCATAAAATTTTCCTGTTGCTTTATTAATAGAATTAGGACCTGTAGTTCCTCTGCAACTACCTAATATATTTGAACAAATAACAAAATATTTTTTTGTATCTATAGGCTTTCCGGGGCCTACCATGGCATCCCACCAACCAGGCAAGTCTTTTTCATTATGCTTTGCTACATGTGAATCGCCTGTTATAGCATGACAAATAAGTATAGCATTAGTTTTTTTCTCATTAAGACAACCATATGTTTCATAAGCAATAGAGACATCTTCAAGCTCCCCTCCTCTGTCAAGATTTAATGCAAAGGGGATTTTAAACTCTTTTATATAATTAGAGAATTTATATGTTCTATAATCGTCTGAACTATTTATTTTATTCAATTTTCTCCTTCTATTTTCACCCTAGAAGTTTCTAGGGTGAAAAATTCATCTATGATAAAGCTTGATTGATATCATTTTTAATATCTTCAATATCTTCTAATCCAATTGATAAACGTATGTACTCAGGGCTTACTCCTGTTTCTTTTTGTTCTTCCTCAGTCAATTGTGAGTGAGTTGTTGATGCAGGATGTATAACTAAAGTTTTAGCATCACCTATATTTGCAAGATGACTCAGTAATTTTACATTATTTATAAAATTAATTGCTGCTTCTTTTCCTCCCTTAATTCCAAATCCAATTACAGCACCTTTCCCATCTGGAAGGTATTTATTAGCTCGTTTATGATCTGGATGAGATTTAAGTCCTGGATAATTTACCCAATCAACTTTTTTATGTTTATTAAGAAATTCTGCCACAGCTTGTGCATTTTCTGAATGTCTTGGCATTCTTAAGTGTAATGTTTCTACTCCTTGAATAGTTGCCCAAGCAGCAAATGGACTCATAGCTGCACCTGTATCTCTAAGCCAATGTGTTCTGATATGGATTATATAAGCAATATTTCCCATTGGTCTTAGAGCTTCTTCTAATACTACTCCATTATAAGCAGGAGTAGGTGCACAAAATTCTGGCCATTTATCTGGGTCATCCGCCCATTTAAAATTACCACTGTCAACAATAACTCCTCCTATATGTACTCCGTGACCTCCAATGAATTTAGTAGTAGAGTGAATTACAATATCAATTCCATACTCTATTGGCCTTAATAGAAAAGGTGTCATTACTGTATTATCACATATAACTGGCAGCCCATTATCATGAGATATTTTAGAGATTTTTTCAAAATCTGGAACGTCATTTTTAGGATTTCCTAAAGATTCAAAATAAACACATCTAGTATTTTCATCAACCAATTCATTAATTTTTTCTGGCTCTGATGGATCAAAAAATCTTACCTCAATACCTAATTTAGAAAAAGTTTGAGTAAAAAGAGTCCAAGTTCCTCCATAAAGACTTGTTGATGATATTATATTTTGCCCACTATGTGCAATTGTCAAAATAGCTGCATTAATAGCAGCTTGACCAGATGCAAAAGATAAGGCTGCAGCACCACCATCCAAAGCTGCTATTCTTTTTTCTAAAACGTCATTTGTTGGGTTCATCAATCGTGAATATATATTCCCAAATTCACCTAAAGCAAACAAATTTGCAGCATGGTCAGTATCATTAAAAACATACGATGTTGTTGCATATATTGGTACAGCCCTAGAATTTGTTGTAGGATCTGGTTCTTGCCCAGCATGCAAAGCTTGGGTAGATATTTTATATTCTTCCGTCATAATTATTACTCCTTAAATAAAAAAAACCCCATTTAGGGGTTCGCTAATTTTTTGGATATTATTTACAAAACAAAAACTAGACGTTCCCCTTAGAGAAAGTCATCATCATGCTCATGTTCATAGTTATTGTATTTAATTCCATAAAAGAAAGTATACTATGAAAAAATAATGTTTGTCAAACAAATTAAAAAATATAAGTTTATAATAAAAATAAAAGACAATATTTCAATAATTAAGGTCCTAATTTGAACCCTATTCTGCAAGTCCTAAATACTAAAGATTTTAAAAAACTTTGGTTTATTGGAACTACAGGTATGGCTATGCGATGGATTGAAACTATAGCATTAGGGTTTTATGTATATAGTAGTACTAAAGATGAATTTCTTGTAGGATTAGTATTTTTTTTCAGAATGGCTCCTATGCTATTATTTGGCGCATTTATTGGAGTGATTTCTGATCAATATAATAAAAAGACTATATTAAAATATACACTCTTAATTACTTCATTAATATATTTTTTATTGAGCATAAGTGCTTATTTTGGAAAATTAGATTATATCCAAATTTGTTTTGGCGCCTTTGTAGCAGGATTAGCTTGGTCATTTGATTTTCCCACAAGAAGATCAATGTTAAGTGAAATTGTTGATAAAGAATTATATTCTAGTGCTATAGGTCTAGATATGGCATCTAGTAATATGGCCAGGATAATAGGCCCCATAATAGCAGGAATTATTTTATTACGAGTTGATTTGTTTCCTATATATATATTTGGATCATTTTTGTTTTTTGTTGCTTATATAACATGCTGTAAAATCACAGAACCAAGAAAAATAATAAATAATTTTAAATCCTTGTCTCTACTAAAAGATGATTTATTTGAGGGTGTAAAATTTATACTTAAAAGTAAAGTTCTAATAACTGTTTTGATAGTGACAATTATAATGAATTCATTTGTTTTCACTTATACAACACAATTAGCTGTTCTTGTATTAGATAATCTATCTGGTACTTCTATAATCCTTGGGATTCTTGCCGGTGTAGAAGGCTTAGGAGCGACAGTAGGAACATTATTGATAGCAAACTTCCCTATTAAAAAAAAATTACCTGTGTTCTTAATAGGTTCATATCTTTTTGGATTTTGTATTTTAGCTTTTACATATACTCAATCAATATTTTTAGCATTAGCACTTATGTTGATTGGAGGAATAGGAATGGCAGGGTTTGGAACTATGCAATCTATTTTAATAATTAGCTTTGCCGATAGAAAAATCAGAGGAAGAGTTTTAGGTATATTAGCGTTGACAATTGGGACCCAACCTTTAGGAGCATTTTTACTAGGTTATTTTTCAAGGGAATTTGGATCAATAAATGCTGTAAGAATTTCTTTGATTTTTGCTTTTTTTGCTCTAATAGTTGTTACTATTTTACAATTGAAAAAAAAATCTAGCTAATAAAATTATTTATTAAAATTGCAGTTATTATTCCTAAAATTGTTGAAGTTATCCCAACAAGTATAAATAAATAAGAGTTTTTCATATTATTTCAATTTTATTATTTACTAAAACAACACCTGAATTAATTGGGGTTGCAAAAATGTACATATTGCCTTTTAGTTTTTTTATCACTTCTGGATCATTATAATTTATACTTGCACAAGCATCTTTAACTAAAGTTATTTTCATTTCTAAATTATCGTCTATTAGTATTTTTTGTCCTTCTAAACATGAATTTAAATTAATGTTTTCTACTAAAATATTTTCTCTTAATGATCCTTTTTCTAAGTTATTAATTTCATATAGCTTTGCATCTACAATCATAATTTGTCTTGAGGTATTTAACTTAGAAAACCTATCTCCTTCGATACCATAATTTTTTATGATTTCAATTTGGTTTTTATAGCTCATAGATTTTAATTTACCTTGATTTATAGCTAAAGATGTAATTGTTCCCAAATTATTTTCCTTTCAGAAAAATTAAATTAATTTTATTGTTTTTATCCCAAGAAATACCATAACTATACCAAAAAAATTAGTAAAAAATAAATTTATAAATAAATATAAAAAATTTTTAAATGTTAATAAGTTAAAGTTGTCAAATGCAAAAGTAGAAAATGTAGTTAAAGATCCTAAAAAACCAACTATAAGAAAAATTTTTAGATTATCGTTATCAATTATTTTATTTTGGAAAGCGCTCATGACTAATCCTATAATAAAGCATCCTAGAAGATTTACAAAAAATATACCTACAGGAAAAGTAGTGCTAAATAATTTATCAATTTGAGTTCCTATCGTAAAACGAGATACAGCTCCTAAGGAACCTCCTAAAATTACAAACAAAATATTTAAAAACATGTTCAATAAATCTACTTACTATTTAGTTGAAGAATATATTAGAATAATAAAACATGTCTAATATTTTTTCTACACAAGATCAATTCAATAATAATGCAGAACATTATGTAAATAGCCTTACTCATTCTTCTGGAGAAAGCCTTATACAAATAAAAGATTGGCTATCTAAGTTAGAAAATATAAATACAGCTATTGATTTAGCCACGGGGCCTGGATTTACTGCATTTGAAATTTCAAAGTTCTCTAAACATGTTATTGCAGCAGATATTTCTAGCAAAATGATATATCAAGCAAAAAAAATAGCCTCAGAAAGAAAAATTACAAATATAACATTTGAAGAAATAGATGCAATGAATATTTTATATAAAGATAATTATTTTGATCTAATTTCATGTAGAACTGCTCCACATCATTTTAATAATATTAATAAATTTCTTGAAGAAGTAAAAAGAACGTTGAAAAATCAAGGATATTTTATTTTAGCTGACACTTCCACTTCTAAAAATAAAGAACCTAGAATATGGCAACAAAAAGTAGAAAAAATAAGAGATAAAACTCACATAAAAAGTTTAGATATAGATAGCTGGGCAAGAAAAATTGAATCCTTTGGATTCAATATAATTGATAAAACAGTAACACAAGTTCCAATGACTTTTAATAAATGGGTTCAAAGATCAGGAACTAATAAAGAAGATATTGAGGTACTTTTTTATTTATTTAAAAATGCAAGTTCTAGATCTATCAAAGAATATAAAATCAAAGAAATAAGTAATGTAGATTTTTCTTTTTCTTGGCCATGTTTTGTAAGTATTAGCAAAATAAATAAGGAAAAATAAAATCAATAATTTAGTTACTCTAAATAAAAGCATCAAAATCAAAATGATGGCAACTTTATTATTTTGTCTATTTATAACATCTATAAACCAATCTGTAGTATCCATAGCTGGTCCTTCTATAGTCGCACATTTAGGAGGGTTTGAATATTATGCTTGGATTTTTACAGCTTTTTCTCTATCTTCAGCAATTTTTGTTCCTATTATTGGAAAATTAAACGATTTATTTGGGCCCAAAAAAGTAATGGTTCCATCTTTAATACTTTTTGCTATATCCACACTTATTTGTGGTTTAAGTAATAATATGTTATTTTTTATTTTTTCAAGAGCAATTCAAGGTATTGGGTTTGCTGGCGTTTTAGGAATAGTCTGGATAATGGTAGCTTCACTTTGGGAGCCGAAGCAAAGAGGAAAATGGTTAGGAATAACATCTGCAGGATTTACTATGGCTGGTGTTCTAGGACCAATAATTGGAGGAGTAATAAATGATTTAATTAGTTGGAGATGGATCTTTTTTGTAAATATACCTTTTTGCATAATAGCAATCATAACTATAATAAAACTTTTTCCTAGATCAGAACAAATAAAATCAAATAAATTTGATTTTAAAGGTGCAATAATTTTTGGATTATTTGTTAGTACTTTTTTATTAGCTATTTCAATGATTGGGCAAAATAATACTTATTTCTCACTGAAAATCATTATCCTTTTTTTTGTAGCTACCGTTTCTTTATTAATTTTTATTTATATAGAACAAAATAATGAAGAAGGAATAATTGACTTGAAATTATTTAGATTAAAATATTTTACAGGAGGAATGATTGGGTCTTTATTTATAGTTATACCTTGGATAGTTTTGACTGTTTTTTTACCTCTTTCTTTAATAGGGGTTTATGGATTTTCAGCATCTAAAGCATCAATTGCACTTATAAGCCTATCTATAGGTTCTGCCATTGGTGCAAATATTTTTGGTAATCTTATTGGTAGGACAAAACTTCTACTTCCTATAGCAATATTAGGATTTAGTATAGTAGGAATTACAATGATTATTTCAGGTTATACAAACCTGGATATTAATTTCAATCTATTACTAATTTTGACTCTTTTTTGTGGATTTGGATCTACGGGTGCTTTTACAGCCTATACAGTTCCTATACAAAATAATTTACCTGAAGAAAAATTAAGTATAGTAACCACTAGTTTGCAATTTTCCAGAGTATTTGGGATCTCATTAGGAAGCTCAATATTGGGTGTGATTTTATTATCTAATATGACAACTTATAATTATGAACAACCTAGAAAGGATTTATATAATCCGGATAATATAATATCTAAAGAAAAAATATTGGATATAAAAAAGGAATATTTAGACAAAAGTTCTTTAAAATTATTTGAAGAAGATTTAGAAATATCTAGATCAAACTTAAAAAAAGGGTTGAGAAAAGTCTATTTTGCTGCAAGTATACCTACGTTATTAGGAATTATTGTTTCAATAATAATTTTCAAAAAATCTAATCGACGTCTATCCTTGGAGGAGGATTTAAAACAGAGTGAATAGCTAATAATTTACCAACTGATTTGTGATCATTGTATATTCCATGACGCACAGCTATTTCACATGTAAACATATCTCCTTGACTTAAGGAAATATTATCATCCTCTGCATATACAATATTTAATTTGCTGTCTAAACAAAACATAGATTCTTCATGTTTGGGATGGTAGTGGTTTGGAGCTATAGCACCTGGATCAAAAATTAGTTCTGAAAAATAAGTTGATTCTGCACCAAGAAAATCTCCAACCATATCATGTCTCATAATTCCAGGAGCAAATTCAAAAGGCTCATTTTTAGATCTATCAAAAAAACCATTTTCCGGAGCTTTATTTGAAAACTTAGGTTCTTCTACTATATTTTTATTTATTTGAATAGATGGAGAAACTGTAATCAAAACTGCATTAGAAGTCCCTGAATTTTTAAATCCATGTCCTTGTGATCTTTTAGCTAAAATACAATCTCCTTTATATGCGATAATAATATTTTTTCCTAGCCTAAATGTAACTTGGCCTTCGGTAACAAATAAACTCTCTTCAACATTTGAAATTTCGTAATATTCAGATTCTGCTCCTGGGTCCAAAGTTATTTCATTAACTGAAAGCATTTTAGATCCAGTTTCAATACCTGTTAGAAGAGAATTTGAAGCTCCTTTAAATGGAGAAGTTATAATTTGGTCATTTCTTTTATTTATTGTCATTTTCACCCTAACTTAAAATTATATTTCCCAAGATGAATTCCAAAATGAAAACTCATTTTCAAGAGATATCCTAAAAATATTATTAGCTATTTTATTATCTATGGTTTCTTCATTAGAATCAACATGATTTATCAGCCAAGAGGTTATTTTTTGATATTCTGGATTATTGTAAGAGTCAATCCACCTCTTATGAAAGGAATCCGGATTAGTAGTATTATTATTTCCTAATTTTCTCCCAATTTCATCATATCCCCACTGACAAGGTAAAAGTGCACAGCAAATAATATTTGTATCAAATTTATAAGCCGTAGATATTAAGTAATTACTATATGCTTGGGTACTTGGTGCGGTTTCAAAACTTAGTAGTTCGGTTTTTTTTATACCATAGTCATTACAAAAATTTTCATGCAGTGTCATTTCTGAATTTAGAGTTTCGTCTAGAAGCTTTGAAAGAAAAGACATTGTTTCAAAATTATTCGACTTCGAAATAGCAATAGAGACAACCTTGCAATATTCAATTAAAAATTTATAATCTTGAATCATATAAAATTTAAAATTTTTAAATTCAAGAGTGCCATTTTGTATAGATTAAACAAACGGGTGTTTTATATGAGCTTTATCCCATAAATCTAAATTGTTGTTTTTAAGTTTTTCTGAAAAAGACATTTTATTTATACTTAACTGTTACAGTATCTCCTGGTTTCACATTTTTTAACAAATCTAGGTCTCCTTTAATTTTTCCCATAATATTAGCAGGAGAAGCTGGCCTTATTTCATTGGTAGCACTTATAGGAGTAGAACCAAAAAATAAACATAAAGCATTACCAGGAGGCCAAAATGCTATATCACCTAATTCTACAGTTTCTTTTGCCCAATCATCATTTTCAATTTTGATTTGTGTAGAAAAATATATTTCATCACCCCAAATTTGAGATTCGCCACTCATTGGTAATGAATCATAGAAAAGATTAGAAGTTGGAGAATTATTTAATATCCCTTCAATCAAAAAATCATCAAAATCAAAAATTATTTCTTTCATAAAATTTCCTTATTTAATCAAAAAGCATATATGCTTAATATATTAATATAATAATACAGATTATGAATAATAAGACAGCAGTAATAATAGCAGGTGGATTCAATAAAAGAATTAAAATGATTAAACCCCTTATTAATTTAGGGGGCAAGCAAATTTTAATTAGAATTAACGAATCAATTAAAGATTTATTTTCCGACATAATTTTAGTCATCAGAAAAAATCAAGATGATGATATTCCAGATTTAGGAATAGCTCTCAATATGTATATAGTTGAAGATATTTATCCTGATAAAGGACCTTTATCAGGAATTTATTCAGGAATAAAGAATTCCGTAAATCAACAAATTTTTGTAATAGGAGGAGACTATCCATTTCTTTCTAAAGAATTTATAAAATTATTATTGAACAAATCAAAGAACAATAAATCTACTTTTATAAAAAATAACTCAATAATAAATCCTCTTCATGCTATATATATTAAAAATGACTGGGAAAAAATTTTTAAAACATACTTATCAGAAGAATTAGAATTATCTCCAAAAAAAATCATTACTGATAACAATAACAATAACAATTTTATTAATTATAAAAATTTAAAACCACACTTTAAACAAAGTTTATTTGATATAGATACTTTAGAAGATTTAAAAGAGGCAAAGAAAGTTATCAAAAAAAACATGCAAACAATTAGAGCAGATATTAGACCTGAAGGAGTTTAATTATTCATATCTAAGTGCTTCAGCAGGATATGTTTTACTTGCTTGATTAGCAGGTATAATGCTTGCTAATATAGAAGCTATAACTGTAATGCCTATTAATATTCCGACTTCACCAAATGGTATAACAAATTTTGCACCTTCTAATTCTTTAGATATTTCATTGAATATTAGCCAAGATTGTAATACCCCTAAGAATATTCCCACAAAAATCCCTAAAATCGTTATAAAAGATGATTCAATTAAGAATTGTGTTCTTATCATACTTGATTTAAACCCTATTGCTCTAAGTACACCAATAGATTGCCTTCTTTCAACTACAGCTCTAACAGAAAGTACTCCTATAGCTGCTACTCCAACTACTAAACCTAACCCACTAAAACCTTGAAAAAGCTTATTAAAGGCATTAGCTGTTGCTTGTTCTTCTTCGAGTCTATCAAGAAGACTATATGCATTCATACCATTTGCTAAAAATGTCTTTTCAAGTTTTTGAGCAAATTTCTCAGGATTTTGATCACCTGACAATAAAAAGTAATAGTTATCTAGAGGAAGATTTTCATTAGCTATACTATTACCCGTAGAATAAGTTGTATAAAATTTTGCACTTCCTCCACCAAATCCAGAGTCCTCAGCAAGTCTTTCCACAATACCTATAACAGTAAAGTTTTCAGCATCTTCTGAAGTTCTTCTTTTTCTTATTTTTACATCAAATGCTGTTATCTCTTTTTCATCACCGGGTTCTATAAACGATGTCTGAAAACTTCTATTTGGAGGACCAAAAGGGTCATCAGATTGTATTATTGATCCACTTGCAACAACCAAATTTGGATTATTCACTAATGACTTCCATATTTCTTTATCGGTAGAACCGTATTTAGGATCAAAATGTGCCATTCTCCATTTGGTAGTATTCATAAAATCTTCTTCGTATGAAATCAGTTTAGAGGTTTTGTAACTAGTATTTTCTCCGTCAGTTTCTTTTATCTCAACATCTAAGCTAGATGAACCAAAAACTGTACTAAATTCGTTCATATTTAAAGAGTCTTCAATTTTACTTTGAATAGGTAATTCTGAACTTATAGATGCCTTTATATCATATCCTCCTGTAACTCTTTCTGGTTCTTCAGATGCTATATCTCCAATCCCATTTAGTACAGAAAAAATCATTAAAGTAAAAATAATTAATCCAAACATAGCTACAGTTAATCCAGTTCGAAATTTAGATGCCATAGGATAACTTATAGCTGTTTTGGTAACAGCTCTTAGTCCTGAAAATCTTGATAAAATCATGTTTAAAATAAATATTAGAAACCTTGTATTACTCATTAGAAGCCAAACTGTTGCTGCGGTAGATATAGCTCCTCCTAGTGGCCATGACCATGGTCCTGGTTGGGATAACTCTCCGGTAAAACTTTCAAAAAAACTCAAAGGCAAAGAATTGATAAAAAGTACAGATCCTCCTTCAAGGGTCCCTCCAATTTGATTAACTGTTTCTGGATCATTTATATATTTTGATGCAATAAATCTAATTAATAATGCTATAGCTAAAACTCCTCCTGTTGCTCCAAACCAAATGTTAATATATGTATCATTTTGTATACCAGTAAGTAAAAGTGATAGAGAAATAACACCAAGTAAAACATATGAATGTCTTCCAAATAAAATAAATAAAGATCTAATAAAATTAATTGGCCAAGACACAGGGAAAATTAGTAACAATAAAAAACTTCTAAACCTTGGAGCTTTTCCTGTAAGTATAAAATATAGCTGTTTTATTGGATAAAACAAGTTCCACAAAAATTGATTCAATCTAATATTAAGGGCATCAGGAGTTTTTTTTATAAACTCATCTTTAAGACCTCTTATAGCAACAACAATGTTTAAGTTACTAGCTCTATAAGCTGAAAATACTACAGTTATAAAAGTCAAAATCAATCCACTGGCAAAAGCAATTAAAAACGAAATAGGCGAATAATATGGCAGTATATTAAAATTATCAGTACTTATAAGATCTTGAAGAATATAAACTAAACCGAAACTTAATCCTACTCCAAGCAAAGTACCTAATATGGCTGCTAAAAATGAATATACAGTGCCTTCATATGTGAAAAGCTGAATCAAATCTCTTCTTTTAAGACCAACAGCTCTAGCCATACCTAGTTCTGTAGATCTAGCAGCTGCAAGAAGTACAAAAACTAAGAAAATCAAAAGCATTCCAACCATTATAGAAAAAGATCCAAAAATTGAAAAAATTGTTGTTACTCCAGTTGAGACTGCTTCAGCTAATTTTACTCCATCACTTTTAATATTATCTACTCGTAACCTTGTAAGATCCTGAGATAAAATTAAAATTTTTGTAGCTTCTTTTTGGAATCCAGTTTTTTCTAAAATACCTAATAATAGTAATCGTGTTGGATAATCACTTATTGAGGTTAAAAATTCATCATCATAGGTATTATCCATTAATTTTTTTGAAAGTTCAGTTAATTTTTCATAAATCTCTTTGTCAGTTTCCTTAATTTCTTCAGCTTCCAGATTAATAAATTTAGGAATATCATTCGACTTTAGTAAATCAAATATTTCAGAAGCAACATCCTTGTTAGTTAATTGAGATCTTAGAAATTTTGTAACATCATCCGAATACTCTAAAGATTCGTCTCCATCACCAATATTTGAAACTGCTATATTAGTAATTTTATTTTCCTTATCAAGAAGTTTCTGTAAGGTTGAGAGTTTAAAAGTGACATAAGGATATGAACTACCTCCTGTTATTCCTCCGGACTTAAGGACTTCTTCAACAATAAAGTCATTTGGACCTTTATTTGTATAAATTTGAATAGTATCACCTTTACTTAGCTCCAATACTTTTCCTGCATCATAATTTATAAAAACAGTATTTGGACCTAAAAGATCTTTTGAAACTTCTTTACCATCTAAATTTTCAAAAGATTGATCAATATAATTGAAGTCTATTCCTCTTATATTCATATTACTTTCTGCAATATCTTTTTGTTCATTTGCGGAAGGTAATTTAGTTTGAATATAGGGAATCAATTGGTCTATATTTGTATTGTCTTTGGAAATATTTTGGACATATGTAAATTCAGAATAGTCAAAATATTCATCCCCAAAAAGTTGTTTCCCTGGACCTTCAATAACTTCATCAACTACACCTAGACTGTCTACTGCAACAAATCTAATAGAATACCTAACTGTATCTCCTATACCTAAGGAAGCTGCAATAATTATTGAACTAAGCATAAGACCAATGACAATTAATAAGCTTTGTCCTTTTCTTCTTGGTATATTCCTAGTTCCCATCTTAAATAGAATAAATCTTCTTATTGAACCAAAAATTACTAATGCAAAAATAATAATTAACAAAATCACCATAACAATAGCTAAATTAGTTGCGGGTATTCCAAATATTTTATTCATTATTTAGAAATTTCTCCATCTTTCATGTTTATAATTCTGTGTGTTCTTCCACCAACGTACTCTGAGTGTGTAACTATAACAAATGTTTGATTATTATCTTTATTTAGTTGAATTAATAAATCCATAATAACTTGTTCATTTTCACTATCTAGGTTCCCGGTTGGTTCATCAGCCCATACAATCGCAGGGTCATTAACTAAAGCTCTCGCCATAGTAACTCTTTGTCTTTGACCTCCTGAAAGTTGCCCTGGTAATTGATGTTGTTGGTTTTCTAGATCTACTTCTGCAAGTTTTCCAATGGCTTTAGCTCTAGCTTCTTTTCCTGAAAAACCAGACACAAGTAATGGAAGCTCAACATTTTCAACCGCTGTAAGTACAGGAAGAAGATTATATGTTTGAAAAACAAACCCCATTTTTTTTGCTCTGAATTCACTTAATTGATCATCATTTTGATCTTTCAGTGATTTACCTTGAATAAGAATGTTACCGTCATCAAAAGAGTCTAAACCAGATAGACAATTCAATAGGGTTGTTTTTCCACAACCGCTCGGACCCATTATTCCAACAATCTCTCCTTTTTTTATAGATATATCTACACCACGAAGAGCATGAACTTGTTGATCTTTTAACCCATAAGATTTATGTAAATTAGTGGTTGAGATTACAATTTCTGACATTTTATTAATTTTCCATAACTTGTTAATTATAAATAAGCAAAAAATAAAGCTTAGTTCTATTAATTTTATATCAACATTATAAAGATTGTATGAATATGAATATGAATATGAATATAAATATAACTTTATTAAATTTTATAAAATTCTCATGTGATTTTATTAGTAAATCAGATAATGATGTATATATACTTCAATTAATGAAAAAAATTATTATTGTTAGACATGGTCAAACAAATGCCAATGTGGAAGGTAGAACACAAGGGCAAATCAATACACCATTAAATGACATAGGAAAAGAACAAGCAAAAAAAACTGGAAAATTTATTAAAACTAATTTTTCAATTTCAGAAGCTTGGAGTAGCGATTTAATTAGAACTCAAACTACTGCTGAGAATATTTTTAAAAATTTTAAAACTACAAAATTAATTAGAGAAATGTCATTTGGGGATTGGGAGAATAATTTATTTGAAGATATAGCAAAAAAATCTCCTGAGCTAGTAAAAGAATATAAGAACGCTACAGATCAATTTAAAGCACCTTCTGGAGAAAGTTTTGGAGATATGTTTGATAGAGCAAAGGAATTTATAAAATCCTTAGACTTTAACAATGAAAATGAAGTTTTAATAGTCTCACATGGCGGTTTTATGAGGGTACTTATTACCTCTTTATTGAATTTACCCAAAGAAAATCTTTTAAACTTTCAGTTTGAAAATTGCTCAATTACTGAAATATTAGTTAATAAAAATAAACCACTCACTTCAAAACACAAGGAATCAGAAAGAAAAAACAGTTCAAATATAGGCTTAATTATAAAAAGAGTAAATTACACTGATCATTTAAACAATTTAAAACAAAGAATTTAAATTCATAAAATGTTAAGATGAATAATATATAAGTTTAAAAATCACATCCTATGGTACAAAACTATGGTACAAAAAAAACCAAAAAAAAATATTTCCAAAGAAACTGATATTGAAGAAATAGAAGTTTGTCCTAAAGCAAAAGATGGATCCACTCACCATTGGGTGATTGAGCCTCCAAATGGACCTGTTTCAACCGGAAAATGTAAAAAATGTGGAGAGAAAAAAGAATTCAAAAACTCTGTTGAATTTTCATCTTGGTATGGCTCTAAATCTGATTTTGATAAAAAAGATAAAAAAGATAAAAAAGATAAAAAAACTGATTCTAAATAATATTTATGGATTTAAGTATAAAAAATAAGAATGCCTTAGTAACAGGAGGCTCCAGGGGGTTAGGGTTAGCTTCTGCAATTTCTTTAGCTAAAGAAGGTGTGAATATTATAATCTGTGCTCGCTCTAAAGATGATCTAGATAAAGCAAAAAAATTAATTCAAAACTTTGATGTTAAAATATTTTGCATTGAAACAGATCTATCAGATCAAAAATCAATCAAAAACATACATAAAATATCAAATGACACTTTAGGAAATATAGATATTTTAGTTAATAATGTTGGTGGAAGCCTTGGAACAAAATCATTAGAGACTTCTTCAATAAATGATTTCCAAAAAGTAATGGATATAAACACTTGGGTTGCGGTTAATTTAACTAAACTTTTTCTAACAGATATGGTTTCAAAAAAATGGGGAAGAATAATTAATATTGCATCAATTTATGGAAGAGAATTTGGTGGATCTGCACCATACATGGCAGCAAAATCAGCTTTAATTGCTATAACTAAACATACTGCAATTGATCTTGCTAAAACGGGGGTTACTGCAAATTGTATAGCTCCTGGATCAATTATACATAATAAAGGTAGCTGGGAAAAATTTGTAGAAAATAACTCTCAAGAAACTGTAAATGATTTTATAAAAAGTAATTTACCTATGGGAAAATTTGGCTACCCTGAAGCTGTTGGAGATACCGTAGCTTTCCTAGCATCAAAAAATGCTAGTATGATTTTAGGAACTTGTATAAATGTTGATGGTGGACAATCAAATAGTCTTATTTGATTTATCCACCAATAAAAAAACAAAAACTTTAAGAAATTTCTACTGAAGCGCCAGCTGCTTCTATTTTAGTTTTAATTTCTGTAGACTCATCCTTAGATATATCTTCTTTAATTGCCTTAGGAGCTGATTCAACTAAATCTTTTGCTTCTTTTAGACCAAGTGAGGTTACTTCTCTAACAGCCTTAATTACTGAGATTTTATTAGGACCAATATCTTTAAGAGTAACTGTAAATTCAGTTTTTTCTTCTGCAACAGCTGCTCCTCCATCTCCTCCAACTGGAGCTGCTGCTACTGCTACTGGAGCAGCTGCGCTAACGCCAAACTCTTCTTCTAAAGCTTTAACAACTTCAGATAAATCTATAACTGACATCTGCTTGATTTCTTCAATCAATTCATCTTTTGACAATGCCATCTAAAACTCCTTACAATTTGTTTATTTTATTTTTCTTTTTTTACTTCTTCAGTTTTTACTTCTTCAGTTTTTACTTCTTCAGTTTTTACTTCTTCAGTTTTTACTTCTTCAGTTTTTACTTCTTCAGTTTTTACTTCTTCGGTTTTTACTTCTTCAGTTTTTACTTCTTCAGTTTTTACTTCTTCGGTTTTTACTTCTTCAGTTTTTACTTCTTCGGTTTTTACTTCTTCAGTTTTTACTTCTTCAGTTTTTTCAACATATCTTTGTATTACAGTTGCTAATGCTTGAACTGTACCATTCATTACAAATACTAAGCTTGTCAAAGGACTCATCATACTACCCATTAATTGAGAAAGTAAAATATCTTTACTTGGTAATTTAGATAGTTTCACTAGTGTAGATTCGTCAACTAATTCATTGTCTAATAATCCTTTTTTAATTACAAATTTAATATTATTTTTCTCAGTATAATCAAATATTGTTTTAGTAACCTGGGAAGGATCTTCGTTAGTTAAAATGTACCCTAATGGTCCATTTATTTGATCTGCTAATATATTTTTTTCTGCTTTTTCAGCTGCTAACTTAGCCAAAGTATTTTTTGCTATTTTAAACTTAGAAGAAGAAGAATTAAGAGCTTTTCTTAATGAGCTCAAATCAGATACGGATGTACCTTTATAATCAGCAATAATAATAGTATCTGAATTAGAAAATAAATTTGCTAATTCTTCTACTTGTTCCATTTTCTTTTGTGTGGGCAATTTAACCTCATTAAAAAAACCGGCTCTAAAAGACCGGTTAATTAAAAAATTTTTATTTTTTACCTCGACAGGATTTATACTTATGTAACCTGTTGTCTTAAGTATTTTAATCTTATCATATGTATTAGAAATTAGGTACTAATACTTTCATGTAACTGTTCTAAATCTAAGCTAATTCCAGGGCCCATAGTAGAGCAAATAGAAGCAGAGTTTATAAATGAACCTTTAACTCCATCAGGTTTATTATTAATTATCGCAGAATAAACAGATGAAAGATTTTGAACAATTTGGTCTTTTGTAAATGAGCACAGTCCAATTCTAGTATGAATAATAGCATCTTTGTCCATTCGAATTTCAACTCTACCTTTATTAGCTTTCTCTACAGCTTCAATTAACTTATCTTGAGGTACGACTGTACCAGATCTTGGATTTGGCATTAATCCTTTTCTTCCTAAATATTTACCTAATTTAGCAATTTTAGGCATCATGTCGGGAGTAGCTATGGCAACATCAAAATCATCCCATCCTTCTTCAATTTTTTTTGTTATATCATCATCTATTAAATATTCAGCTCCAGCTTCAAGTGCTTTATTTCCAACTTCTCCTTCAACAAACAATAATATTTTTACAATTTTACCTGTACCGCTAGGCAGGTCAGATGTTTGTCTTATTTGTTGGTCAGCATGGCGTGGATCAGCATTCGTTTTAATATGAAATTCAATAGCTTCATCAAATTTAGCATTGGCACATTCTTTCAAAAGCTTTACTGCTTCTTCTAAATTAAATTTAGTATCTTCAGTTTTATTTTTTATCTCTGAGTATCTTTTTGATGTTTTTTTCAATTTACTTAATCCTTTACTACAACGCCCATGCTTCTGGCACTTCCAGCTAATATATTAATAGCTGCATCCATATCATATGCATTTAGATCTTCCATTTTTATTTTTGCAATCTCTTCTAATTGTGTCCTAGTTATCTCACCAATCATTACAACTCCAGGAGTACTAGATGCGCTTTTTTTCTTTATAGCTTTCTTTATTAGGTCTGAAGCAGGAGGACTTTTTAAAGTAAATGTGAAAGATCTATCAGCATAAACTTCAATTTCTACAGGAACAACTGAACCTGAAAGTTCCTTCGTTTTTTCATTATACTCTTTACAAAATTGCATTATATTTACACCATGCTGACCTAATGCCGGTCCAACAGGTGGGGCTGGGTTTGCACTACCCGCAGGTAATTGTAATTTAATTATTCCAATAACTTTTTTTGCCAAAACTTTATCCTTTTATGCTTTTTCTACTTGTAAGAAATCTAATTCTAATGGAGTCTCTCTACCAAAGAAAGAGACGTGAACTGTTACTTTTCCTCTTTCTTTATTTACCATATCAACGGTACCCATAAATTCAGCAAAAGGGCCATCAAGGATTTTCACTGAATCTCCTTGAGTAAGACCTACATCTACAGAAGGAGTGCCACTATTCATTCTAGTCATAATTTTTTCAACTTCATGCTCTTCTAAAGGAACAGGTTTAGGCCTTCTATCTGTTTCATCTTCAGCAGAAACAAATCCCGTTACACCAGGTGTATTTCTCACTGCAAACCATGAATCATCAGTCATTATCATTTTAACTAATAAATAACCAGCATACATTTTTTTATTAACTACTTGGCGTTCTCCATCTTTGATCTCAATTTTTTCTTCAGATGGAACTAATACTTCATGAATAGTTTTAGATAAATCTAAGTTTTCCACTCTTTGAGTCAAATTAGTCATAACTTTATCTTCATGACCTGAATAAGTATGTAAAATATACCATCTAGATTCTTCTTCTGTTTTATTATTATTAATTTCTTTTACCATTTAAAATTTTCCTAGCAAAAGCTTATGTATTGGATAATATAGAAAAAAATCTAGCAAAAAGCATATCAAAAAGACCTAGGAATATTCCTATGATTATCGATAAAGCAAGCACCATTAATGTAAGACGTGTGGCTTCTTGCCTAGAAGGCCACGTAACTTTCCTGAGTTCACCAATAACTTCTGTAAAGAAAGAGATGGGTGCAAAACCTTTTTTTGATATCTTAGGTGGTTGAGTTGCCAATTTTATCTCTTTTCTTTAAATGTTTTTCTTGCTCTACATCTAGGACAAAATTTAGTTAACTCTAGGCGAGATTCTGTATTTCTTTTATTTTTTTCTGTATGATAACTGTACTTTCCACATTCGCAGTCGAGAGTAAGTACAGTCCTAACAGCACTTTTTTTAGCCATAATTATATTATCAAATTTCTTATGTTGTTATTGAAGTAATAACTCCTGAGCCAACAGTTTTTCCACCTTCTCTAATAGCAAACCTTAAGTTTTCTTCTAGAGCTACGGGGTACATTAACTCGATATCCATTTCTGTATTATCACCAGGCATAATCATTTCTACACCTTCCTTAAGATGAGCTACGCCTGTCACATCAGTTGTTCTTATATAAAATTGTGGTTTATAGCCAGTAAAAAACGGTGTGTGCCTTCCACCTTCATCTTTAGAAAGAACATAAACTTGTGCTTTTGCTTTTTGGCTAGGAGAAATAGATCCAGGTTTAGCTAAAACAGCACCACGAGCAATATCTTCTCTTTCAACTCCTCGTAAAAGAATTCCTACTGCATCTCCAGGTATACCTGATTCAAGAGTTTTATGGAACATTTCAACTCCAGTAACAATAACTTTTTCTTGTTTACCAAAACCAACTATTTCAATTTCTTCATTAACCTTTACTTCTCCTCTTTCAATTCTTCCTGTAACAACAGTTCCTCTTCCTTTTATGGAAAATACATCTTCAACAGGCATTAAAAATGGTTGGTCAACAGGTCTATCTGGAATATCTATATAATCATCAACAGCTTTCGCTAATTCATGAATTGATTGCACCCATTTATTACTTTGATCTTCTGAGTTTTCTAAAGCTTCAAGTGCTGAAACCTTAATTATAGGTATATCATCACCTGGATAATCATATTTTGATAATAATTCTCTTACTTCAAGCTCTACTAATTCCAAAAGTTCAGGATCATCCATTTGATCACATTTATTTAAAGCTACTACAATTTTAGGAACATTAACCTGCCTTGCAAGTAAAATATGCTCTTGAGTTTGTGGCATAGGTCCATCATCTGCTCCAACAACTAATATAGCTCCATCCATTTGAGCTGCTCCTGTAATCATATTCTTTACATAGTCAGCGTGACCAGGACAGTCTACATGTGCATAATGCCTAGAGTCAGTTTCATACTCAGTATGAGATGTTGCAATAGTAACACCTCTTTCCTTCTCTTCAGGGGCATTATCAATTTCTGCAAATGATTTTGCAGACACATTAGCCTGAGAGTGGGAAAGAACAGTTGCTATAGCTGCTGTTAATGTTGTTTTTCCATGATCAACGTGACCAATTGTCCCTACATTAACGTGGGGTTTACTTCTATCAAACATTTGTTTAGACATTTCTTATCAATTCTCCATCAGTTATTAATTATTAAACACAAATACGATTTACCATCGCGCATTAATTCATTTTATACTCTTTTTTAACTTTTATATATATTTTTTGTTTGATTTTTTCAAACAGAGGGCAAAAAGGGCAAAAATATTAGATTTTTAAGTAATTTTTGGAGCCCACAAGAAGAATTGAACTTCCGACCTCGTTCTTACCAAGAACGCGCTCTACCACTGAGCTATGTGGGCAATCTTTCTTTAATTTGCTAAATGAGGTACAGAAAAAATTATCTTCTTAGTGGTGCAGGGGACAGGATTCGAACCTGTGAAGCTGAAAGCGCCTGTTTTACAGACAGGTGGGTTTAACCACTCCCCAACCCCTGCGCATTAAAATAAATAATTAAAAAATGGAGCCCCAGGAGGGATTCGAACCCCCGACCTGACGATTACAAGTCGTCTGCTCTGGCCAACTGAGCTACTGAGGCAATAATATAATTATATCTTATGATCAAATATTCTATAAAAGAAAAAAAGCTATAGAATCAATTTAAATTAAAATATTTATCATTAATTTCATTATTTATTATATTATTAATATTATAAATTGAAGAACCTTCAAGTTGAGATATTTTTTTTAAATCATCAAATTCTGGCTTTACAGAATGTAATTGATCATTAAAATATTTTAATTTCACTTGTATAGGGCCAAAAGATGATTTAAATTTTTCAATTTTTCTTTTGGCTTCATATCTTTCCACTAAGGTTGATCTTACTCCTAAAGATGTTGTTTCATTTATTATAAGATTTATAAATTTTTCTTTTTCATTTTCATTACAAAGAATATTGATATTATTTCCAAGTCTATTTTTTTTTCCTGTATAAGTTGAAATCCAACAGTCTAAAGCACCTTCTGAAATACTTAAATCAATAAAGTTTCCAATAAATTCTGGGGACATATCATCTATGTTTGTTTCAAGTAGATATTTTAGCGATTTATTAATTGAAGTATTAGTTTCCAGTATAAGTGATAGTACATTTGGGAATCCTATAAAATCTTTTGTTCCAGCCCCTGTACCATTCATTTGTGAAGAAATATTTACAGTGTCATCAAATCTAGCACAGCTAGCAATAATAGAAATTCCAGTTGGTGTAATTGTTTCAATATTTGAAGAATTATTAATATATTTCAATGGAATTTTAAAACGCTCAACTATTTTCTTTGTAGCTGGAGCCAATGTTTCGTGAGTTCCATGACTAGTTTTGATAAATCCAGGTACTACAGGCAAAGGAGAACAAAAAAAGTTTTCTATACCTAATATATCCGCTGATATAAAAAAACCACAAATATCAACTAAAGTATCTGATGTTCCAAGTTCATGAAGATGAGGATTTTCTTCATCGTGCGCCTCTTGTTCCGCAGATTTAAGTAGGTCAAAACAGTTAATTATATTCAAAATGACTTTTTCACTTAAATCAGAATTTTTTACTACCTCATAAAACTTATTCCATTCCCATTTAATAGAATCTTTTAAAATCACATTTGTATGAGTTGCTTTTATATTTTTTCTGTTTGTTTTAGAAATATTAAATTCAAAGTTTAAATTTAATATTTTATTTAGTTCTAAAATAACTTTTTTTTCGTCAAGCCCTGCATCAAAAAATGAAGATAATAGCATATCTCCACTAAGGCCTCCTATTAAATTAAAATAAGCATTAGTCATAAGAAATTTAAATTATTTACTTTGCAAATATTCTACCAAAAGAAACTAATTTATATAATCTAATTAGATTTTTTGATAGATGTTTTTTTAATATTAGGCTTTATTCTTGAAATCACTAAAGATTTACCATCAGATGTTCCATCTATTTCAATTGAATCACCTGCTGAAAATTTTCCATTAAGCAGATCGTCAGAAAGTTGGTCCTCAACTTTTTCTTGAATAATTCTTCTAAGCGGCCTAGCTCCCATTTTTGGATCAAAGCCTTCAGTGGCTAAATATTTTTTACAAGAATCGGTCCAATTCAATGTTAATCCATGCTCAATAAGCCTACTTCCAACCTCTTTAAGTAATAAATCTACAATTTGATAAATATGCTCTCTGTCTAATGGGTGAAATACAATTTTATCGTCAAGTCTATTTAAGAATTCTGGCCTGAATCCATTCAACGGGTCTTCAACTTCTTTTAGAACTCTCTCTTCAAAAGCTTTATGGTCCATATTATTTTTAGAAGCATCTTTACTAAAACCTATTTTCCCCTCTGAGTATATTTTTTGGGAACCTAAATTAGAAGTCATCACAATAATAGTATTTTTAAAATCTACAACTCTTCCTCTACCATCAGTAAGTCTTCCATCTTCAAAAACTTGTAGTAATATATTATAAATCTCTTCATGCGCTTTTTCTATTTCGTCAAGTAAAATAACACAGTAAGATTTTCTTCTAACAGCTTCAGTTAGCTGTCCTCCATCTTCATATCCTACGTAGCTTGGAGGAGCTCCAATCAACCTGGTCACTGAATGCCTCTCTCTATATTCTGACATATCAAACCTTACCATCGCATCTTCTTTTCCAAATAAAAACTCAGCCAGTCTTTTCACCAAATGAGTTTTTCCTACACCCGTTGGTCCAAGAAAAAGAAATGCCCCTATAGGTCTTTTAGGATCTTTCAATCCAGTTCTTGCTCTTCTTACAGATTTTGAAATAGCCTCTATAGCATCATGCTGTCCAATAACATCTAAACTTAAAACTTTTTCTATATTTTTAAGTCTTTCCTTATCTTCGTTATCAAGTCTTTTTAAAGGAATTCCTGTCCACATTGAAACTACTTCAGATATATCATCTTCAGTTACCTCAATTGCATCTTTAGATTTTCCTGATTCATAATCTTTTTCAAGTTTTTCAACAATAGTTGCTTGTTCTAATTCGTCATCTCTAAATTGAGCTGCTTTTTCATATTGTTGTGAAGATATAGCATCTTCTTTCCATCGTCTGATTTTTTCCAACTCTTTTTTAGAATCTCGCAGCTCCTTGGGATAAAAAGAGTTTCTGATTCTTACTCTTGAGCCTGCTTCATCTATAATATCTATTGCTTTATCAGGTAAATTTCGATCAGTTATATATCTATCAGACAAACTAACTGCGGAATTAATTGCATCATCTGTAATAGTAACCTGATGATATTCTTCATACTGTTTTTTTATACCATTAAGAATTCCAATAGTAAGTTCCCCATCAGGCTCTTCTATGGTCACAGGTTGAAACCTTCTTTCAAGAGCTTTATCTTTTTCAACATATTTTCTATAATCATCTTGCGTTGTTGCACCTATTACCTGTATATCTCCTCTAGCTAAAGCTGGTTTTAAAATATTTGCTGCATCAACTGCACCTTCGGCTGCACCAGCACCTACTAAAGTATGAACCTCATCTATAAAAACAATACAGTTTTTAGATCTAGTAAGCTCTTTAACTATTTTTTTTAATCTTTCTTCAAATTCTCCTCTATATTTTGTACCTGCAACTAAACTTCCAATATCCATACTTACAAGTCTTTTACCAATAAGTGTTTCAGGTACGTCTCCCTCCATCATAAGTAAAGCCAGTCTTTCAATAACTGCCGTTTTACCAACTCCGGGTTCACCTATAAGTACAGGATTGTTTTTTCTCCGTCTACTTAATATCTGAACAACTCTTTCTAATTCAGATTCTCTGCCTACTACAGGATCAAGTTCTCCTTTTTCAGCTTTTTCAGTTAAATCTATTGCTATTTCATCTAGAGTAGGAGTTGTTGAATTTTTAGATTTCCCAGAAATATTCGCCTGTGGCTTATTTCCAGATTTAGATGATCTGGTTATTACATTTTGTGTTTCGTCTCTTATGATATCTAAAGTTAAGTCAAGGCTTTCAAGTACATTTGAACCTATACCGTCTCCCTCTCTCATCAGTCCAATTAATAAATGCTCAGTACCAATATAGTGATGACCTTGCTTTCTTGCTTCATCAACAGCTAATTCTATAACTTTCTTTGCTCTTGGAGTTAATCCTATTTCACCAGATGCAGGTTTATCTCCTTTTCCTATAATAAACTCCACTGCTGATCGAATTTTTTGGGTATCTGCTTTTAGATTTTGCAAAACCTTAGCAGCTACTCCTTCAGATTCTCTAATCAGGCCTAAAAGAATATGCTCAGTACCTATAAAATTATGATTGAATTGAGTTGCTTCTTCTTGTGCAAGAGAAAGAACTCTCCTGGCTCTTTCAGAGAATTTTTCAAATCTACTGGCCATAAAAAGCTCCTTTCAATAAAAAATTTATTACTTAGATTTATTACTTAACTTAAAAGTATCATTTTTTTAATTTTTTTAGAATAATAAAAGCCTTTTAAAATCGTTTATTTATAAGCGTTTTATATAAATAGTTACTAGAGTGATAAAACTTACAGTACTATAATTATTCTGATTTAGGTTCTTCAGCTACAGGTTCTTCAGCTACAGGTTCTTCAGCTACAGGTTCTTCAGCTACAG
>Ga0209091_10000886_pt1 | contig 27622 bp, 20 predicted proteins | sample ArcticOcean_MG_C_6_FD_187438 | JGI IMG/M metagenome (GOLD analysis project Ga0209091, IMG submission 187438) | Marine microbial communities from western Arctic Ocean - ArcticOcean_MG_CB8_128 (SPAdes) (version 2) | ecosystem: Environmental > Aquatic > Marine > Oceanic | place: Arctic Ocean...
TATAATCTGGATTTGACATTTTCCAATCCATTAATGCATTGAAGTTTTTTGAAGATGCTTTTTTTATTGCACCTTTTATTTTTTCTTTAGATTTATCTTTTGACCAACTGTCTTCATCCTTTATATATAATGTTTCTCGTTTTATATCGGTACAATGCATTGGTCTCTGATAAATACTGAGTTTATTCATATTTTCTATAATTGATTTACTTAAGCCATCTGCTAGTCCATTTTTATTTGTAAAATCTAATTGTTCAAATGTTATTTTGATGGATTTTATGAAATCACTTATATTAATTGCATCTTTGCATTGCTCATTTAAAAAGACATTAATATTGAATTTATTATTTTGAATATTGGTATTATTATTGCCTATTTTAGGTATAAGCTCGCTTATTTGTTCTTGTTGTTTATTTATTTGATTTTGTTGTTGAACAATAATATCTTTTAATTCTTTAATAATTATACTCTCACTAATTGAATCAACTTCTGATTTTATCAATTCTTTATTTGAATTAATAATATTTTCACTATTTTTAATAAATGTACATTTTTTTTTATGATTATATAATGAACTCCTAAATGGATATGATTTTCCACAGTCACAATTATAATTATAAACGTTATTTGAAATATAGGAACTTTTTTCTAAAGTTTGGTTGTATTCAACCATATTTTTATGTTTAGATGTTAAAATATGTCTATCATATTGGCTTTTTCGTAAGCTTTTATAGTTACAATAATCACAAATAAAAAAATCGGAACCAAATGGAACTTTTTCCGTTGTCATTTGTTTTATATTTATACAACAAAAAAAGTTCCTAAATTCTTTTTTAAAAAATATTATAAAATCTTTAAAAATAAATATTTTATTTTGTTATCATTTATGTATATAAAGTTTTAAAAAGTAAAAAATCAGTAATTTTTATATAAAGGCTAGCCCATATCAAAAATGGACATTCTTAAAAATGTCCAATTCCAAAAAAATTGCCAAATCTTTTTTTCCCATTTTTAAAACACTATTTAAGAATTCTTAATTTTATTATGATAAATGGTAATAAAATGAAAATATTGGATTTTAGGGATTTTGAAAGTTTTTTTATATTAAAGAATAACTATTTTAGTTATATTTAGTTGAATTATATAAAAATAAAACATTAATATTATATATAATTATATGGTTAACTATAGTTGTGAAAAATGTTATAAAACTTTTACACAAAAATCACATTATATTCAACACCAAAAACGGAAAAATATGTGCGAAAATAATGCCGATAAAATTAAGATATTAATTGAAAAATCACTAGATGATAAACTTAATGATTTAAATTTTAAAAATACAATTATAAATAAACAAAAAATTGATTCAAATATTATTAATTTTAACGAACATCAAATTATGACTAGTATTAAAACTAAACAAACAAAAGGATTAAATCGTAATACTATTGATAAGTATTACACAAAGAATATTATCGTAGAGTTGTGTTTAAATTTTGTTAAAAAATACATACAAATAAATAATGATGATTTAATCATAGAACCAAGCGCTGGTAATGGTTCTTTTATTGATGGTATTAAGTCTCTAACGAGTAATTTTAGATTTTATGATTTAGAACCCGATAATACCGAAATAATAAAACAAGATTATTTACTATATGATTATGGTGACATTAATAAGTATTTTAGTAAAATACATATTATAGGTAATCCTCCATTTGGTCGTCAATCATCACTTGCAATTAAATTTATAAAAAAATCTTGTGAATTTTGCGATAGTATTTCATTTATATTACCTAAAAGTTTTAAAAAAGATAGTTTAAAAAAAACATTTCCATTAAACTTTCATTTGATTTTTGAAATAGATTTACCTGACAAATCATTTTTAGTAGATGGTATAGAACATGATGTCCCATGTATATTTCAAATTTGGGAAAAAAAAACAACAAATAGAATTGTATCTGAAAAATTAGAACCACTTAATTTTATCTTTGTTAAGAAAACAGAAAATCCAGATATATCATTTCGTCGTGTTGGTGTAAATGCGGGAACAATAGATGTGAAAATAAATGAAAAAAGTATACAATCACATTATTTTATAAAATTTACTAATGAAAAATCTATAACTGATAATATAAATAAATTATCTACAATTACATATGATTTTAATAATACAGTTGGCCCTAAATCTATATCAAAACAGGAATTAATTAAAGAATTTAATTCAATTTTGAATTTCTAATTCTAGGTTTTGAAATAATAGATACTGGAATTTCAATATCACGAATTACATTTGGTTTATCATTAGATGAACTATATGTAATAAATTTTTTTAAATTATTATCAAATGCTGGAATTGAACATTGCACTCTTCTTTGTGATTTACTATCTACTTTTGGTGAAATATTAATTTGCATATTGTGGTTTTTTTGAAGTCTTTTTTTTTCACTGAGATATTTTTCTTTTGTTTCTTTAATACATTTACCATGTTCAATACTTTTTATAAATTTTACATATTCTTCTAATTCTTCTTTTGTTATTGTTCCAAACAAATAGTTATGCATTTCTTTATTATAAATTATTTCGTATATTTTTTTAATTACTTTTGTGTCTTGTATTTGTTCATATTTAACACAAATAATTGTGTTTTTCTTTTCCATATCATAATTGAAAAATCTTAAAATATCCCCACAATCAATATTTAAATTACCTGTTGATTTTATAGAAATATTCTCGTTAGAATCAAATTTATTTTTCTCACTTGGTATATCATGCGTATCTGTATTATTTGATTCATATGGTATATCAAAAACCAATTCTCTTATTGGATTTTCAGCCAATATAAATCCATGACTCTGAGATTGAACCATATATAAATTTTTTTTATAATATCTTGTAGTATTATAAATACATTTAATTTCAATTTTTTTTAGAAACCTCAAAACTAAAACCTTTAAATAAAATTAAATATAATTATTTATATTCTAGTATAAAGTGTATCCAAAATAGTATAATCATATTCTTTTCCATTAGTATCGTGAGTTTCTTGGCTTACAAATTTATAAATATTAGTGTCTATTGCTGGAAAAAAAGTATCACATTCAAACTCTTCATCAATATAAGTAATATATAAATTTTTTGGTTTTAATAAACCATCATTGGGATAACTATTCAAAAATAAATCATATATTTTTGAACCACCAATAATCCATACTTCATCGTAATTTTTTAATTTAACAAAATCCTCTATTCTCTCAACTTTTGAAAAAGATTTGACTATATTTTTATTATCAAATGTTTCATCAATATTTAGACTAGTACTTAAAATTAAATTATCTCTATTTGGCAATGGTTTAGTTATACTGGTGAATGTATTTTTCCCCATAATGATTGCACTAGATTGCATAATTTGTTTAGGTGATGTATATTTCTTGAATTTTTTTAAATCAGTTGAAATCTTCCATGGTATACTATTTTCATTTCCGATTCCGTTGTTTTTACAAAATGCAACAATTAAATTTACATTAATATTATTAATAATATTATTATTATTCATTTTATCTATATAAAATTATAGTGTTATATTTATATAGATGTATAATATATTTAAATTTTACAACAACAAATATGACACAGCTAGTAATAAAGAAACATTAAGTGAAATTTATGTATTTATTAAAAACTTATATTATGCAAATGAATTATCAATTAGTATTGAAGAATTAAATGAAGATTATAGTAATAATAGTAAAGATTTTTTAGAATCTACTATTTTTAAAGAAACATTTGAAGAACATTTTACAGATTTAGATAAATCATATATAAATGATTACGAACCAAAAATATATTTTATAAATGAAAATATTTATTATGATGATACGATTGAAACTATAAAATTTAAATTTCTAAAACATTATAATAATTTAGCAGATAATAATGATGTGGATAAATTATTTTATGAAGAAATATATTTATTTGGTTTAACTAATAAACCATTTGATCCTATAGAAATTTATGATAATTTAACTATTAATGGTAAAAATAAATTAAAAAAGGAGAATTTACATAATTATTTAATAAATGTTAACGAACAAATAAAAATAATGACTTCTTTGCAGGATAAAGAGGTATATGATTATAACGATTTATATGATTTATACGATGATTCAAAAGAAATGAAATTGAAGGATATTAATGTTCTTAATTCAATTGGGCAAAGTATTAATATGAAATTTTCTTATAATTATAGTGTTAATCCATTTAAACTTAATAATTATAGTGAAATTTTAAAAACATTATTAAATAGTTCTATTTCAACATTAAATAGTAGTTGTTTATTTGATTATAATATTGTAAATAATGGATTACATATATGTTTATTTAAAAATGTATTAAAATATGTTGAAGTTAATCTGGAAAATGATGTAGAAAATACGTTAAAATTATATTATCCGTTGTTGTTAGATAATGAAATAAATAGTGTAGAAAGTTATGAATTAAAAAAGCCATTTTTATTGAAAAAAACGATAGATCATATTATAAATCCTAATTTTGTAAAAAAGTTGGAATGCATTGACATATTAAATAATGTAAATTTTAATTCACAAAATCTTTCAAATAAGATTAAAGGAATAACTTATTTAAATTTTAATATACATCCAAAATCAAAAATAAGTCTTTCTTTAGAGTCAATATTTAAATTATTAAATAGTTCAAAATTATTTCCAATAATTAAATACAATCCTGGTAAAAAAATAGAAAACATTTATAGATTTTATTGTAATAAAATTTCAAAAGACAATAAAAAAATTCCTTATTTAAAAAAGGATAAAATACTAAAATATACAAAAAGCATAGGAAAGACAAATACATTATCAGTTGTAGTGAATAATAAATATAAAGGTTTTAACGAAGTATTCAGTGAATTATTTATTGAATTTGATATGTATGGTACAATAAATATAAAAATCAATTTATTAAATCCAACAAAATTAGCTGAAATAAATTCTGTAATTTCGGTAAATATAAACAAAATTTTGCAAAATTTGATGCAAAATATTCCTTCTTTAGATGTAAATATCAAATTGTTTGAATCATTAAATGATAATAATATTGAGATTGTTAATATGAATTATGTATTTAACTATTTAAATAATTATGATTTCAAATTAAATGAATTTGATAAAATCAAAAGTTGTTTAACTATTTTGATGAATTCTATAAGTGACGAATCTAATAAAATAGAAAAAGAAGATACTAAAAACAATAAATTATTTCGTTATAAACGTGTATCAAATTATAATGAAGCAGACGGTATAACAGCATTTATAATTGAAAATATAAAACAACAATTGACTGCTACAGAAATAATAAATAATTTGAATTCTAATTATCAATTTGATAATTTAGTAGATGCAAAAACATTATTTGAGCAAACAATAGTTTCTTTAAATTTAATGCAAAATTTATTTACTAGTAAAAAACTGAAAATAACAAATAATCCTGGATTTGGCATAGAAATAAGTAAACCAAGTAATGATTCTTTAAAAATTATTATATCAAATATTGATAATATCAATTATATTACTTATTTTAATATTTATTTTGATAGTTTAATCAAAATAATAATAAATAATTCAAGTAATAATATAATAGATGAAAATATAGATTATAAAATTTGCACATTTAATGCACGAGGAAGAAAAACAGAAACTAAAGAATTTTTTATAAAAGACAATATTGAAAATCCATTATCAAAAGAACAAGATGGTCCACCTATTTCAAACATTTCCAATTTTAAGAAAGCAATGGAAGCACCCAATGAAACAATAGAAGATGTTATGGGCGAACAATTAGATATAGATGATATTTTAAGTTTAGCAAGCGAACCAAATGATGATTTATTAGATATATTGTTGGGTGATGATAGTGATGACGAAGACGATGACGATAGTAATAGTGATACTGACGATGAAAAAGATGAAATTATATTAGATAATGATTTTAGCAATGTTCATGAAGAAGAGAAAGAAGATTTAGAAAATGAAAAAGATGACAACGAAGATGACGATGAAGAAGAAGATTTAGAAGAAGAAGATTTAGAAGAAGAAGAAGAAACAGATGAATATGCAAATGAAGGTAAAAAAACGGATAAGAAAACAGAAAATAAAACAGAAAATAAAACAGAAAAGAAAACAACTAAACCGAATAATAAGATAGGTTATCGTTTGCAACGATTGGCGCGTTATGAGAAAAAATTGTTTAGTACTAGTAATAATAAAATAAAAATTATGAAATCGAATAAAGATAATATGTATGAAATTTATTCGCGACTTTGTCAATCACATAGACAACCTATTGTAATTAATCAGGATGAAAAAGATAAAATAGATCAAGATAGTCCTGGTTCATATCAAGATATTCTTGAATATAATACAAAGCCAGGTGAAAAATATTATTATATATGTCCTGCATTTTGGGATATTGATAAAAATATGTCATTAACACAAGAAGAATATGAAAAAAATAAACCAGCGAATGTTTCTCTTGGTACGAAATTTAAATATCCTAATTTTTTAGAAAATGATATAGAAGGTAAAAATTCAGATTTTTGCTTACCTTGTTGTTATAATAAGGTTAGTGAGAAAGTTAAAGCAAGAAATGCAACTTGCAATAAACGCATTGAAAAATTGCATGAAAATGATGCGTTAAATAATGATGATGATAATGATGATTATGATGATGGTAATGAAGTAAAAGATAAAAAAACATATTTTGATGCTAATACTTCTTTTAGTCCTAGAAGCGATGATTTTATAAGTAGCGATATTGATAATAATGAACACCAAGAATTACCAATTAATGATACTACTGACGGTAGTATTTCCAAAGAAGCAAATAAAAAAAGTGAAATTAAAAAAATATATATAATTGCCGAAAACAGTGTATATATACCAAAGGGCAAATTCGTAGGATTACCATCATTGGTTAGTAAATTTTTACAATTTGATAACAAATTATGTGTATTACCAGGTGAAGGCAATTATTTAAGACCCAATTATAGATGTTTATTGCGTTATGGAATTGAAAAAGGTATAAACAATAGCCAATCATTTATGGGGTGTTTGGCGGATGCTTATGTTAAATATTATAAATTATCAAAGGAATTAAGTATTAAAGAATTTAAAAATTTAATATTGGAAGGATTAAGTATTGATAATTTTATAACATATAATAATGGTAATTTAACGCATATTTTTTTGGCGAAAAATATAAATAATGAACTTTTAGATTCAATAACTATTGATGAAACTTATAAAGAAAGTAATTTTTATAAATCATTGAATCCTGATAATAAAGATCATATTAATCTTTTTAAAAAAATAGTAAATGCATTTTCTAATTTTAAAAAATATTTGTTGACCAATAATTCAGTAATTGATTATACATATTTATGGGATATAGTATGCAAGCCAAATCCTAAACTTTTTAAAAATGGTATTAATTTATTGATACTTGATATCACAAACGAAGATATTACACAAAATGTTAAAGTAATATGTCCTAAACAAGGATATTCAAATGAATTTATGGATAATAATAAATTATCTTTAATATTATTAAAGAAAAACAATAATTATGAACCTATTTATGGTGTAAAAGATGATTCTATTGAAAATAGATATACTGTATTATTTAGTTTTGATTATACTAAAGATGAAATCCAGATGATTGAATTTAAAAAGGTTATAAATATTATTAAAGATAATATCAATGAGCGTTGTTTAAGTGAAAAGGCAGATGATTATGATTTTGAGAGAAATATTGGTTTGAGTGAATTAATAAAAATTTTACAAAAAATGAGATATGCTATAGATTTTCAAGTAATGAATTATGAAAATAAAATAATAGGTGTTTTTGTTGGCATTGAAAATGAGTCTAAAGAAATTATAAATTATTTTGTTCCTTGTTATCCTAGTAATTTATATGTAAACGATGAAGAAAATATCCCATATAAATTTATGGATGATGATTCTATAAATTATACTAGTTATGATAATACCAAAAATTTTTTAAATAAATTATATGCGGAAAGTGGTGAAAAAATAAAAGTGAAGCCACGATTTAAAATATTGAATGAAACAATGATTATTGGGATTTTGACATTAGGCGACCAATTTGTTATGATAAGTCCATTTGAGATATATAAAGAAGACGATACATTGCCTTCATTGGAGGAAAATAATTATTTAATAAATGATAATGATTTAAGTATAGAAGAGCCTTTGACTGAATTAAATGCAAAAAGTATAGATTCTTATATACAGACCCGATTTTCTAAAGATAAAGAGCGTGTTAATATGATAAATAATATTAGATTAGAAAGTGGTTTTTATAATGCTTTCAAGAATACTATAAAAAAATTATTTACAAATTTAATATTTAAAAAGGATATTGTTAATATGCAAAATATAATATTAAATAATTCAATAATATTTATAGAAAAATTGAAAAAGGTAGAAGAAATATTGCGTATTATGGCAAGTGATTATATTGAATTTTCTGAATACGATGAGACAATTTTACAAAATATAAAAAATGTGTCATTATGTATTAATAATAAAAATTGTAAAACAGATTTTTGTATGAAAAAAGATGATGCTCATTGCAGTTTATTAATACCAATTAAAAATTTAATAAATGATTCAAATAATGAAGATTTATATTTTACCAAATTGGCAGATGAATTTATACGTTATAATAGAACAAATTCTTTTTTATTTGATAATGCTAAAACATTGAGTTATACTAATATTAGATATAATATTGATGATGATGAGTTAATTATTTATGAATCATCAATAAACAAATCACTATTTAATAATGAATTATTTATAAAAAATAAATATGCAAATTATAATAATCATGAAATGTTTTATGTATCAAAAAATGAACCATTAGAGTCAATTAATACATCGGGATATAGAATGAAAAAACCGTCAATAGTTTTGGATGATATTCAAAGTAGTAAAAAAATGAAGATTAGCATTCCACAATTAAAAATGGATGAAATAACGGAATATGCTAAAAAAATGAAAACAATAGATGAAGATGGTAAAGAAGATGGAGAAGAAGATGAGGAAGGCATTAAAGAAGGCATTAAAGAAGGCATTAAAGAAGGCATTAACGAAGGCATTAAAGAAGAAGAGGAAGAGGAAGAATTAGAATATAAAGAAGAAGCGGAAATAAAAGATTTAGATGAAGAATTAGATGTTGATGTGAAAAAGGATTTTGATGATTTTTTTAGTACAATAGAAGAAAAATGCAAATTAAATTTACATAATAAGAATACAATACGAGAGAGAGGCTTAAAAGAGAATTTCAAAGTCAATTTATATGAGACATATTTTTCGTTGACTAATAAAGATGATATAACATGTAGTTATTTATTGCCCATTTTATTAATTAACCATTATTATAAAACTAATGAATTAACATTAGAAAATGAAATAACTTTGGAAACATTAAAATCTGATTTAATAAATATTTATGGAAATATTGAAGATGAAAATAGTATACCATTTTTGGTGAATACTTATCAATATATTAATAATGAAGGATTCAATAAATTGATAGTTGATAATACTTTTACAGACAATTTAAAATTTATAATTGAAGAAAAATATAAAAAAAATAGTTTAACTTCTGAAGTATTGTTAACAAAAGTTGGAGAGATTATAAATAGTGAAAAATATTATATTAGTTATATTGATATGTATTTATTAGCTAAGAAGTATAATATTCCATTAATATTTATAAATAATAGTGTAATTAATTTTAATAGCATAAAATCAATAAGTAAAATTAAAAAATATTTATTGGCAAATAAAAATACTAATAATGATTATAGTTATTATTTTATTAAATTGCCAAGTATAAATAATAGAGATAAACTGAAGACAAATAAATTGATGCATAAAAGCAATTCTTTAACAATAAATATAAAAACAGATGCAAATAATGTTAATTCTATGAGAGAAGATATAGAAGCATCAATTACAATAGATGAAGATATATTGAAAGATGGTGCATTAATAACGAGAGATTATTTAGTTAAAAATCATGTTTTAAAGAAATTTAATATAACTAGTGCAACTAAAACAAATAAAAAATGAGAAAACAATAGATAATTTTTTATTTAATAATAATTAAAAAATTATGTTTTAAGATTTATTTTTTGAAATTTTTATAAATATAGTGAGAGACGTATATATTTGTTAAAATGTATATATTTGCTTTTGTAAATATAAATAATGTTTTATTAATATTATTAAAAACCGGATAAAAATTTGTTTTAATTGCTTCTCTCAAAATATTAAATTTATTTTTACATTTTTTTATATTTTTTTGTTTATTTTCTAAAATTACAATAGTTTCAAGATTACTAATATTATTATTTGAAAAGTCATTAGTAATATTTATTAAACTTATATCAGGATTATTAGTTTGATTATTTGCTGTAGTCTCTCCTGTATTTTCTATATAAAATATTCTTCTAAATAAATTAATATTATTAGTATATACTTGTGTCTCTCTATTTTCTGTAGTCTCTCTATTTTCTGTAGTCTCTCTATTTTCTCCATTATTCGTGTTTCCAGTTTCTTCATCATTTTCTTGATTATTATTATTTACATTTAATAAATTATTGATATTAGTTAATGTATTAGTAAAATTAATACTATCCAGTTCTTTATTGATAATATTATTAATATTTTTTATTAAAATATGTGATATTTTTTCTGAACTATAATCACTATTCAAAAATGTTTGTATTGATGGATCAATAAATTTAATATTAGTATCGTATAATAAATCCATTACCAATTTGAGTTTGTTATTTACATAATTTTTATAAATTTTATTGTTATAATAAAAAATAATAATTAAATAAGTATGTAAAAAACTATTATAATATTCTATTTCACTTGCATCAATATTATAAAATTTGAGTTTATAATTATGTGCTAAATATTTAATAGCAAAATGCTGTATATGTTTTATTATAAAATTTGTAAACATATTTATAGCCTGCATTAATAAAATATGTTTTTTTGAAGGCGATAAATTTTTAATAAAATCAAAAAATGCTTTTTTTACAATATAAGTTTCATTATTTTCTATAAGTTTTTTAATGTGAAAGTTACTTTCATAATAAAGAATATACAAAGTAGGTATTTTAAATTTATTAGCAAAACAATATAAATAAAAGTTATATAAAACATTTTTTTTAAAATATAAATTGGTATATGGATTTTTTAATGTAGTTGGTTTAAATATAATATTATCAACATCATCCGTGCTCATAGTAATTGGTTCTTCATAGTTTAATAATGAATTATTTACTAATTTCACAAAATCATAATAAGTAAAATTATAAACAAAGCGATCAATATATACCTTAAATATTTTATCATCTTCTTCAAATACGTTTCCAATTAAATCTTCACTATTATGTATTTTAGCATTAATTTTAGTTTTTTTAGTAATAAATTTTAAATAAAAAAAATATATTTTTTGAGCAGTTATAAATATTTTATATATATTTATATCAGTGTTATGTACTTTATATTTATAATATTTATATTTTTTTTTTGTATCAACTATTTTATTTAATAATATATTTTCTTTTATTAAGTTTATTTTTAAATTATTAGAATCGAGATTTTGATCTATTTGATTTTGAATATTTTTATTATAAATATAAATTTGATTAATAATTAATAATTTAAAAAATTCTAAATTATAATTATTAACAGTTTCATCGTCTAGCAATGTATTATCAATATCCATATTATATTTAATAAGTATATATTTAATATAATATTATTTTTATAAGATTTTTATAAGATTTTTATAAGATTTTTATAAGATTTTTTATAATATTGTTTTATCAAAAATCCAAGTCATAATCATCGTCAATGCCTAATTTTGTTTCTTTAATATTATTTAAACTATAATTGATTTCTAGACTACTAATATTGCATTCAATATTATCTGCATATGTTTTATTTAATTCTTTTGAAATGTAGTTATCCATTACTTTTACATCTTTAAAGTTTTTAGAATCATCATATTGTTTATCTTCACTTATGCTATTTTCATTTAAAGTCATCATAAAATCCATATCAGTTAATAATTTGAAAGCATTTGTACCAAAATAACCCTGTTGTCCCGTCATAACATTCGCCGATACTCCACGCATCATATCTAATTCCCCGTGTCTAGCCGCTTTTAAAAACATTTCCGGTGTTTCTTCAAATGATGCTTTGGCAATTGGACCAATATTATCATTATTAATTCCATGTCTAAATACTGAAACCATTTTATCATTACAACACATTCTATCGCAAAGCATTGTTAGATGGTGATAATTAATATATGTACTATCAAATTCAATTACTTCTGAAAATTCATCAAAAATTGATTGTCTGGCAGCTTCAACGCCGAGAACATTATATATTTCAATAATACTATTAGTGATTGTTCTTGTGGAATCAACAAAATCAAGTGCTAATAAATCTAGTAAATTTGTTCCAACGGTATCTAAAACCCACTCTTCTTTTTTTACATATTTCATATCTACTTCTTCTAAATTGTCCGTGATTTTACGTAATAAAACTTTTTGAATTCTTTTAATTCCACGTAAAATTAATGTATCTAATAATGTATTTTGTAGATTTTTTAAAATATAAATTTCATCAGATTGGTCAAGAGAATCTGCTAATTTACTTTTCTTTTTTTTAGCTGCTTGAATTTGTTTACTTATTCTAATTCTGAAAATAAGTTCATCTGAGTTATAATCTGTATACATACAACTCAAATTATCAAAACTACTGTTTAATGCAAAATGAATATCTTCCATAGTCATACTTTTATCTAACATTTGATTTTTATTCATATTTAATCTTAAAATCCATTTTGATTTTTCTTTACTATCTTCGTCACTTTTTGAACATTCATCTAACATTTTTTCAAATTCATTATATTCCTCTATAATATTACTATTACCATCCAATAAACTAGAAGTATCACTAGGATCAAAACAAATTTCAATAGTATTTACTAAGTCACGAAGACGAGTATATTCTAATTCATTAATATGTACTTTAACCTTATTTTGGTCATATTTTTCAAGTTCATTTAAATAAATAGTACATGATGGATTTTTAGGATTTTCACTTAACGATAAAATTTCTTCAATCCGTGGCACACCACGGGTGACGTTAGATTTTGAAGCAACTCCGGCAAAATGAAACGTATTTAATGTGAGCTGTGTAGTTGGTTCACCAATGCTCTGTGCGGCAATCATACCGACCATTTCGCCTGGAGCAACAATTGCTTTTTTATAGGAATTATTGATAGTTAATAAAAGTAGTTCAATAGATTTTTTTGTTAATTTTTTGTGCATTAAAAGTTCTTTGGGACTCAAATAATAGTAATATAAAACTTTAAATAATTCAGTTGGTTTACAATAATGGATTAAATTTAAATTGTCAAAGTTGGCTTCAATAAGATTAAAAACTTCTATTGGGGTAATATCAACAATAACATTTTCTTCTTGATTTCCTGCAATATTATTAATAATATTTACAAACGAAACAGGTAAGTTAACAGAACCTTTATAAATAAATTTCAATACATTTTCAACAATTTTTTTTCTATGGTCTATTAAATAATCAATATAAAACTGAGTCTTTGTTTTGAGTTCGGGTTTTTGTTTTTTGAAACGTGTAAGTGTTTGTTTTGTATATAATGTAGTATAAATTGAATCACTTGTAGAATCATTTGGCATTTGATAATGTCCATATATTTCTTCAACGTTCATATTAATAAATGGAATTTGTTGAGATTCAACAAATACAGGGTCAAAACCATCATCTCCATATGTATATTGGATAATTTTACCTTTGTTATTTCTAACTGTCATATCATAATTTACCATTAAATCTTCTAATGATTTAATAATACGACGCTGAATATATCCAGTCTGGCTCGTTTTAACTGCTGTATCAATAAGACCAACGCGGCCACCCATTGCATGAAAGAATAATTCCTCTGGTCTTAGCCCCCCAATAAACGAACTTTCAACAAAGCCACGTGCTTCTGGTGAATCATTGAATTTTGTAAAATGTGGTAATGTACGATCTTCAAAACCATATGGAATGCGTTTTCCATCTACGTTTTGCTGTCCTAAACAAGAAATCATTTGTGAAATATTTAAATCACTACCTTTTGAACCCGCATTAACCATGATAACAAAGCGATTATTGGCGTCAAGATTTTTACGTCCAATTTTACCTGCTTCAAAAGATGCTTTATTTAAAATATTATTAACTTGTGTTTCAAATTCTTCTACATTTGGTTTGCCTGTTTTGTTTTCAAAGATTCCTAAATGTGTTTCATCAATTAATGATTTAACATCCAGTTTTTTCTGATTAATTACTTCTACAATTTTGTTATTAGTATCGCTATCCGCAATTAAATCGCTAATACCAACACTATATGAATAAGACTTCATATATTCCGTTACAATATTTTGTAAATCATCAACAAAATCACGACTACATGAACTACCGAAATCATTATAAATACGCTGTAAAAGTCCACGCGTAGTATCACCAAGAACTCCTTTTTCAATTTGTCCCCTTACAATAGTTCCTTTATTAATTTCTAAAACATTATTTGAAGTAGCATAATCTTCTGCATCATCAAATTTCTTTGTTTTATATTTCATTGTAATATTAGGAATAATTTGACTTAATAATTCAAAACTCTTTAATCCCGATTTTTTGAAATTAATAGCAGTTAAATCAATCTTACTAAAATGCATTAATAAATTCATTGCTTGTCTGCTATCAAATACCACATCCTTTCGCGTAAACAAATAAGAACCTAATAATGAATCTTGGAAAATACCAACAATTGATTTATTATTTGCAGGACTAATAATTTGATATTGAACAGCTGCTAAATGTCTAAGTTCTGCTTCAGATTCTTCATCTTGAGGCATATGTAAATTCATTTCGTCACCATCAAAATCGGCATTATATGGTTTTGTATCTCCAACATTCATTCTAAATGTGTCTCCTTTAAACATTATTTTTGCAAGATGACACATCATAGACATACGATGAAGTGTAGGCTGACGATTAAATAATACAGCATCTCCATCCAAAATATGGCGATGCACAATATCGCCATCTTCTAAAACAATGGACTCACGATCAATAAAGCGTAAGCTAATACAATCTCCATTTTTCTTTTCATAAATTTTTGCTCCAGGATATTCATCTGGTCCATTTAAAATAAACTTCATTAAATAATTCTTATTTTTTGAATTCACGGTAATTGGTTTTGTAAGATTTTTAGCAATTTTAAGTGGAACACCTAATTCACTAATAGATAAATTTGGGTCAGGAGTAATAACTGACCTAGCACTAAAATCAACGCGTTTTCCCATTAAATTACCTCTAACACGACCTCCTTTACCGTTAAGGCGGTCTTTGATGGCTTTTAATGGTCTTCCAGAACGCTGAGCAACAGCAGCAACACCTGGAATTTTATTATCTACTAATGTTGCTACGTAATATTGTAATACAGTTGTCCAATCATCAATAATATTTGCATTAGAATTTGCTTCTATTTTTTCTTGAAGAGTTTTATTTGCCTTAATAATATTAATTAAAATATGAGTTAAATCATCTTCGCTGCGTTGCTGTGCGTCATGTTTAACGGAAGGACGTACAGCAGGTGGTGGTACCGCCATTGTTTGACAAATCATCCATTCTGGCCGCGACCAAATAGGACTAAAACCCATAAAATTCACATCTTCATCTGAAATTTTTCTTAAAATTTTAATAACTAATTCAGGTACTAATTTCATAATTAATTTATTATCGGCATTTAGTGTTGTATTTTCAGTACTTTCTTCTTTTTCATTCCATTCTGCAATTAATGTGGCTAATCCTTCTTTTTTAAGTTTTGGTTGTAAACAACCGCAACCATTTTGAGAGTCTTCACCGCATCGTTTTTTTTTACTTGCAAAAGCAAAAACTTTTTGCCATCGTTCGTCATTATTAGCATTCAATAAATAACTATACTTATCTTTATCAATTAAAATTTTACTGCATTTAATACATACACATCTTAAAATTTTCATAATTGTTGCTAAATATTGAATATAGAATACAGGTCTTGCTAAATTCATATGTCCAAAATATCCCGGTGTTTGAATATAATCAAGTCCATCTGTGGGGCAAATAAATCCTGGTTCTAAAATACCCATACGAGGATCAAATAAACCACCTAATACCGGTTTATTATTAACATATGTGTCGCGATTAGTTATTTCGGCAACAGACGCTTTTTGTATTTCGTGTGGACTTAAAATACTAAATTGAATACCAATAATTTTTGATGGTTTTTTACTTTCATAACTAGTCATAATTACTATTATACTAAATATATAATATATAATTAATTTTATATCAATTTAAAATAAATTTAAAATAATTAAATAATAAATTTAAAATAATTAAATAATAAATTTAAAATAAATTTAAAATAAAATAAAATAAAAAATAAATTTAATTTAAAATTGAAAAATATAATAAATAATTATTAACAATAATTATATAATATAAATTATGGTGCATAAATATAAAACTCGTTTAACTACTGGAAAGCTAAAGCGCAAATTCATTTCTCACGATGTAAATAGTGATGATGGTAATAGCAGTGAAAGTAGTTATAATGATTCGGAGCAAGATGAAGATGACGATGACGATTATAATGACGATGATTCCAATGATGATGATAATAATGAAAAGTTAGAAGATTATTATTATCAAAATAACAATCTTGATAATAAAATTCAAAATAAAATAAAATATTATCAATTTTTGAATAAAATTTTTCCATCAAATTATAGTGACAGTAAAGTTAATAAATTAAAACGACAAAGACTTAATATTATTACTAAAGAAATAAATAAAAAAAAATATAAAAAAAACACAAATATTGTTTTAACATCAAAAAAAAAAATTAAACAAGAAAGTGACGATGACGATGACGATGACGATGACGATGACGATGACGATGACGATGACGATGACGATGATGATGATGATGAGGATGATGAGGGTTATGATTATGATTTAGATGAAGATGATGATGGTTTAGAAGACGAAGATGAAAAAGCAAATAGAAAAAAACAAGCAATAACTATTTTACTGCAAATGTTAAATAATAAAAATAAAAGTAATAACGAAGATGAAGATGAAGATGAAGATGAAGATGAAGATGAAGATGAAGATATAGAAACAGAAGAAACCAATAATAAAAAAACTAAAAAAAAATCAAATACTAATATGGTAATAGACGATAATGAAAAAAACAAAAAACTGGTAGCAAAGATTGCAAATAAAAATTATAAAAGTTTTTCAAAAGTATTAGATGAAGAAGATAATGAATCTGAATATTTTAAAAAGGAATTGAGTGAATCTCAACAATTGAATTATATTGAAAAATTAAAAGTAGTTAAAGGACTTACTACAATTGAAGAACCATATTTAATTCATCTTCTTAATTTGGATATTCCAGAAAATTATAAGGCTTGTGCGCTACGTAAAATTGCAACATTACGTAGTATGGGATGTAGTTTTGGTAATAGTGAATATTTTAAAACAAAGGCATGGGTTGATACATTTATTAAAATCCCATTTAATAAATACAATAATTTACCAATTACATTTGCTGATGGTATTGATAAATGTCATGATTTTATGGAAGATGCAAAAAATCAACTTGATAAAGCAGTATATGGTCTTGAAGATGCTAAAATTCAAATTATGCAAATGATTGGATTGTGGCTTGTAAATCCAAATGCTGTTGGTTCTGCAATTGCAATTAAAGGACCACCTGGGACAGGTAAAACAACTCTTATTGAAGAAGGGATTAGTAAAATTTTAAACAGACCTTATGAACTTATAGCATTAGGTGGGTGTGGTGATAGTGGGTTTTTAGATGGACATGATTATACATATGAAGGGAGTAAATATGGTAAAATTATTGATATTTTAATTAAAGCTGGTTGTATGAATCCAGTAATTTTATTTGATGAATTAGATAAATTGAGTGATTCATTTAAAGGACAGGAAATTACGGGAGTATTAACACATTTGACAGATAGTACACAAAATTCAAAATTTACAGATAAATATATGTCAGAAATTAGCCTTGATATGTCAAAAGCATTATATATTTTTAGCTATAACGATGAATCTATGGTAAATCCAATTTTAAAAGATAGAATGTATAAAATTGAAACAAAAGGTTACAAAACACCTGAAAAATTAATTATAGCAAAAGATTATTTATTGCCTAAAATTAGAACATTAGCTAAATTTGAAATTGGAGATATAACATTTGATGATGAAGTTTTAGAATATATTATTAATGATTTTACAGAAAAAGAGTGTGGGGTGCGTAATTTAAAGCGGTGTTTGGAAATTATTTATACAAAATTAAATTTATATAGATTAATGAAACCTGATATAAATTTATTTGAAAAAAGCGATGGTTTTAAATTAAAAGAAAAAATTACGTTCCCATGTACTATTAATAAAGAAATGATAGATAAATTAATTAATAAAGGAAAAAAAGATGAAATTCCATATGGAATATATAATTAAAATGTTATAAAAACATAAATTCATTCTTCATAAAGCCAACTATAATAATAGCGTTGCTCACTTGTATTTTGTAGGTTAGAAAATTTAAAAAATACAGTTGCATCGTTACACATAGCCATTAATTCTTTTTTAAAATTTTTTATTTTATTTTCATCATATATATTTTCTACACAATAATATGGATTTTGAACAATTATATGAGTTATAAACTCTCTCATTTTTGGTACTAATTCAAATGCTCCAATATAATATGGTCCATTTTTTAAATTTATATCGCTTGGATAATAACCTATAAAAAAATAATTTTTAGAATTATTTTTTTGTCCAAAATCTCTCAATAAAAACATATCTTGAAACATAAACGTTGGAAAATAATCAGGAACATGTAACATTTCATATATCCATGTTCTAGTCCATTCTATTGATGAAAAAGAAGATAATATTTTTAAATCTTTTGATGTTGGTTCAAAATCCTCATAACGTTCTATTTTTATTTTTTTATTTTCTTCATTTAAATGGTTAACTTTTGATTCATTGATTGCTTTTGTTATATTAAAAGCATTAATCTTTGCTTTTGTTAAATATTGTTTTTTTTCATTTATTTCTTTTATTTCTCGTTCTCTCACAAATTTATAAAATGATGGAAAATTTGATTCATCAACACTTTCATTTAATTCTTTTTCCATATTAAAATTTATATCTTGTGGAAAAGTTGCATTATTAATTGCTGAATTATTAATTAGATTACCATCAGAATTATAATCTCCATCTATTTCTTCAAAATTCATAACATATGCTTGTTTTTTTAAAAATGCTTGTTTATAATATGGTTTTGGTTTAAACGGTAATAAAAATCCAAAAATTAAAATATTAGTAAGCATTAATAATACTAATATTTTAATTTTAAATATGTTTAATTTATATTTTTGAGTATTATATTTTTTATATTTTTCCTTGTGTTTGAAATGATAAATTATTTGTTAATTGATTAAATTCATCAATTTCAGATTGAATTTGTTGAGGTGGTTCTTTTTGAAAATGTATATTATAATCTTCGTTTACCATTGGATTAAATGGGAATTTTTCACCTTTTATTGCTAATGTTGGGCTAAAAAAAACATTTTTATAATCATTTTTATCATGTATGAAATCATTTTTATGTTTATTGACACCTCTACGCTGTAAATAATATTGTTGTTCAGGTGTTATACAAGGACATCCCCTATCAGATGAATATTCGCTATTATATAAACAACATTCTGGTAAAAATTTATTATTACTAAAAAGTGGTTTTTTAGGATCTATTTCAACATTAGGATAGTCTTTAAAATTAGTAGCACTATGTTTAAAAATAGAGCCTAAATGAAATGGTAAATTATTGGATGGTTCAAAGTTAGTGAAATTTTCTTTTAATAAACTAAAACTATAGTTATTGGTATAATTATCTGTATAATCACCATTATTTTCTAAATAATTATTGACACGTTTATCATAATTAATATATTTTTTAATATACTCAAGTGGATTGATTGGTGTTTTATTAAATATGTAACGCTGTATTACATAATAAATTGTTAATAAAGTTAAAATAAATAGTTTATCAAATATTATTATTAATAATAGTATTGATAAAATAAGTTTAAACAATTTACTATTTTTTATATTTTTTAAAACTTCTAATATCATTATATAATTAAAAATAATATAATTAAAAATAATTAAACTCCAAATAAACATCCTCTAACAAATTCTCCTACTTTCAAATTAAGTAAAATTCCAATAATCATTACTGCTAGAGATATTAGAAGTAATATAGTATATATTGCTGCTAATGCCCAGAAAACAACCGCAACAGGTGGAAACCACGATGAAGTGAGTGCAATAGCAATAAATCCTATTAACGGACTCAAAACTGCTACAAATTGTGCGATACCACCAATCAAAAAAGTTGAAGCCATAACATTTAAACTTGCACAAATAAGTGTTTTTAATAGGCTAACACCAACAACTACTGTAAAATATATATCTTGTAATGTATAAATTATATTTTGTAAAAATGTATTTCCTCTTATTAATACAATATTTACTTGATGCAATATTAATTTTAATCTTTCTACTAATGCATTAAAAAGTTGAAATATTAAATTTAGTAAATACATAAAAAAAGCAACTATTTGTGATACAATAGATGCCAAAAATGCAAACATACTTTTAAAAATCCCGAAAATAGCATTAATCGGTTGTTTTGCATCTAAACTTATTCCAAATGTTAAATCATTTAAACATTCGTTGAAATTTTTTTCAGCAAAATTGCCAGATGGGTCTATTTGATTACCATCTGCATCAACGCTTCCTGCTAAAGCACTTGCAAATGGCATATACAAGGGATTGCATTTATTATTTTTCCAATTTGGGCGTTGTGATTTTATAAAATTATCTATATAGAAATAAATCGTTAAAACCAATACAATTATAATGGCTATTATAGTAAACCATATATCATAGTTATATTGTTCACTATAAGACATATTATCAAAAACATTTTTAATATTTTTATCTATAATTCCCATAATTATATACAATTATTATAATAGTATATAATTTTTTATAATAATTATATGTATTTTTTATAAAAAATTATATACTATTGTAATAATTTATTACGTTACTGATTCTTCTGATTCTTCTGATTCTTCTGATTCATCTGTACTAACAGATGTTCCTGTTCCTATACTTACGATTGTACCAGGTAATTCACGAGAACCTACTTTAATTGTTTCTGCTAATCCAGTTATTACATACATCAAAGAATTAATTGTAAATCCTAATTTATGAAATGTATCAGTCATTCTAAATATTGCTATATTAATACTATTTCCAGCATTAACTATTCTTCCTTCAACATCATCAAACATTTTGAAAAGTTCCATTTCTTGAAAATTTCCAAATACTTTTAAATCATTAAAAATATCAGTAAAAAAATTACCATTTTGCATGAAAAAAGTTATTGCCGCATATATTGGTTCTAAAAATACACCCATAAAGTTTACTTGAGTTAATTTTATACATTCTTCTGCTGTTTTAACCGGGTCAGAACCTTCTGGTCCAACTACACCTGCAAATGGTATTATACCTGGATTACATTTATATTTATCCCAATTATTTCTAATTTCACTTATACCAATTGTTAATGATAAAAATAAATGTATTAATGAGAAAATAAAAATAATCATTACAACTGAACCTAAATTTCCAAAACCCATATTTAAATTATAATTAATATATAATTATAATTTAATTTATAATTTAAATCATATTAAATAGATGTGTAAAAAAATATTACTTTTAAATTTTTATAAATCATCTTAAAATTATATCAATTGTTTTTTCGTTGTGCAGCAATATTTTTTGATTGTTTACAAGCACCATTTACAAACCCATTTACATCAAATCCTGACATAAGTTGTGCATTATTTTGCCCCCCACAAGTTGGTGCATCGGTTTCTTGTCCTTCAAATGATTCAATATTAGCAAATCCACTTTTATTTGCATCGTTATTATAATCATTATTTACTTTTTCATATTGTTGGTTTTTAATTGATGCAGTTGTATTTGCTTGATTATTTTTTGCCTGTACTTCTTGTAATGTTAATCCTTCACTCAAAACTAAATTATTATTTCCAAAAATCAATATTAGACCTATTAAGGCTATTAAAAAAATCATAATATTTTTTAAATTTTTCTTATAAAATAGTTGACTTAAAAATGATTTTAAAGCCATTTATATATCTTATAATATTTGTATATATTTTATATATAAAAATAAATTATTAAATTTTATATATGAGTGATTCTAATACTGATTCCAATTCCAATTCTAATGTTTTAAATAACCAACAACGACTTGATTTGGCAAATATGATTAAAGCAAATGATACAGCAGATTGCACGGAAGAAATTCGTGATAAAAAACAAAGTGTTTTAATAAGAAATGATGTAAAACAAATGGTATTTTTGAAGCAAAAATATCAGCGTCTAGCAAAAACTAATCCTGGAGAATTTGATGCAATTTGTATGAAACAATGTGGGTTTTTATTTAATAATTATACAGATATTTATAATAAAATTAAAAAGAATACAATTGATCTAAATATCTTAGATAAATTTTTAAATATATTGAAACAAATAGAAGATGGAGAATTAAATCAGCATGAAGGTTCTTATTTAGTTGGAAAACAATTAAAAGAATTATATGTTGATAGTGCGTTACGTAATCAACGACAATTGGAAACAAAAGATAAACATGGAAAAGTTCAAAAAAAACCTCCTGGTGTTAATAGTGAAAAAAAAATAAGTTATAAAGATTTTAAAATATTAAATCCGCAAAAATAGAAAAATAGAAAAAAGAAAAAAGAAAAAGATATAAAAATATTTAATATAATATTTATAAGATATGAATTATTATAAATATTATATTTCGTGTCTTTTATTATTTGCTTCTAATATAAATGCATCTTTCTTCAATCCAACTATAAAAACATCAAACAATAAAAAATTAACTATTATCGGACAAGGCCCCCCATTTCTTTTTTCTACTGGACTTTTTGGAATAATGCCTTCAATGTTTTATGGTGATTTTATTAATTTAATTAAAAAAAATATTAGTGTTGTTACTATTGATGGTTTTAATCCTATTACTGAAGATACAATAGATGAAGTTTGTGAAGCATTGCGTGTAGATAAAATTGGTTATTTGGGGCATTCATCATTTTTCCCCGAAGTATTAAATAATAAAAATATTGAAAATGCTATTCTTATTGACCCTATTAATTTACCATGGCTTAATTTTGAAGGATTAAGTAATTCAATTATAAATGTAAATTATCCAGTGCTTGTTTTAAGGTCTGGAAAATTATATAATGGTTCTAAAACATTACCGCGATGGCAAGACCCTGATTTCAGATGTGCAATAGAAGATATTACTTATGATGATGTTGGTCATCCGGATATTTTGGATAATACTTGGGCAAATATTGCAAAAAATATTGGTTTATGGGAAATGGCGGAAACAGAAAAAATGGATTTTAAAAATTGGAAATTTAAGGTAAATACTGAAATACCGAAAATGAGAAAAAAATATAGAAAATATGTTGCTTTAAAAATAGGAGAATTTATTTTTTAATATTTTTAATATATAATGAAGACTAAACGAATAAAAAAATATAAAAAGAAAAGTTATATAAAAAAAAGTTATAAAAAGAAGAAATTTAAAAGTTTAAAAGGAGGAATGAGTAAAGAACAGTGTTATAAATTGTTAGACATAGCACCTAATACAACTGATGAATCAGTTATTAGAAAAGCATTTTTAAAACAGGCTCTATTATATCACCCCGATAAACTTTTTAATAAAGAAGAAGAAGAGAAAAAAGAAAAAGAAGAAAAATTTAAAAAAATAAGCGAAGCATATAATATATTAATGGTAAAAGAAGATAAAACTAATAATACAGCACAAAAAGAGAATAAACAATCATCTACATATGATGAAAAATATTACCCGGATATGTATACTACATATAAGAAAATAAAAATATTAATATTTAATGAAAATACAAAGTTTAAAGAATTATTTACTCAGTTAATAAATTTTATGAGCGTGACCGGAAATTTACCTCATCGACGATTATTACATGCAATAAATGGTTATATAACTATGGTGGATAATTTAAATAATTTTTATAATGATACTGACTTCTTTGTAAATTATAATTATGAAACAATTATAAGTTATATAGATACAAAGATAAATACTCTTAATTTATTTGATTTTTATATAAAAAAAGATATATACCCATTGTTAAAAGAAACGTACTATGTATTTGAAATTAATCCATTAAATCACAATAATAAAGACAATATTATGTTTGATACACGTAATATATTCAATATGATTTTATTTAAAATAGAAAAAGAAAAAACTTCATTAAATGATATAAAAGCACAGGTAAAATTAAAAAAATTAGAAAAAGAAAAAAAAGAAAGAGAAGCAAAAGAGAGAAGCGAAGAAATAATAAGACAAAGACAAAAAGAAATTAAAGAGAAAGCAGATAAAAAACTAAGGGAAGAAAAAAAAAGAGAAGCAACAAAGAGAAGCGAAGAACAAATAAATCAAAGACAAGAAGAAATTAAAGAGAAAGCAGATAAAACACTAAGGGAAGAAACGGAAAAACTATTACAAGAAATAGGAATAAATAGTGAAGAAATGCAAAAATTACAAATAAATAAGGAAGACCTTAAAAAATATTCAAAGGAAATGGCAAGTATAAGACCAGAAACTACTACCCCACGTCAACAACCTACTACCTCACGTCGACAACAAACTACTACCTCACGTAAAAAACCTACTACCCCGCGTAAACAACAAACTACTACCTCACGTAAAAAACCTACTACCCCACGTAATCAACAAGAAATCTTGAAAGCAGAAAAAGCAGAAAAAGCTCGTAATGCAATGCGCGAATCGAGAGATAGAGGTAGCTCTAAAAAAACTTTTTAATTTTTAAATTAAATTTATTCACAATAAACACGTCGTTCAGAAGTATTACCAATGGCATTTCCAAGAATTAAACCACTTACAAACCCATTATTATTATCAAGAAAACAAGGACACATTAAACCAATAACTAAACACATGATTATGAGTAAAATTAAACCCGCAATTAATTCTGAAAATTCTTCACCAGTTGATTTATCATATTTTCTTGTTGGAACAATATTTAATTCTAAGTTTGGTTCTTTTTCATAATAATCACATACAAAACTATAATAGAATTTAGCCATAGTATGTTTATTATTACTAATTTCTTCATACAATGCTTCGGGCTTAATAACAATAGTATTTTTGAACAAACCATTTTCTTTTGTAATAACAAATTCTTTTGCTAATGCATAATGATTACAATATTTTTTATTTTGCCCGAAGTCAAGACAAGTTACTTGATTACGTTTAATACGAATTATATCAAAATCGCAAGTATTAGAAATTTTATTTTGACGAATATCTGCAGGGCGTTCAGCATAAACAAGATCCAGAATTAGAACAAACAAAATCTGCATCTTATTCATTATTATTATATTTTTTTATTTAATAATATAATAATTAAAAAAAATAAATTATTATCAATTTTTTTTGAATTAGAATAATTTATGGTTTGGGGGTTCTATAAAAAATTGATATTAAGTTTTATTTAATATTTATAGTATAGAAGCAAAAAAGCAAAGAACAAAGAGCAAAAGAACAAAGAACAAAAGAACAAAGAGCAAAAGAGAAAAAGCAAACAAAAAAACTATGGATTTGAAAAATTACTATTCTGTTGTTATTGATGCTGATATTACCACTCATTACAAAAATTTTAAGAAAGTTATGTTGCATATTTTTGCAAAACAATATGACGATATTACTTTGAAACTACGCCAAGAAACTCTTCCATTAGATATTTATAAGAAAAAAAGATTTTGGGGTCTTATTTCGGTTGCTATTGCGAACGAGCATGATTATACGGTTGAACAACCATTTGGTTTAAATGGAACAAAATATATTCATATTTCTTATGATAAATATAAAATAAAATTCAGAAGCAATCATGTATATTAGTGATAAATATACATTATTGTTTGACTTTGATTATTCAATAAAAAATTGATAATAATTTTTTATTTTTTTTGATTATATGTTATAGAATTAAAGAAAAAAGCAAAAAAAAATAAAGAGAAAGTTATAATGCCAAATGTTCCCAATCTGAATATTAACGAAGCAAAAGTATTTGAAAATAGCGGGTTAAAAATGCGTCAAGAATTTGTTTTGCAAACTCTTGAAAAAGAATTTGATGAAATAACGGGATTACTTGAATTATTTGGTTCAAAAGAAACATCTTGCAAACTTGAAAAACTAAATGATAAATATGATAAATATGCGTCTATTTTTGAACCAAAAATAAAAGAAGCAAAGCGTGTATTAAAAAATACTGTAAAACGTGTTGAATATAATGTGGAAAGGTGTTAAATAAATTTATAATTATAGGTTTATTAAGTTAGTGTTTTTTGATAAAAAGGTGTTTTTGAATGGCTTTCATGCATTTCTATTTTTTTTGTTTCTTGAATGGTTGTTACTTTTTTAAGATTAGAATTATTAATAAAATGTGAATTGGTTAATGGTTTGCTCGCTAAATTAAATTTTACATTATTAAGTTTTTTTACAACAACTTCAAACACTTTTTTATTGTTAAAATTAACCATTATTATTTAGTTTAATAATCTAATATATTTAATTTTTTAATATTTAAATTATTTTATAAAATATTTAGTTATATAAAATGAAAAGAGGTGGAACTAGAAAACGAGGAAAATTTAAAAAAGGGAAGGGGAAAGTATCAGATGCGGAAAAAGAATTAGCAAATATTAATCAATTATTGAAAGCTCGGGCACAAAAAAATGTTGAATTTTATAGTGATCATAAAGAAAAAGAAATTTTTAGACAAGCACAATTGGAAAAAGAAAAATTTGGAAATACTCGTCCTGCAGAATTATTAAAAAACAGAGAAAATAATTTATTACAACAAATTAGAAATAATCCAGATGCTTTAAAGGGTATTAAATTAAAAATAGAAATGGCCAATTTAAGAAGAGCAAAAACAAACGCCATTAAAGCAAATCCATTAATTGAACAACCTAAATCTCCTAAAAAACCTGCGAAGAAACCTGCGAAGAAACCGGCTAAGACAGCCAAAAAAGAAAAAAAACCAAAAAAATAAAACCTAAAAAATAAAACCTAAAAAATAAAACCTAAAAAATAAAATATAAAATATAAAATA
>Ga0209091_10000887_pt1 | contig 27617 bp, 21 predicted proteins | sample ArcticOcean_MG_C_6_FD_187438 | JGI IMG/M metagenome (GOLD analysis project Ga0209091, IMG submission 187438) | Marine microbial communities from western Arctic Ocean - ArcticOcean_MG_CB8_128 (SPAdes) (version 2) | ecosystem: Environmental > Aquatic > Marine > Oceanic | place: Arctic Ocean...
GATGATTACGCTAAATATTTATTTATAGCAGCTGGACACGAATGAACGCCAAAGCACAAAAAGATTAAATTTAACACACAATAAACTCATTTATTTAACGCGCGTTTTTGTCGCGAGAAAGAAAGAAAGAAAGCGGAAAACGACGAAAAAAATGGCGCCTCCCTCTCTTTCTTCTCGTTCAGTCGCCGAAGGCCCGCCGTTCAGTGCGTTAGAACCTCCTCTGCGCACACAAACCTTATCTATTCTCAAATCTCTCACATTCTCAAATTCCACTCCAGTCCAAGCCGCCGTCATTGGTTTACTCGGGAAAAACAAAGACGTGAGCGTGGAAGCGTGCACGGGATCGGGGAAAACGCTCGCGTTCGTGTTACCGATGATTGAGATATTGTGGAAGGCGAATAAGGAGAGCAAGTTTAAGAAGCACTCGATCGGGGCGGTGATTGTATCGCCGACGAGAGAGTTGGCGAGGCAAATTCGAGACGTGGCGGAGCCGTTTTTAGAGAGTTTGACTTTGGGAATAGCAGACGAAGACGACGAGGAAAGCAAAGAACACTCGAAATTTAATCCGGACGTCAAACCAATGTTGTTAGTCGGTGGAGGCGCACAAACTGTCGCGGACGATCTCAAACGGTTCAGCGAACGAGGGTCGCTGTGTTTAATCGGCACGCCCGGGCGGATGTTGGACGTGTTGACGAAAGCGAGAGATTTAGACGCGAAGAGGTGCGAGTTATTGGTGTTGGACGAGGCAGACAGAGTTTTAGGTATGGGTTTCGCGAAAACTCTGAACTCGATTATTGGGATGTTGCCGAAACAGAGAAGAACTGGGTTGTTTTCGGCGACGCAGACGGAGGAGTTGGAGGAGTTGGCGAGAGCCGGGTTGCGGAATCCGGTCCGGGTGACGGTGAGAGATTCAAACGCGGCAGCGGCGGCAGCAGCAGCGGGTGGAGGAAAGGAAAATGAAACAGATAAGAAGAAAGGAGCGATGCGAGCTGCTGCGGGGAGTAAATTGCCGATGCAGTTGGAATTGTCGTATAGAATTTGCGAAACCGTAGTCGCCAAGATTTTCCGATTAGCGGAATTTTTAAAGGCGAAGAAAGGGAGGAAGATCATTGTGTATTTCCTCACGTGCGCGTGCGTGGATTACTATCAGAAAGCTTTGGATGCGCTTTTAGATGTCGGTAGTGGTAGGAAAAATAATAATAATAGTAGTAGCAATAAGAAGAAGAAAACGACGAAAAATGGCAACGACAGTAGAATAGAAATTTTCGCTTTACACGGCAAAATGAAGCAGGCGCAGCGAGAGCAAACTTTAGAGAATTTCGCGGAGAATAAAGAGAACGATGAAGAAAACGGCGTTGAATCATCCATTTTGCTCACAACAGACGTTGCCGCGAGAGGTTTAGATATTCCCGGCGTCGATTGGATCGTCCAGTTTGATATGCCGCAAGATCCTTCCGCGTTTACTCACAGAGTTGGAAGAACCGCTCGAATGGGCGCAAAAGGTAGCGCCTTGGCGTTATTGACGAAAGAGGAAAGCTCATACGTAGCATTCTTGAAAATAAGAGGCGTTCATTTACGCAGAGATGGTAATTGCAGATTCGCGGATGGCGATAACGGCGATGGCGAAGAAGAAGAAGAAGAAGAGGATTTGGATGCAGTTGTAGAAGAAGACGCAAACGGCGCGAGAGAAGTGTACGACACGCTTCGAGCGCTCTCTAAACGCGATCGCGAAGCGATGGAAAAAGGCGTCAGAGCTTTCGTATCGTACGTTCGAGGGTATAAAGAACACCACTGTCGATTTATCTTTCGCTTGAAAGAGCTACACTTGGCAAAATTAGCAAACGCCATGGGACTTTTGCGTTTACCGAAGATGAAGGAAATTCGCAAAGCGGCGAAGAATACGCTCGAAGGATTCGAAGAGTGCGTCGATGTCAACATCGAAGAGATTCCGTACTTGGATCTTCAGAGAGAAAAACAGCGCAAAATACAGCTCGAAAAAGATCGCGAGGAGAAGGAAGCGCGAGGAGAGGAAGAAGATGACGACGCCGCTCGAAGGAAGAAGGAGAGTCGCGGAAATAACGAAAGGAAAAAAGAGAATAAACCAGAAAAGAAGCTCACCGCGCACAAACGTCGTCAAATCGAAACGCGAGAGGAATTAGACGAACTAGACGACGATTACAGAGCTCTGAAAAAGTGGAAGAAGGGCAAAATTTCCGAAGAGGAGTTTGAATTTGAGCTCGGATGGGATGAGAACCCCAACCAAGCCGGGAAAGTCAGAATCAAAGAAGGCGAGAAAGACGAGAATAACTTTTTAGCGCATCCTTCGTCTTCTGGAAAGCAACAGCAGAGAAAAGAAGACTTTTACCGAAACGGCGACGATTTATGGATGAAGGAGAAGAAAAAACCTAAGCACGTGAAACAATCGAAAGGTGGCCAAGGGAAGAAGTATCAGAAAGCGAGAGATCGAGCAGCCGCAAAAGCTAAATAATGAATCTAAAATCTCTATCTTCTAAATTTCTAACTCGTACACTCTCTCGGGGAATCTTGGTGTTTATACCTCGAACATATCGTCATTCCAACGTCCATTTTCTCCAAAGTCTGTAAGAACATGCCTTGATAATTGAACGAGTGCGCGTCGTCCGCGCCGGTGACTTTATCGTGGTAATGGTACGGAACCGTATGCACCGCGTGATGCGGGATATCCGTATGAAATCCGTATACTCTCACGCTATCGCACACAGCAAACGCTAAGAGCAATCCTTCGATACCACTCGGTGGGGCGTTTCGTCCTTCTGCGTTGACAAGATTTGCACCGGACAATCGAGCGTACACTCTGCGATACAATTCTCGAGCGCGAAGACTTAACGTCGGATCCATGTACAAAATCGGCGACGTCGACTTTTTACAGACGTTTCGAAACGAACGTTTCGCGCCGCTTCCAAACAACAGCAACGCTTCGCTTTCAGCCCACGGTCCTTTCGGTCCTTTATCTGCCACGTGCCTCGACCATTGGTTATTGATTAATCTAAACGTGGTTTTGCGTCCGACGTATTTCTCAAATCCACTCGTCGGCCCGTCGTTGAATCGAATTACAATGTCCGCACCATCAATCCCGTAGCCTTGGTTTTGATCCCGCATGTTGACTCCACCGTTACCGACGACAGCGCAAGTTTTACCGCGCCTCGTAAAATCCATCTCCGGTATGCACCCGTCCGCTTCTAAATTTTCAGCCAAATCCTTTCCAAACGCCTTCTCCGCGTACGGAAGCGTGTGCACCATGAGTTGCGGCGCTCTCGCGGCTTTCCAAAGTCCGTTTTTTGGCACTTGTATCCCGTCCATGAGATCCTTCAAATCCGTTATATCTTTAAACGCCAACTTTTGGGATTTAATATCCTCTGCTGCTGCTTTAGACTTTCCCGTCGGCGCGCAGAACGCGTGCGCGGCGACCCGCTTTTCTTCGCCTCCGTCCGCGCGCTCTTCCTCCTCTCCGCGGTGCTCTTCTTCTTCTCCTCCTCCTCCTCCTCCTCCTGCATCTGCTGCTGTTGCTACTACTCCCTCTTCTTCTCCTTCCTCTTCTTCTCCTTCAATCTCCTCCTCCTTCTCCTTCTCCTCGTCGTCTTCCTCATCTTCCTCTTCAACGCCTCCTTTATTCGATTGCACTAAAACTTCCACGCGACTCGGCACCATGAAATCTTCGAACGCTTTCAAATGTGCATCTTTCGTCCACGCGCCGACGTGCGGCTTCACCGGTATAAACGAGTGCGCGTGGTGTTGCTCCTGAGGGTGATGGTGAGATTTCCCCGAGTTTCTCGTCGTCGTCGCGTGACTTCTAGTGCTTGTACTCGCCGGCGCCTTCTTCGCGTCGTCAACGTCTTTTCCTCCTGAATATTTCACTCTCACTGCGTTCGGGGACATCTTCTTCTCTTTCGCCACTTCCTTCTCTCGAAACTCGCGAACGTCGGATAAGTTTGAAATTCTCCCATCTGTGTCTCGTTTGAACTGTTTCAAGTAACTCTCGTTCGGCGTGATAATCCCGGCCGAAAGTGGTGGTTGTTTCCAGTAACACGCGAAGCACAGAACGAGGAGAACGACGAAAAGGATTTTGTCTCTCCTTCGTCGTGTGTGGGGTGTCACCACCGCTTTCCCTTTCACGGGTGGGTTTTTCTCGTAGTCTATCCTTTTTATACCAAAAGTCGCTTTTGCGGACTCGAGGTCTTCGGCGACGACTCTCTGACTCTCCGCGACGCGCGAACGCATCGTCGAAATGTCTTTTTTGCGTGCGCGTGAATTTGTGATGGATTGATGATTTAATACTCGAACTGAAAATGTTCGTCTCTCTGCTATACTACGCAATAATCAGATTCCTATTAATATAACTACTTATCTGTATCATTTCTCTTCATTTCTCTTCGTCGTTTTACGCAAAACGTTGGACCATTTCTCCAGGAGCTCATTTACGTCGCCGTTCATCCGCGTGCCTTTCCCGCCCCAGACGAGCATATCGGTCAAATCCGTGTTTAACCCGTCGCCTACTTTTCGAACGATTTTAAATCCTAAGCGTTCGTAATATTTCACCAACTTTGGCGCGTATTCGTTCCCGTCGTCGATGGATAACAACTCAGCTTTCGTGCACCCTGCATCTCTACCTAACCGTAAGCTTTCGCACCCGAGCAAGATGCTCACGCCGAACGTCGACTTTAACATTTTTCTCTCTTCCTCGGTACACTGCGAGTTTATTCGCGAATTATACACCCGCATGGTATCCAAATGTAAGATTCGAAACGGAAACGGGGCTATGAAACCGTCGTGCGTGGCTATGACGGACATGTCTTCGCTCTCCTTTTCCAAAACTTCCCCGTCCGCGTTGACGACTTCTATTCTTTTCGCACCACTCCTCCTCCTCGCGGTTATCTTGAAAAACGGTCCAACCGTTTCCGTGGATACCTGTAGCCCTTTCCGTCGGGCGATTTCATCCAGCTCTTCTTTCGTGACGTACCCCGATGAAAAAGACTCCGACGACGAGGACGAAACAGTCACCACTCTTCGATTACTACTTCTGCTCGTTTTTGTCGCCTCTGATGCTCTTCCTCGTCCTCGTCGTCGTCCTCGTCCTCGTTGGCAACTGTCGTTCGTGGTCGTTAATTTTTTATCATCGAAAGAATAACAACGACAGCAATCGCTGCTAACGCTCACGCTAACGCTGCAATGAGAACAGAAACATCGCCGAAGAAAACTTTGTCGTCGTCCTCCTCGCTGTTGTGCGATAGTATTATTATTAATAATACTAACACTAACACTCCTCGCGTTGTTCAACGCTCTCATCATCTTGCATTTTTAATACCACGCGTACTCGGGAAAAAATGTCCGGTCTTTTGAATCTTTGGCAGGTTTTTGAATATTCTCCGCAGTCATTTCCGCACGGAAACACACACACACAGACACACTTTGTTTGCCTTCTCGTGAACACGATGATGCACCCAACGACGCGTTCTTCCTCCGTTTCCTCCTCTTCGTCCTCCTCTCTGAAATCGTTGTTGTTGCGTTCGTCTTCGTTTTTTGGTACCACCAATACTACGCATCGACGACAGCCCAGAGCTTCTTTCAAATCATTTTCATCATCATCTTCGGGAAGAAGAAGACAAAGAAGAAGAAGCTCTAGAGGAGGAGAAGGACAAGATGTGGTTGTTCGCGCTGCTGCAGCATCATCATCATCACAATCGTCGTCGAAAGATGAAGACGATGAGGATGACTACGAAACAGAAGAACAGTACGAGTGGGAAGTGGGAGGACCGAACGATGTTCCAATCCCTCACTTGACGAACATATACAAAGGCGAGAAACCTTTGAAACCGTTGCAAACTTCCTTTTGCGCGCCGCATTCCAAGACGTGTTTGCCGAGGAACAATAAAACGACCACGAGGAGGTATTTTCGCAGCGATAAGAAATCGAACGTGAAATTCTTCGTGGACCCGGGAGATCGGGTGGTTTTACACTCGTTGGCGTTCGCGACGTCGTTGTCGCCAGATTCCACGTGCGAATTGCCGACGGAAGCGGACGAAGGAATATCTTCGTACGAGAACACGTCGAGTTGTACGTTTACGCCGCAGTGGGTGGTTCGGGCCGGGCCGAGAGAGAAGGTGTATTTTGCCCCTGAGGAAGTGCACGCAGCGATTGTCACGTGCGGTGGGTTGTGTCCGGGGATTAACGACGTCATTCGATCCATCGTCGGGACTTTAGAGGAAGGCTACGGGGTGTCAAAGATTTCAGGCATTCGATACGGGTTCAGCGGATTTTGGGAGGAAGGTTTTGAGAACATAGAATTATCGAAGAAAGTGGTGAGGAAAGCGCACAAGCAAGGCGGGAGTATCTTAGGATCAGCTCGAGGCGGTGGTGACGTCGATAAGATTGTCGACAGCATTTTAAGACAAGGAATCAACATGCTGTTTGTTATCGGCGGAAACGGGTCGCACGCCGGCGCGAATGCCATCTCCGCCGAATGCGCGAGAAGAGGAAGTTTAGTCTCCGTCGTTGGCGTCCCGAAAACGATCGATAATGATATTTTACTTTTGGATAAAACCTTCGGTTTCGATACCGCGGTTGAAGAGGCGCAAAAAGCTATTCAAGCGGCTACGATTGAAGCGCAATCTGCGTTGAGAGGGGTTGGCGTCGTGAAACTCATGGGCAGACAATCTGGATTTATTTCCATGTTCGCCACTTTAGCCTCCGGTGATGTGGATATTTGTTTGATTCCAGAGGTGGACTTTGACGTCCACGGAGAAAACGGCGTCATCGAGCACGTGAAGGATCTTTTAGACGTGCAAGGCCACTGCGTCCTCGTCATCGCGGAAGGCGCCGGGCAAGAGTTCGTCAAAGTCTCGGGCACGGACGCCGGCGGAAACCCTCTCCTTGGTGATATTGGACCGTGGTTGTGCAAAGAAATCAAAAAAGAAACGAAATGCGATGTGAAATATATCGATCCAACGTACATGGTTCGCGGTTGCGTCGCCAACGCGCACGATGCCATCATGTGTAACGTCTTGGGTCAAAACGCAGTCCACGGCGCGTTTGCTGGCTTTACCGGAATCACCATCGGTTATGTAAACACGCACTGCGTATACCTTCCCATCCCGATGATTATCGAGAAAGAGCGATTGGTCGACCCGAAAGGAAGGATGTGGCACAGAATGTTGACGAGTACTGGGCAACCCGATTTCAAAGAATACGAAGACGACGAAGACGAAGACGAAGACGCCAAGGAGAACAACATCCCGGACAAGGAGATCTTCGAACCCGTGCGTTGAGATACTAACTGATTATTATTATTATAATGCACTCCTCCATAGTGCTCTAGCCACCCGATGTAACTTTATTAAAGAGATAATAATAATAGCGTCCTCTTCCAAGTATCTTAATTTTACTATATCTCCTCCCTAAAGCTGCTGCTGCTCCTGCTGAGACGCTTCTTCGTGTTGGACTGCTTACAGCCAACGCTCTCAAAACACGAAGAAAAAAGAGAGAAGTTCCTTCCTCTTCTTCACAACACGCACACGTTTTGTCTTAATATACTATCTATTATTAATTCGTAATAATGGCTGACGCAGCTGCACCAGCGCCTGAACTCAAGGAGTACCCGGAGTTTCCCGGGCAAAAGCTCTCCAAGAGGTACGTGTTACGTTTCTTGTTGTCGTTCGTTGTTGTTCATCGTTGTCATCATCATCATCATCATCATCATCCCCGCTTTGGATTTTTACACATCCGGAGGAATACTCACCTTCCTAATATTCTCTCACACACACTAACACACACAAAACTTTAGCGAGTACAAAAAAATGCTCAAGAGACAAAAAGCGGACGAAGAAAAAGCCGCAAAAGCTGCCGCCAAGGTGCGATTACAGAAGCGAGAGAGCTCTTCTCATCAAATTCAAAGATGAGAGCGTTGAAGCCCTTCTTTGTTTTTTTTTCAAAAAACTCTCCTCTTTTTCCTCCTTGCGACCGATTTATAAAAATTTCAACTTTTGTTTTCTTCTGTTTTGCGCCATACGGCTGCCGCAAATGTTGTTGTTGTTGGAAAGAAGAAGTAATGACTTAGAATATTCTCTCTCTCTTTTCTATCTCTCTCTCTCTCTTTCACGCAGGCGGAGAAAGAAAAGAATCAACCGACGAAGACGAAATCCGCGGAAGATTCCGAGGCTGATTTAGACCCGACGCAATACACGGAGAATAGAATCAAGCAAGTCCTCGCGCAGAAGAAAGCGGGCGGGCATCCGTACCCGCACAAGTTTCACGTCTCTTTGCAATTGAAAGACTTCATCGCGAAATACGAATCTGCCACGAAGGATGGCGAACAGTTGGACGAAGAAGTCAGTTTGGCCGGGAGAATTATGAACAAGAGAGCGAGCGGGAACTCGTTGATCTTTTACGATTTGTGCGCGGAAGGATTGAAGGTGCAAGTGACTGCGGAGGCGCAAGCGGCGGAAAGTTTGGAAGACTTTAAGGCGACGCACGAGAGAACGAGAAGAGGTGATATTGTCGGGGTGAGAGGAAAACCAGGGAAGACGAGAAAAGGACAGTTATCGTTGTTTCCGTCGTTTACGCAAATTTTGACGCCGTGCTTGCACATGCTTCCAAGAACGGAAGGTTCCGGGTTGAAGGATCAAGAGACGAGATACCGCATGCGCTTTTTGGATTTAATCATGAACAACAACGTTCGCGATACGTTCATCATGCGATCTAATATCATTCGCTACGTGAGAAAGTACTTGGACGACAGAGATTTTGTTGAAGTGGAAACGCCAATGATGAACATGATTGCCGGCGGCGCCACGGCGAAGCCGTTTATTACGCACCACAACGATTTGAACATGACGTTGTTTATGCGCATCGCTCCGGAATTGTACTTGAAGGAATTAGTCGTCGGTGGTATGGAGCGCGTGTATGAAATCGGTCGTCAATTCAGAAACGAAGGCATTGACATGACGCACAACCCGGAATTTACGACCTGCGAATTTTACCAAGCGTACGCTGATTACGACGATTTGATGAGGATGACGGAAGAAATCATTAGTGGAATGGTTAAGGACTTGACGGGATCCTATGTCATTCAATACCACGCGAACGGACCGGAAGAGGAACCGGTGACGATCGATTTTACGCCACCGTTTAGACGCATTTCGATGGTTTCTGGTTTGGAGGAAGCTTTGAACATCAAGTTCCCGGAGGAAGGCTTTTGCTCTCAAGAGTGCGAAGATTTCTTGAAAAAAACTTTGAAAGATTGTGACATCACGGACTTGCCGTTGCCGCATACCACGGCACGCATGCTCGATAAACTCGTCGGTGATTATTTGGAGGAGCAATTGGTGAACCCGGGCTTTATTTGCGATCACCCGCAAATCATGTCGCCGTTGGCGAAATACCACAGATCTCTCCCGGGCATGACGGAACGCTTCGAACTTTTCGTGAACAAGAGAGAGTTGTGCAACGCGTATACGGAGTTGAACGACCCGATCGATCAAAGAGACCGATTTGCGGAACAAGCGAAAGCTAAATCGTCCGGTGATGACGAGGCGATGCTTATCGACGAAATGTTTGTGACGAGTTTGGAGTACGGTTTGCCGCCGACGGGCGGTTGGGGATTGGGCATCGATCGATTGACGATGATGCTCGCCGACCACAACACCATCAAGGAAGTTTTGTTGTTTCCGATGATGAAACCAGACAGCACAGGTCAACAAGTCGCGGACGACATGAAGAAATTATCTGTTAAAGGAGACGGTGCGTAAAAAAATTTCGGTTTGTTCGTTTGTTCTTGTTCTTGTTGTTGTTTTGGTTGTTGAGAAGAAGAACACTCACCATATTACGTCTCTCAGATAATAAGGAAAAGACGGCTCCTACTGCTGCCAAACACGAGAAGAAAGAGCACGGAAAGCCGTTGACGCACGACGAACCGACTTCAGACGAGTGGGCTACGGGTGCGCACGGTAGAGCCGCTGGTGTTCTCGAGACGAAAGATTGGACCGATACGAGGTACACCGCTCCGAAGTAAAAAGTACAACTATTATAAAAATACCATAGCAAAATAATCATATTCACATATACCAAGTATCTTATCTTCTTCTTCTAAATTACAAATGTGTGTATTAAGTCTAATGTTCCACCACCAAAGGAAGGGAATGAGCTAAAAGAAATTTCCTACTATATATATTGTTGTCTTTCTTTTAATTCTTCTTTTGCGACTTTCCTCTCGTGATGGTCTTCGCTTCACCCGCTTCGCTCTTACCATCCATGGTTTCAACGAACGACAAATCACCCAAATCGCCATATTTGTCCCCGAATCGAGTGACTTGACCGACATCCGTCATGATCGCCCCTTTCTTCCCTTGGAAAAACGGGTGGTTTCCAGACCAAATATCCACGACGTATTCTGCTTGGGTACCGCCAACGGTCATCACCTCTTGTCCGTTGCACACAACCTTCGCCTCTTGGTAAAATTCTGGTTGCACTGCCTTTTCGCCTTTCACTCGTTTCACTTTTTTACCTAAGTCTTGGTTTTCAGCCATGCACACCGTGGACTTTGCAATCTGTGTTTGAAGGAGTACAAAGAGAGAGAATTTGGTGAGAAATTTGTTTTTTTTGAGAGAAGAAATGGATAAGCGAAAACGAGAAAGCAGCCCCGTTTTGAGGTTTTTACGCGCTTTTTTCCTTTCCAGCCAAAGCTTTTGTTCTCTCGCGCGCGCTTGGGAAACCCGCTTCGCGAAGCGAGAGAGGCGCGAAAGTATCTCTTTCTTCGCACACATTTTCTCGACGAATATATTTCTGGACAGAAACGAACGGTGTGGTGCGTCCATCTCGCGTCCATCTCTGCGCGCGCGACGTAAACGACGAGTGAACCCACGCACTCCATTTGGCCACCAAATTTGACTCCTTTTCGCTTTGCCCACAAAAAACAAGAAAAGAAAAAAATCAACACTTTCCGCGCGAAAGGCAACGAGAGGGACGCACCTTGGTACTGCGCGATTTCGCCGGGGTGACCCCGAAATTCGCGACCTGCGCGGTTCTGAGAGACGTGGATGCGGAGAACATTTTTTATTCGCGTGTCGCGTGTGCTCGTTTTCTACCGAATTTCGGACACGACACCACAAAGAGAGAGTAAAAAAGGTGGGAAATTTTTCTCTGTTCTTTCCTTTTCCTCTAAATTTTTTGTTTTTTTTGTTTTTTCTGCCCCTTGGTCTTACTTATTAGACGGTCTACTAATTAGCGAGTCTCCTTCGCTTCTCTCGTTAATCAATCTTCACACAAACGAGAAAGAGAGAGTGAGAGAGAGAGAGAAAAAACATTAAAAAGATCATGGCGACGGTCGGGGAGAACAACAACAACAACAACATCAAATTGGCAGAGAACAACACCATCGGAGGAAGACAAGGACAAGGAAAAGTGAGAAAGAGAGAGTTTGGAGAGTGCGAGGATTTGGAAAATTATTATCACCGCGAGAATAAAAATAATTGTCCTCCTCTTCCAACGAATGCGAACGAGACTACGAATACGAATACGAATACGAACGAACAACAACAAAGAGGGACGAACATGTCCACCTCCTCTTCCATGCAAAGAGTCGGTGGATTCAAACGGTTACGAACCGGGGACGCGTACGCTCGACGATTGATCGACGTCAGAGGGTTTGAAATGTCCCACTCACAACTGGGAGACTTGGCGAGATTTATAGATCTCTTACCCAGAAGTTTAGAACCGACCGTCGCGCGAATATTAGAGGAGTGTTTGTCCATCGACGATGCGATCGTGGAACTGTCGAGCTTACAAACGACGACGAGTGGTGGTGGAAACGCACCAACTGTCACTGGAAATGGTGGAGTTCAGTACCAATACGGCGGCGCGGCGTGCTCTACGCACGACACGAACGGGGGCGAGTCCGAGGTCGTCGCCGAGGCGAGGGATTTGGCGTTGAAGACGTCGCAGGAGGATTTGACATCGCCGCAAAGATTGTCATACGAAACTAGGATTCCAGATGGGGCAGACAGAACGACGCCAGCGACGTCTGGAAATGGGGCGCAGCATCATCACCGTAGCGCGAATACGAATAACGCGAACGACGCGTTTAGAAGTAACAACAAGACGAGCTTAGACGCCGGCGAGTGGGTTTCCGCTTTAGTCCGAGAAATGCAAAGCGCTTCGAGCGTGAACGACGCGGAGCATCGGTCGACGAATGTTTTGAGAGCGTTCGAGGAATCCACGCTGGAACAAGCTGAGATAGAAATCAAAAGGATACGAAAACAGAACGAACTTCTCAAAAGGGCGGTGACTATTCAAAACGCCCGATTGAAGCAAAGCGGCGACGCGCAGACGCTGAAAAGATCAGTTGCGGAGCTGCAAAGCATGTGTCAATCCTACGAAGAGCAATTAGCGACGGCACAGAGGAATAATTATTCGCTAGGCGTGCACTTGAGAGAGGCGATGATGAATAACACCAACGGAAATAACCCAAACGGCGGACCGGGCGGAGGCAGTCCTTTCGGCGATCCCAACAGAGATGTATTTTAGCAAAGAAGAAGAGAAAGAGAGACCGTGAAAACGGTTTCTTTTCAATTCAATTGTTGTATAACACAAGCACTTTAGCGAATGTATAAAATCTATAATAAAATCTATAAAGTCTACGAGTATCTATTCGTTTTATCTACGTCTTTTCTTCTTCCAACCAGCTCGCGAGCGCGACGTACGCGTTTCTATACCGTTCGAGCTCTCGTCCGTCTCGAAGTCGTCCTTCGCTTTGTAGCCCTTCGAGTACGCCCATTCGTTCTTTCGCGTACTCTCGGCGGTTGATTGCGTACGCTTTAACGTTTGAGCTCTTTATCTCTTCTTGTAACTTCCCCAGCCATAAATCTAGCACCGAAAGCGTCTTCTCTTCGCCGGTCTTTTTCGTGCACTTTATGACAACGTGCGCGTTCGCGTTCTCTATAATCAAAGACTCCTTCTCTATGCACCATTTATTTTGCCACAACCACTCGCGGAATTCGGCTAACTCACCCGCGGGTGGATTTATCACTAAAGTACGAACGCTGCTCGTTTCCGAGCTTCTCCCGCGAGAGAGTAGCTTTCGAATGAGTTTCGTCCCCATCCCGGCGAAAATGACCACGTCTACGTTCTCTTCCATCACGCTCTCCAACCCATCCCCGAGCCGAAATTCTATTTTGTTCTTTGTTTTTTGATGTTCATCATCATCATCGTCACCACTCTCACCACTCTCACTCGTACTCGTACTCTTCCTCCTAAAACTCCGTAAACACTCGTTCGCGTAGTTCACTTCGTTTTCGCTCTTATCTATGCCGATAACCCTCTTCACTCCTCGAGAGTGCAACAGCAGAGACATTTGTCCGTGACCGCACCCGACGTCGGCGACGACGACGTCTTCCCCACTTTCGAGAGCGTAATTTACGATAGTTTCTGCCCTATTCTTTGTATGCATATGCTTCTTCTTACATTCATCATCGTCAATATCATCATCCAAATGCGTCGTTTCCAACTTGAACCGCCGTCGTTGGAGGACGAGCGAAGGACGAGAGCAAAGGCACCACAACATTCTCTTAGTATTATTAGTATTCGATGATGTTAGTTTTGTCATCGCACTTCTTACAGTCATCATCATCCTTTCTCTCATGTCTCATTTTTTACTCTCATCAGCTTTTGCCCACGAAATGAGGGGAAACAAGAGAGAAAAAATGTTCAAAAATCCGCATTTAATAGTATCATTACACGCGCGCAACAATGCAACAACAACAACAACAGATGCAAGTGCAAAAGCTCTCGCAAAACATCACCTTACGCGGAAGCACGGAAATCGTGACCGAATTTTTCGGCTACGCGGTCAATTCCATCTTATACCAGCGAGGTTTATACCCACCGTCCACGTTCGAGGTGAAGAAAAAATACGGTTTAGGCATGCTCGTGAGTTCGGACGAGGAGATCAAAAACTATTTGGTGTCGGTTTTAGATCAAATCAACGAGTGGTTGATCGAGAAGAAATTGGAGAAGTTAGTTTTGGTGATCAGCTCGGTGAGAACGAGAGAGACCGTGGAGAGATGGGTGTTTGATATAGAAACGGATTCTGAGATTGGATTGGAAGAAAACGAGGAGAACGTGAAACCAGTTTTAGGAGGAGGAGGAGGAGAAAAGAACAAAAAATACGAAAAATCGAAACAGGACATCACGAACGAAATAGCGGCGATTATGCGTCAAATAGCGGCATCGGTGACGTTCTTACCGTTACTGGAAGATGAGTGTTCGTTTGATTTGATCGTGTATACGAATAAGGATTCAGAGACGCCGCAAGAGTGGGAAGAGAGCGACCCGAGATTTATCCGCAACGCCGAGACCGTCAAGTTACGAAGCTTCTCGACGAAAGTGCATTCGGTGGAGGCTGCGGTGGCGTACAAAGCGGAGAGCCCTTTGAATGTGTAGCAAACAATAAGAATGATAAGAATAATTATTTATGTGAATAAATAACCAAAAATATGCGCGCAAGTGAGAAAGAGAGATACACCAACACCCGTGAAAACGAAAAGAAACGCAGAGAGCAAAACGGAGAAAGACATACATATAGAGTTTTTGTTTTGATGGATTTGTTTATTTTATTTCAATTGTTTTTAGTATATAGTATTCATAACCAATAGGAATTGATTATGCTGCTGCTTATCTGGCGACTTGAACGGCACCGACTTCCGCGTTGCAGGCTTCCGGCGTTTGCGCCTCAGACGGCGGAACGATTTGCCAGAATTGCTCCTTCATGTTCGCCCAATCCGCTAAGATGGCCTTGCCCTTCGGGGAACCCGTCTTCTCAACGTGTTCAGAGATCAAGTCTTTGCATTGCTTCTCACCAGCTTCGGTGGAAATGCGTTGCATGACGACGATCTCACCGTTCACCTTCGACTCAAACGTGTTGTCTTCGTCGAGAAAATAACCGATGCCACCAGTCATGCCGGCGCCAACGTTTCTACCAACTCTACCTAAGCAGACAACCACACCGCCAGTCATGTACTCGCAAGCGTGATCGCCGCATCCTTCAACGACAGTTTGCCCCAAGGAATTTCTCACGGCAAATCGTTCGCCAGCTCTACCATTGATGAAGATCTTACCGCCCGTAGCACCATACAAGCAGGTGTTACCGGCAATGGTGGAATCTTCAGCCTTGAATCCAGCACCTGGCGGCGGCATAATCGACACGGTACCACCACTGATCGACTTGCAAACGTAATCGTTCGCTTCACCGACAAGTTGGACGTCCATGCCACCGACGACAAACGCACCGAAGGATTGACCACCAGCGCCTTCTAACTTGATCGTCAATTTGCCCTTGAACCCATCGTCGCCGTACTTGGAAGCAATGTTACCAGCGATTCTCGCCATAGCGGCGCGGTCTACGTTGACAATCTTGGACGAAATCGTGTGCGTACCTTGCGTTTCGATGCATTTCTTGACGCCGGCATCGGCGAGCAAAATATCATCGAGCAATTCGCCGTCATCGTGGACTTTTTGGTTGATTCTCGCCTTGGACGAACCAGCCTTTCCGGAGGAAGTAGTCAAGAGAGACAAGTCCAAGTGGTTCGTCTTCGGATCTTTTTGTTCTTTTTGTTTAAGCAAATCGTTTCTGCCAATGACTTCGTCGAGAGACTTGTAGCCCATTTCGGCGAGGATGACGCGCACTTCTTCAGCCGCAAAGATGAAAAAGTTCACCAAGTCACTCGGCGCGCCCGGGAATCTCGCTCTCAATTCTTCTCTTTGGGTCGCAACGCCAACCGGGCAGTTGTTCGTGTGGCAAATTCTCGCCATGACGCAACCGGTTGCAATCATAGCAACGGTACCAAAGCCAAATTCATCCGCACCCATCAACGCCCATTGCATGACATCGAGCCCAGATCGGCAACCGCCATCTGCTCTCAAAACAACGCGCTCTCTCAAACCGTTCTCAACCAACGTTCTGTGAGATTCAACGAGACCAAGCTCGACTGGGCCACCGCAGTGCTTGATAGAAGACAACGGAGAAGCACCTGTACCACCGTCACCACCCGAAATTTGGATGATATCGGCATTCGCCTTGGCAACGCCAGACGCTACAGTTCCGATGCCCGCTTGACCGACGAGTTTCACGGAAACCTTTGCTTCCGGATTGACCGTGTGCAAGTCAAAAATAAGCTGCGCTAAATCCTCGATGGAGTAAATGTCGTGGTGCGGAGGCGGAGAAATCAACGGCACACCGGCCTTGGATTTTCTCAACCAGGCAATATACGGCGAAACTTTTTTCCCTGGCAACTGCCCGCCTTCTCCCGGCTTGGCACCTTGCGCAACCTTGATTTCGTGTTGGTTCGAGGACATCAAAAACGAAGTCGTGACACCAAATCGACCAGAGGCGACTTGCTTGATGGCAGATGACGCGACGTCACCGTTCTTCAAACCTCTCAAGTACGGGAACGAGTCTGTCGAACCGTCCGACTTGGCGTCTGAGATCGGGATAAATCGCTTCGGATCTTCACCACCTTCGCCAGAGTTGGACTTACCACCGATTCTGTTCATGGCGACCGCAATCGCTTCGTGGCACTCTTGAGAAATGGCGCCCAAAGACATGCCACCGGTGCAAAATCGAGAAGCGATGTCCGCAGCGGATTCAACCTCGGAGATATCGATCGGCTTACGGTCGGATTTAATGTCGAGACGATCTCTCAAACAAGTAGCCGGACGCGTGTTGCGGTGTTCTTCGTATAACTTGTAGGATTCGGCATCCGGGGCATCGCCACCTAAACCAATGGCTTTGTGCAAGAGCTTGGACATTTCTTGATTGTTACCGTGGTATTCGCCATTTGGCTTGACTTGGTACATGCCAGAAATCTTGAGCTTGTCCATTGTTTCCGATTCACCTGGGAACGCAGAGTCGACAAACATTTTCGTTTCCGCGGCGAGTTCGTCCAAAGTCAAACCACCAATTCTGGAAACCGTGCCTTTAAAGGCGACGTCGATGAGCTCTGGTCCAATACCGTACGCCTCAAAGATTTGCGCTCCGTGGTACGACGTGATGAGAGAGATACCCATCTTCGAAAGAATCTTCTTCAAGCCCTTGTTGATGGCGTTCTTCAAGTTTCTTTGAACGTCCTGTTGCGACATGAGCGGGAGTTTACCGGTGCTCATTTGCTTTTCAACTTTGGTGGAAGATCTCCACTTTCTCGCAGTTTCCAAAGCCAACCACGGGCACACAGCCGAGGCACCGTAACCAATCAACACCGCAAAGTGGTGCGTGGAAAACGCCGACGCGGACTCAACGACGATCGACGCCTTCGAGCGCAAACCAACCTTAATCAAGTGATGGTGAACCGCACCAACAGCCAAAAGCGACGGAATCGCTGGAGAATCCGGACCCTCGTCAGGCTTATCGGTGATGACGATGCACTCAGAGCCTTTTTGGACGGCTTCGGCGCATTCTTGGCACAACTTGTCCAAACCAGCCTTCAAACCACCGGCGCCGTTGGTGTATCGCGCTTTGATCGTCGCCGTCTTCAAATGCGGGTGGTTTTGGATGACGGTCAAATCCGAATCAAACAAGAACGGACTCGACAAAGAAACCGCCGGCGCGTCGTCCGAGGAGACGTCCAACAAGTTCCCTTTGGCGCCCAAAGTAGTCTCCAAAGACATAACCAAACCCTCTCTCAACGGATCGATCGCCGGATTAGTAACTTGGGCAAATCTTTGTTTGAAGTAGTCGTAGAGCAAGCGCGGTCTCGAAGAGATGACCGGAACCGGAGTGTCGTCACCCATCGACCACGTCGGCTCGATGCCTTCTTGCGCCATGGATTCAACAATCATGGAAACATCTTCGGAAGCGTAACCAGCTCTGGCTTGGGACTCGATGAAGGAAACGTCGTCCATCGTCGGCTCCGGCAACGGCGGGCACGATTTCAAGCGGTGAATGTTGTTCAACCATTTGCCATACGGGCGCGTCGAGGAAACTTCCTTGGAAATTTCTTCGTTCTCTTTGAACGTGCCGTTTTCCAAGTCGACGCAGATCATCGTACCCGGACCCAAACGTCCTTTCTTAACAACGTTCGGCGCGTTGGACATGATGTCGTTCAAAACGCCAACCTCAGACGCGACATAAATGTAATCATCCGAAGTTTGCCAGAATCTCGCAGGTCTCAAACCGTTTCTGTCTAAGCGGCAGCCAACTTTCTTACCGTCAGAGAAGACCAACAAAGCTGGGCCGTCCCAAGCTTCCATGATACCAGAGTAGTACTGGTAGAAGTTCTTCGCTTCCGGAACGGTCGCTTCCAAATCCGGGTGATTTCTGAACGCTTCCGGAACGAGCAACATCATAGTTTCTTCCGGCTCGCGGCCAGTTTTAACCAAGAGTTCCGCGACTCTGTCAAGGTTAGCGGAATCAGAAGCCGCCGGGTCACACAACGGACGGAACTCTTGCTCTCTGCCTCCCCATATCGCGTTAGTCATCTTTGCTTCGTTGGAAGCCATCCAGTTCAAGTTACCTTGCAACGTGTTGATTTCACCGTTATGACCCAAAAATCTCATCGGTTGCGCCAACGGCCACTTCGGCGTGGTATTCGTGGAGAAACGTCTGTGATAGATGGAGAACGACGACACGTAGTCCTTATCTTGCAAATCGAGGAAAAATTGTCCGACAACAGCAGATCTCAACATACCTTTATACACGATTGTTCTGCAGGACATGGTGCACACGTACATGTCTTCCAAGTCAGCCATGTTCCCGAGGCGCACTTTTTCGGCGTTTTTCCGGGCAAAGTAAAGCTTGCGCTCTAATTCGTCCCCAGTCGCGCCAGCACCATCGATCAAGCATTGCTCAATCGCCGGTTGCGTGATCTTAGCCATCGGGCCGACGATATCATTCTTCGTCGGCACGTCTCTCCAGCCGAGAACCTTCAAGCCTTCAGCCGCGATGGCTTTCTCAAGCTCCGCCTTCGCCTTGGTTCTTTTGCCCTTATCAGTCGGCAAGAAGGTCATGGAAACAGCGGAAGATTCTTCGGAAAAGCCAGAAATACCGTTCGCAGCGCACCATTTGGATAACATCTGCCACGGGATTTGCGTCATGATGCCGGCGCCGTCGCCGGAGTCGTTGTCCGCAGAGCACGCACCTCTGTGTTCCATGCAACCTAAAGCAGCCAAGGAATCATCGACACATTTGTGGGTTCTTTCACCTTTCAACGACGCGATCACCCCGACGCCGCACGCATCTCTTTCTTCCAAGATTTGATTCAAATCCACCGCACCGCCTTCGTACGGTTGGTACTCTCCTCTGAGAGCACCGAAATCCATCGCTTTTTGGGCAAAAATCTTGGTCGATCTCAACGCCACCTTGCGAGTAGGAGCCGACGATCTCACATTACTTCTGTTGGCAATGTTCTGTTAAAGTTTAAAGGTGGAGAAAAGCGAAAGTAATCATCAGTATCTGTGAAAGAAGAAATGCAGAAATCTAGACTCCGCTTTTTCCGTCTCTCACAGAGGAGGGAAAACTCGTTCTTACGCGAACACGTCGATTAATAGTTCGAAATGCGCTCTAGGCGGTTTAACTCGTGACTCGCAAGTGAAGCAAATTCTATCCAATCAAACGCAAAACAATATCAATCGTGTAATATCCTACCTTTTTGGCACCGAAAACCTTCGTCTGCATCACCTGCGACATAGTCTGGGACGCCATTTTCAGCCTACGTCGCTCTTAAATTTGCTTTTTTCCCAATATAGGCGTAAAATCCAAATATAAAGTGTACACGGGAGAAAAAAAACTACCGCTTTGATGTACGTGTTGTGTATATACTAGACGATTTATGTGTGAATGAAATTCTCTCGTGAGGAATTCCGGATCAATTTCGCTTCGCTTCGCTTCGCTTACTTACACTCGACGGCGCGCGCGCTTTTTCTCTTTTTTTGTGGATTGTTGGAGATGGATGGGTTATTTGACAAACAACAAAAAATTATAACCACCCGCCTTGTGCCAGCAAGGCAGGAGGAGGAGAAAAAAGAGATTGGAACAATAGAAGTGGATATGGTAGTGTGGGCTCCTGCCTGGGCTTTGCAATATTATTCTTTCCTGTCAAAAATACGAGGGAGACACAGGAGTGAAAAACGAGGGGCTAAACAAAAAAGGAACACCAACACCAACAACAACAACAATAACAAATGCGCCGAAAGAAAAGGAACACTCGACGAAGAGACGACCAAAAGGACGTGGTAGGAGGAAGTTTTTCTTTCACGCGCCGGGGCCTGCGCGGTGGGTTTTGGTTTCTTCTCTCTCTCCTTTTTGCGACGAGTGCTTTTGCTCTTGTTTCCTCGTCGACACCAACGGCGAAAGAAAAAAACGAGGAGACTACTTCTTCCTCGCCATTCACCATTCTCCGCGCTGAAAAGTGGCCAAACGGCGGTGTTCGAATCTTTTACTCCTCTCCGGAAAAAGAACAGAGCAACGAGGGAGAGAACGCTGCTGGTAAGAATACCGCAGTGGAACTCTCCTTCCAAAAGCAAAAAGAAGAGGAGGAGAAAAAGATTATCTTGGAAAGCACCAAAGTTATCGCGACGAAACCATCTTCTTGTCCTCTTCCTTCATTCTACTCGTTGGGCACGACGACGATTGTTTTAGCACCCAGCGATGGAGTTTTGAGTCAAAGTATGGTTTCTGGTCTGGCACGATTGATCTGGTCGAAAGATATCCCGGATTCAGAGAAGATAGCCATCTTCGCGATGAGACTTACCCCCGAGTTGGTCGTCGACTACACGTCGAACAACAAAGTTCACGTTTTGCAGCGACTGAAAGAGTATACTCGTCTCAATCATTCATCGATATCACCGGGTGTTCCATTTCGTTTGTTTTCGCTGAGAAGAGCACTCGCGGCGATGCCGCCAGACGGTTTGAAAGGTCGTCTCCATCACGATGTCATCTTCGCGCTCGATGAAGATACGATTGAAAATAGAATGTTCGTGGAGAACGCGAGAACACTCATCAAAGCAGAATCATCATCAGCTACTATTTTCGTCAGTTCCTTGTTTATCAATGGAGACAATAAAGTAGAGGAAGATGATTTTGCTCAGTGGTTTGGAAAATTTGTAAAAAGAAGACGCGAAGAGACACACGTTGCCGCGGCGTGCGACGTTTCAGACGAACAACTCGATCCCCATCTGTTCGAGAAGAAGAATACTGAATTGAAACTTTCGCCCACCGTTCCTGATGTTGATCGTAAAAATGACGTGATATCGATGAGTTTCAGAAAGAGAAACAAACACTGTCGCATAGAAGACGTTTTGAGAGGCCCTTATCCATACTTTGATACCATCACGCTTAAGATGGATTTCACGCAACGTAACGAATTTGAAGGGAAAAGAAGCTTTAGAAAAGGAACTTACGATGAAAGAATAGCTGCGAAAAAGAAGTTTCCGCTCACCGTTCAATTTGAAAATGCAAAGCACGGTGAAGTTTACGAGGAGCGAAAAGCTTTCGCAAAATTTCACGGTACCTCCACCTTTCGTGATTGTGAGCGAAGAAAATCGATGAAGATCAATCTCGACGGTGGGAAAACAATGAAATTGGGCTCAGCCGCTGAAAGCGATCAGTTTCTGTTAATTTCGCTCTGTTACGACGATAGATATGTGAAGTCGTGGTTGATGTACTCTCTCTTGCGCCATCTTGGGCTCTTCGAGGATCTCGAGTTTCGATATGTTCGTCTATTCGTGGAAACAAACGACGTGAGAGAGAGCGAAGGCTTGTATCTTTTAGTCGAAAATCCAGTCGTAAAAAGAGAAGACGTCAAAGCTCGAATTAGTGCAGTCGTGCGGAGACGTTTAGATCCCGTTCGACAAACTCGGCCGGGACTCGGCGCGCCAGATGTAAAGTATCCAAAACATTCAGAGTTTGATCGCGCTATAAAAAGAAATGAATACGACGAGATTGCTCGAGTCGCCAAGACGTGCGATGATATGAACTGCTATGCTTTATTGAGAAAGTGCATGAATATCGACGCGTACATCACATGGATTGCTTTTAACTCTCTCGTAAAAATGGGCGACTACGTGGATGAAATTTACTTCTATTCCTCTAACGAAAATCAACAGACTCCGTATTGGGGACTACATAGCTGGGATCCGGACGATGCGTTTCAGAAATGTCATCATGGCGGTAAGGATGCGTATATCGATCGATTTCAGATGCTCTATTGTCTCGAAGGAAATATGGATGTCGTATTTTTGCGATCGAAAGATATGTATTCTCGTTTCGTGCAAACGCTTGAGGAGCTCTTAGAAACACGTGTGAATGATCAAGTCATCCTCTCTTTCGCTGAAGAACAGAAGAAAGAGTTGAACGACGTTCTCAACATCAATAACAATAGCAGTAACAAAGACGTTTCGATTGGTATGTTAGAACTAAGACAGATGGCAAAGATACCGGATAACATGGCAGCTTTCAGAGAAATGTCAAGTTCGCTGCTATATTATATCGAGCAGATTCGTTTGAGCAGACGGGAGCTATTCCGCGTCATAGGTGCATTTCATTCTTTTAACGATAAGAGTGAAGTTGGTTGGAAACCTGTGCGCCTCAGCGCGCCAGCGAAATGTTCGAACCAAAACCTGTCTTCTTTGAAACTACGAGTGTCTGAAAGAAAGTACGATCAAGACGCGAGACAGGAAATCGTGTTCGAGTTTGAGAACGTATTCTCTTTATCAGGTGTTCTTCAAATTGAAATTCCGCTCGATTTGAACGTGGTATACAAGTTTAACGAGACGTACTCGGAAAAGTATCTACCAGTCCCGGTTGAGAAAGAAACGAGAGCTCTTTGTTGGACAAACGCAACGCTTCCAGGCGATACGATTAACATGAATGCGACGGATGGTGGTTTCTTGACAACACTTCCGAAGAAGAGTTGCATCGCTGGAGAAGCCATAAATGTAACCGCTAAGTTTACGAACGAAGCCGTCACCTTTACGATGAAAGAAACACGAACCGATACTACTCGTGATAAAAATTTTCTTTCGCTTTACCATGGATTCTGGCATCCATTTTCAAAGGCGTTTGCGGATGTACAATACGCTCGAATCTTAACGTGCTAGCTAGTGTTTCTTCGCTCTTGTTTATATTCTAAAGTATAATCTGTGTATTGCAATTCCTTCTCTTTTGTATTGTTCTAAGTCTCGGCGGGTTTGTTTTGCTGTCTGTATATGTCTTTCAAAGAGTACATGCCGTTGTTTGGACCTCGCCTGGCTAAATTCGCAATCTCCTGCACGGTCTCTCTCAAGTGCATGGCCGGTTGCTTAGTTTCTTCTAATAACTGTTTTAAGCTCCAAAACGTTCGCCTCTCGAATAGACCAAACAATTTGTCCGTCAATTGTGCTTTTTCCATTTTTTCTGCTTTTGGTTTCGTCACGCCGCCGTCGGCTAATCGAACTAAATTTGAACGTTTCGGTAACGGAGCTATTCTCGCCGCCTCCGCTCCGACGACGGATTGAACAAACCTCGATTTAGATTGCGCTTTTTCTAATCTATTTTTCGAAACCCGAGCGTAGGCTGCATCGGAGGCATCTTTTGGTCGCATGTCTAATTTTTTATGAACTTTCGCTTCGACGATGAACTCGTTGACGTCCATCGCCGACGTCGCCGCCGCAGTACCTTCGCGAGTCTCCGAAAACACGTGAATTTCTGGCGCTTCTATGTTCTCCGTCATGATATATTTTACTGGTATTTCGTGCTCTTCGCCTTCGTTGACGGCTGCATTGAGCGTCACCGCAAACGCTTCTTTGTTTTCTTTGTCGAAAGGATCGATCACCACTCTTACTTTCCCGAGCTCGTCGTTATCGTTCAATTCCGCATCAATATCCATCCCATCTTCATCGTTCTCGTTGTCTGCTTTACTCCTTCTATCGCTGAAACTTTCCCACGCACGATCGACAAAGTTTGGCACTTTCACCAGCCACGCTCGATGGTTCGCTCTTTGTGTATCCAACGCGCTTGGAAACAAATACGCTCTCAACGCCTCCGTAACCTCCTCCGGTAAATCTTTCTTATCGATATTCAACTTTTGACAAACTTGATACCTCCAGTGTTCGCGAAGTAAATACGGCGTCGCGTACGGTCTCCACTCCGGCGCGTTCTTATCCTTTTTCGATCGCGAATATTTCTTCGCCGTTTCTTCCAACTTTTCTGGATTCAATTTGTGTACGCATTCGTTCAAAGCGTTCAGTTTGTTTAGTTTCTGTAAATACTTTTGCATGGCGCTCACGACGAGCTCCGATCCGGGTGGAAACTCTTCCAAGTCCATACTGATGATTCGAAAAAGAACTTTTTCTCGTCGTTATTATTATCTCGTTGTCCTTGTTATCAGTCGTCCTTGTCGCGGGGGCTTCCTCTCGTGATGATGGACGAGAATCGTCAAACGAGATTTGAAAGAAAAGAAAGGAAAGCTCGATGATTTGTGTCGGTGTTGCACCTCTCGAACAAAAGAAGAGAGAAAAGAAACTCTTCTTCTTTCGAAAAAAATGCAAAAGAAAAAAAAGCGTCCAAAACAGGATTAATTCACCCACACGACTACAAATTTTACGCGCACTCTCTCTCGCTTTGACACACACGTGTTGGTGCGAACCACGAAACGCGATTAAGCGAGGGAGAGCCGACGAGGCGGTATTTGTATAACAGGAATTTCTCGTAAGACTCTCGTTTTGATTTATTTTTATAAGAGAGAGAGAGAGAGAGAATAAGAGAGATTTTTACGCTCAATTTTTGTGAACGAAAAGCGGAGTGCCTCCCTCTCGCAAGAAGACGCACTGAGAAGAGACGAAGGAAAAGAAGAAGAAGAAGACATCAAAACGATGTCGACGACGATAAACGCAAAAGAGGATGCATCGATTCTCTTACCAGAGATCGAGGTGAGCGATTTAGTCGACGCTATTCCGATCGATATCGTCGGGGAATTGTTCGAAGAAGAAGAAGAAGACGACGACGTCTCTCGAGGAAGAGTCGGAGGAGGAGGCATGAACGCCGCAAATTTTAATAAAACGTCGTCGAAGATACGAACACCACCGGATGGATTGAATATCATCCAACCTCGACCTCCGTTCAAGACGGACTCGTTTAATCGAGGAAGTCAGCAACAACATCACAGAGGAGGAGGATTAGCGGGGTCGTCCGTGGGACCGTCCTCGAATGGGAACTCTTTAGGTGGAGGTGGAGGCTCGTTTCCCTCCATACCGCCGGTGTATTCGATGACGAGTCCGGGCGGCAGACGAAACTCTACCGAACACTTTCCATCCACGGTTGGGTTTGCCTTAAAAGGTGGATCGACGAGCTCGTCCACGGATGCCTTCGCGTTGACATCTGACGTGGACGCGATATTAAATGGAGGGAAACCTTTCGTTCCTTCTGCTGCAGGAGCGATACCTGCCTCAGAGCTTGCAAAGTCGACTACGACAACAACACCGGTTGTTCAAGGCCCGAGTGGACCGAGAATGCCTGGACAAGGCGTCGAGGAGCAAGAACAGGTTGTTGTGTCGACCGAGACGGACGAGAATGGTGGAGTTCACGTGAGAGTGACGTTATTGGCGGCTGGTTTTGTGATTGGAAATGCCGGCGCTTCCGTGCGCGAAATCACACAGCATACGGGCGCCTCGATTCGATCGTGGACACAACCAGCGGAATATTTTTTCGGCGGTTTTGCGAGACCGACGCGAGTGTTCTGCGTGGAAGGCGATCCAGCCGCGATTGCGGAAGCCACGGAGTTAATTTACGCCGCGGTCGATCGGTACAGAGCTTTGTGCGAGATGAAAAAGCGAGGCGAGTTTGTGCAACGCTCGCAAAAGATTAAGGGCGTTGAGTTTTCATTTCAACCGCCGCCGAGGCAAATAACGCAACGGCAAAGGCAATTGGAACAGCTTCTGAGCGCGCAAACACATCTTTTACAGCATCAGACGAACGCTTTGTCCGGTGCTGCTGCTGGCAGTTCCGCAGTCGCTCTTCAACAGGCGTTTGCCCAGCAACACTTGTTGATGCAGCAGCAAATTGGTTTTTTGAACCAGCAAATGAACCAACATCAGCAGCAAGGATATTTCCACCATCATCAACAACAACAATACCAGCAACAACAGCACTATCATCACCACCACCACCAGCAACAACAACAACAAAAACAACAACAACAGCAGCAACAGCACAATATGTTTGGCAGTAACCAAAACTATTACTAACGATGCCTTGTGAATTCGTTGTGTGCTGATTATACATTATGTACGAAGAGAAGAAGAAGAAGATAAACGAATTGAGTATTATTACACGTTATTGAAAGGAGTTGAAAAGATAAAGAGTCGATCGAGATAGTTTAGCAAGCGTTTTTGCCGCAGCTTATTAGCCGCCACGTTCTTCGAACAATTTAATTAACGAGCGACGGGGCTAAAAGTCAAAATAGAATCTCAGGAGGACTCGATCTATGAGCATGTCGAATCAATTGCATTATTATGATGATAATGATGTCTTTGAATGTTTTTGAAATATATATAATATATCTATATTGAATATACATACACACATTATGCTATAAACTACATAAATCTAAATTCTCCTATTCGAGTTTCTTATCCCACCCGTGAGAATCTCGCCGGTCTATCGCGCAAGTAATACAATTTCGCTCTTCTTACTCTCTTACGCTCAACAACTACTAGTTCCTTAATATTCGGCGAATACAAGGGAAACATTCTCTCTACGCCGACGTTTCCAAGCATCGTTCTCAACGTAAACGAACTCCCCAATCCTCGGTTCTTCCTCGCTATGCATATCCCCGTAAACCTTTGCGTCCGTCTTCGATTTTCGGGAACTTCCATGGTCAACTGCACCACATCTCCCGGTCTAAACGGGCTAATCTTCACCCCTTCCCTTTCATTCAACATCTCAGTAATTCGTTCTCTCTCTAAAGTTTCCATCATGTGTCCAGCTCTCTTCTCGTACGTCTTTCGTTTTTTCAACTCTCTCGTCTTTGTGAAAGGGGACATCCCGCCTCCAGCTTTGCCCCAATCTTTCTGCTTTTTCCCGGCTTCAAAAGAAGTCATCGGAGCCTCGGGACCTCTCTCCGGTGGGTTCAACCGTTCCGTGTTTCTCGAGTGATTCTTCCACTGCGCGATTGAGGTCGAATGAAACGGTTGTTTGTTCTTGTTGTTGTTGTTGTTAATGTTGTTAATGTTGTTAACGTTGTTGTGCGTCCCGATCGTTCTCGCTCCTCTCGGCAAGAAATTCGAAGAAGAAGTGAAAGAACTAAAGCTGCGAGCAGCAAAACTGATGCTACTCCTCGCGGTCGTCGTCGTTCCCGCGAGGATGAGTCTCCGCGCGAGTTCCCCTACGACTGCTAAACCTCTTCGCGTCGTCATCGTCAAAAGTCTCTCGTCTCTCGTCGCAAGAAAATAAAGGGGCTTTTTTGAGGCCTTTTGTCGTCTCGTCTGTCTTCTTAAAAAATTCAACACATTTTGAGAAGAAAAAAAGATATGCGATAATGCTCTCTCTGTGTGTGTGTTATTACAAGAAGTTATTCTTCTGATTCTGATTCTGATTCTGGCACGTGTATCTCCCCGTGCTCGTATCG
>Ga0209091_10000888_pt1 | contig 27616 bp, 29 predicted proteins | sample ArcticOcean_MG_C_6_FD_187438 | JGI IMG/M metagenome (GOLD analysis project Ga0209091, IMG submission 187438) | Marine microbial communities from western Arctic Ocean - ArcticOcean_MG_CB8_128 (SPAdes) (version 2) | ecosystem: Environmental > Aquatic > Marine > Oceanic | place: Arctic Ocean...
AGGTTCAGGTTCAAGTTCAAGTTCAAGTTCAGCCCCCTCTCCAAGGTCAACCACAGGCTGCCACTAGTGCGCAGGCACTGGCTACTCGATCGTTAGATTCACTACCGCTAAATGATGCAGATGTCATTAAGGTGCGCAGCCAACATAGCACCGCGGCTGCCAATACGGCGGCTGCTAGCAGCACTGCGTCTCCTGGAGGCACACCCTCGGCGCTAGCTTTAACACCACAAGTAGCGACTCAATCATTTTTACAGCAACGCCAAACTGGTGCTGTTAGTCAGGTGCCTGACAAAAAAACGCAGTTAGCAAACTCCATTAATAAAGTGTTAACACAGACCAAAGCTAAAGCGGCTTCAGCTACTGGCTCTAACGCCGCCACAACATACGCCGCCATTACACTTGCGCCATCATTGGTGCAAAAGTTAGACCAGTTAACAGGGCTTGCTTCAGCAGCCACTAACGCCACGAATTCACTGGAATCACAGGCTCTAGGCAGTTACACTGGGGCCAACTTTAAGGCTGCATCATCATTAGCTAATGTGCCCACTGCGGTGGGTGTCGTTCTGAGTTCAGACGCAGCTACTATGGACCTAGGCCAACGCTTCACTAGCCTTATGCAAGGTGACAGCTCAGCTCAACTGGCGGCACGCCAAATGCAGGATCAATTGGGCCAACAACTGCACCGCATGGTTAAGGAAGGACGTTGGCAAGCCAACTTATCCCTAAATCCGGCGCGTTTGGGGCAAGTGAGTATTAACTTGGTAATGGAAGATGGCGTGTTACAGACTCAGCTTTTAAGTGCTAACGCAGGAGTGCGTGAACTGCTTGAATCAAGCTTACCCCGACTTAAGGAGCAGCTTGAAGATAGTGGCTTACAATTGTCAGGTGTGTCTGTAGGCAGCGATAATAGAGGCCAACAACAAGCCCGTGGCGAAGAGCCTGATTGGCAATTGAGTCAAACCGTAAGAAATTCCAACGAAGAACAAACTCCAATGGGTGCGGCAAATAATCGCAGTAACCATGATGGTGATATAGATACCTTTGCTTAGTCGGTAAAGACTAAGTAACCCACATTTTAGAAGTTAAGAAGGAAGGCTAACCATGGCAGACGAAGAAGTAGTAGAAGGCGAAGAAAAGAAGAAAGGTGGCTTAGTTAAAGTTTTGCTATTTGTCATCATTGGTATTTTACTTATTGCTATGAGTATTGGTGGCACCCTGTTCCTAACGGGAGCTTTTGATGCAAAGCCTATAGTAGTAGATGAAGATGGTAATGTTATTACCCAAGAAGTTACTGCTGAAGGTGTTGAAGGTGCTGAAGGTGCTGAAGGGGTTGATCCTAACGTTCCTAAACCTTTAGACAAGGTATCTAAAGAAATGCCAGAAGGTCAGAAATTCGATCAACTCTACAATGAGATGGAGCGTTCGTTTACGGTTAATCTGTCGGGCAGTAAGCAGTTTTGTCAGTTTACTATGGGCTTTATGACCCATTATGACCAACGTGTTGTAGATAACGTATACAAACATGAACTGGCTGTTCGTTCAGCCATCATCATGGAAGTGTCTACTTACAACAAGGATCAGTTAGCCACCGTGACCGATAAACAAAAACTGGCCAACGCCATTAAAGCGCGCATGAACCAAGTTTTAATTGGCTATGAAGACTTTGGTGGCATCGAAGAAGTATTCTTTACCGAGTTTGTAATTCAGTAAACTAGGAGTTTGGGCAGTATGAGTGACAATGAACTACTCTCAGAAGAAGAAATTCAAGCTTTGGTCAAGTTGGGCGAAAGCGATGAGGGCGAAGCCTATAACTTAGACGCGGAAACAGAAGAGTACGACATTGCGAGTGAAGACAGTACTTTAACGTCTCACTTGGGCTCGTTGGATATGATCAACGAGCGTTTTGCGCGTTTGTTCCGTATTAGCTTAAAAAGTTTATTGCGCTATCAGCCGAAAATTGAAGCTCAGCCAGTAGATGTGGAACGTTTTTCCGCCCACATGGCGAGCCTCACTACGCCCATTTCTTTAAACGTGGTTAAGATCCCACCCTTGCGTGGTTCCATGTTAATTGTTATTGACCCACAATTGATTTTTAACTCACTTGATAGTTTTTTTGGTGGCGCAGGTTCTCATACAGAAATATCAGGCATTAGGGATTTTACACCCACAGAGTACCGTATTATCCAAATGATCCTGCAACGAGTGTTTCAAGACATGAAAGCGGCTTGGGCTCCGATGTACACGGTGGCTTTTGAGTTTATTAACTCCGAAGTAAACCCGCAATTCACTAGTATTGTAGAAGAAAATGATTTGGTGATTATTAATAAGTTCAATATTGATATGGCCCACGACATTAATGGCAGCATACAAATAATTTACCCCTACGCAGCCATGAAGCCTATTCGTGATCTGTTACGCAACCAGGTGATTGGTGATAGTGATATTGATGATGAGCGAATTTGGAATAACTATCTTAAGGTGGCTATTGAAGACGTTGATTTGGATATAAAGTCTGATCTTGCTAACCCTCAAATTAACTTGTTAGAGCTACGTAAGCTTAAAGTAGGTGATGTTATTCCGATTAAAATGCCGGAAACTGTAACTGTTACATCGGAAGGTATTCCCCTGTTTAGTGGCGTGTATGGCAGTTCTAATGGTCATGCCGCTGTGAAAATTATGGGTGAAGTGAAGATGGACGATTATGAAGTAGACTTATGGGACTAAAGTGTCTCTAATAGTAGATAAATAGAGGAAATACCCGTGAGCGAAGAAGAATTAGCCCCGGCTGCCTTGTCCACCTTTGAGGACGAGCTAGACCTAGATATATTACAAAACATTCCCGTAGTTTTGTCTGCGGAAGTGGGTCGTTCAACGCTAAAAATTAAAGATTTGTTGCGCTTGAGCGAAGGTAGTGTGGTTGAATTTGACCGCCTAGCTGGAGAGTCCATTGATGTATGTGTTAATAATACCATTATTGCTAAAGGTGAAGTTGTGGTGGTCAATGAGCGTTATGGTATCCGATTGACCCAAGTGCTTGATGCTGCTGACCGTATACGCAAAATTTAAGGCCTATTTATGTTAGGTGATACCCAGTTGTTGTTGCAGTCTATAGGCAGCTTGTTGCTGGTATTGGCCATTTTGCTGGCCATGGTATTTGCTGCGCGATGGTTTATGCAGCGGCGGCCTCAAGGTGGGCGTCGACTTAGATTTGTAGAAGCTATGGCATTAGGTAACCGCGATAAATTGTTACTTGTAGAAGTGGATGGCAGATCCCTGCTATTGGGAGTCACTGCACACAATATTCGTCTATTAGCTGAGCTTGATGCTCAAGAAGGCGATCCTTCCTCACTAGGCCCCCGAGAAGGTTCTGTATCAGAGCCCGCTCGTTCAGGTTTATCCCAGCAGTTTTCTCAATTGCTGGGTCGACACACTCAAACTGTAAAACACAAGGACACGTTATGAGCATGAGGCGCGCCATAGGCTGGTTGCCAGCTATCAGTATGTTGTTATTGATGGCTATTGCACCTCAAGTCAGCGCAGCCGATAGCTTTATACCTGGTGTGGTTGTTGAAACCAATGCTGATGGCCAGCAAGAGTACAGTTTAACACTGCAAATTCTAGCGTTAATGACATTACTTACAATGCTGCCAGCATTGTTGTTGATGATGACCTCTTTTGCCCGCATTATTATCGTTTTGTCGATATTGCGACAAGCTTTAGGTACCAACCAAACTCCACCTAATCAGGTGTTGTTGGGTTTAGCGCTATTTTTAACGTTGTTTATTATGGCCCCTGTATTTACCCAAATAAATGATGAAGCTATTCAACCGTATCTAAACGATCAGTCTGACTTTATGCAGGCCTTTGAAGTAGCTCAGCAGCCCTTACGTGAATTTATGCTGAAACAAACCCGTGAATCCGACATTGAACTGTTTGCACAAATCTCAGGCCAACAAGAACTTGATGGGCCAGAGACCGTGCCTATGCAATTGTTGATACCCGCCTTCTTAACTAGCGAATTAAAAACTGCATTCCAGATTGGGTTTTTATTGTTTGTGCCGTTTGTGGTGATCGATTTAGTGGTTGCTAGTGTGCTTATGTCCATGGGTATGATGATGTTATCGCCGATGATGATTTCATTGCCGTTTAAAATCATGATGTTTGTGCTGATAGATGGCTGGGCTTTGATATTAGGTACCTTAGCCAGTAGTTTTTATACCTGACGTGGAGGTTGATGATGGATCAAGGTACTGTATTAGATATTGGCCGAGAGGCCTTGTTAGTTACCGCAACTATTGCAGGCCCCATGCTCGGGATAGCGCTAGTGGTGGGCTTGCTCATTGGTATTGTGCAAGCGGCGACATCGATTAACGAAATGACTTTAAGTTTTATTCCTAAGTTAGTGGCCTTGGTGTTAGTGCTGTATCTGTTTGGATCTTGGCAAATCACTGTGCTGACTGACTTTGCTTCTCGTTTAATTGAACGTATACCAGGTATTATTGGTTAACTATGTTTGCCGTTTGGGATGACGTACTAGCGTTGCTTTACACCTTCTTGTGGCCCATGACACGGATTAGCGCGTGCCTCCTTGCTACCCCTATATTCTCGGCAATGAGCGTTAACACCACGATACGTATCAGCTTGGCTTTGGTTCTTACTATTCTCATTTACCCGTTACATGATTGGCCCATCGTTGATGTACTGTCTGGCGCAGGCTTGGTGATGCTTATGGAACAGGTGGTCATTGGGGTGATGATGGGGCTGATATTACAAATTGTGTTCGCCGCAGTAAGCGCTGCGGGCGAATTTATTGCTCTGTCCATGGGTTTGGGTTTTGCCATGATGGTGGATCCTAATAGTGGTGTGCAAACTCCTGTCATATCTCAACTTTTTGTGATACTCGGAACCTTAGTGTTTGTCTCCATTGGTGGCCATCTCATTCTTATTGAGCTATTGCTCGATAGCTTCCGCTTGTGGCCTATTGGGGAACCTCAGTTAGAAATGGCAATGGTTTGGGATGTATTGCAGTGGTCTGTGTTGTTGTTTAGTGGCGCGGCCATGATTGCACTACCAGCAATGGTTGTTTTATTACTCACTAACAGTGCCATAGGCGTGATCTCTAGGGCTGCGCCCAGCTTAAATGTATTTGCTGTAGGCTTTCCTTTAACTTTGTTAATGGGCATTATGGTTTTGATTGTATTGTTACCTAGCTTTATGGGTAACGTACAAAACTTATGGTTTCAGGCGTTTCAGCAGATACGCCTGTTATTGGGTGTGGGCTAGCCATGGCTGAAGACAGCTCCCAGGAAAAAACCGAACAACCCACGGCTAAAAAGCTTGAAAAGTCACGTGAAGACGGGCAGGTGCCGCGATCAAAAGAGCTTTCCATGGCTATTATGATGGTGCTGGGTTCGGCCTTTTTGCTGATGACGGGCGGAACCATTATTGATGATATTTCGCAAATGCTAAGCTCTGCTTTGACCATTGATCGTGCCTTGATAATGGATACCAGCCTTTTACCAAGTGTTTTTCTAGGCACTTTAGTTGAAGGCATTCTCTCGGTAATGCCTTTTTTCGTGCTCACCTTAATATTGGCGTTAATTACCCCTGCTCTGATTGGAGGCTGGTTATTTTCTACCAAAGCTATTGGTTTTAAGGCTAGTAAGCTCAACCCACTTTCGGGCCTCAAGCGTATGCTGGGCACCCAAGCCCTTATGGAACTGACGAAGGCTTTAGTTAAATTCATTTTAGTGGCTGGTATTGGCTATTTAGTGATTGCTTCACAAACTGACCATCTTTTGGCCTTGGCGCAAATGCCTTTGGGTAGGGCATTCCAAGAGGGGGGTAAGATTTTAGTATGGGCCTTTTTCTACATCTGTTTGTCGTTGTTGGTGATCGCTGCAATTGACGTGCCTTATCAGATATACAGCCATACTGAAAAGCTGAAGATGTCGATGCAAGACATCAAAGACGAAATGAAAGAGATGGAAGGTCGTCCCGAAGTGAAGGCTCAGGTGCGTCAGCGGCAGCGCGAAATGGCTATGGGTCGAATGTTAGATGACGTGACGAATGCTGACGTTGTAATCACTAACCCTCAGCATTTTGCCGTGGCGTTGGTGTATGACCAAGCAGGCTCTGGTGCGCCGGTTGTTTTAGCTAAGGGGCAAGGCGAAATGGCTGCACGTATACGAGAATTGGCTGAAACAGAAAGTGTGCAAATATTACGTATGCCTTTGTTGGCTAGGGCGCTATATTTTACCAGTGAAATTAATGAAGAGATCGAAGAGGGTTTATTTGTTGCTGTGGCCCAAGTGCTCGCCTATGTTTATCAACTCAGCTCAGTGACTCCAGGCGTACCACGACCTTTGCAGCCAAACCCCGATGTGCCTGCCGATTTTCGTTATAACGAAGATGGTGAAGCCATATAAGGTTATGCTTTTTAGCTATAAGAGTGACGATGTGGTTATATAAGGTTATACTATCCTCAAAAGGAAGTATTGCTCTGCAGGGACATAATGTAAAACACTGGAGTACTTGCTGTTGAAGAAAGGCATTGAGGTTAATAAAGATTTATTTAAACGGGTTTTGAACACCAAAAAAACGCGTGAATATACTGTTTCTGAACCTACAGAAAGTACCAATAAATATCAAGCCGAGGCAGACTTTGTCGCCAGTCAAAAGCGCATATCCAATACCAAAGGCCAAGAAAGTGAACTAGCCAAAGATTGGGATCGTTTTTACGCCAAGGGTGATCGAAAGACTGCTCAACCAAATGCCAACTCTGCCACACCTGCTAAAACACGAAAGCTTACCGCTGCCCAAAGATCTCAAATAGAAGCCTATAATCTGTCGCAAAAAAAGGCCTTAAGCTCGACGTCTGCTTCTATAGTCTCCGAAGCCTCTTCCAATGCCCCCGCAGCGTCTCAAGCTAAGTTAGAAGGGCGTCGGCCTTCTGGTGTGGGTTCTGCTAGTTTACCGGGGGAGGAATATAACGCTGGGTCGGCAGGCCAAGCACAGATGGGTCATCATGCAGACGCTAAAGCAGGGGCTGCTAGCCTCACTGGAGAGGATGTCAGTGAGTTGGCTGCTGGTCACGCGAAGATGGGTCATCATGTCGACGGTAACGCAGGGTTTGCTAGGTTAGAAGGTGACGAACCCACTGAAGTGGAAGTTGGCAATGTTGCAATGGGCCATCATACTGGTGTCAACGCTGAATTTGTTACGTTAGAAGGTGAAACTGGCGCTGAAATGGGTGCAGGCAACGCCGCCATGGGTCACCATGCCGAAGTGGGTGCAGGCAACGCCGTAATGGGTCACCATGCCGAAGTGGATGCAGGCAACGCCGCCATGGGTCACCATGCCGAAGTGGGTGCAGGCAACGCCGCGATGGGCCACCATACCGATGTGCAAGCAGCACCTGTGGGCTTATATGGAGAAACGGAACATCAAGCTGCAGTGACGCAAGCTAACATGGGTCACCAGAAAAGCAAGGAGGCCAGTGAAGATCATCTGGAGGGTCGTGATCCTACTTCGACTTCCCAAGTGAATTTAGCGGGTGTAGCCGCTCTTTCAACACCGCAGCCATCAACCCCTATGAAGGATGTTGAAGACGCTGTGCAGGACGAAGAAAATCAAGAATTTGCATCATCTGGCAGATTAGCTAAAAAAATGTCTAAGATTCGCTCACAATCTGCCGATATAACTACTGATAGCGAAGCGTTACAAGAACGCAACGACAAACCCTAGCCTGCATTTCCCCTGTAGGCTTTGGATCGACTGAGATGTGAAGCTTATGAGCGACCAAGATACAGACAAAAACCAAGAAAAAAATGAAGCCGAAGTGGCTTTGGATATTGAACTGGTGTCCGTCGAAGAAGCTGAAGAAGAAGCAGCACAATCCCGTGGTCAAGTTGATCCTGAACAAGGCAAAATCGAACAGGAGCTGGCTGAGCAAATGTCTGAGGTGCTAGATCAGGCTGAGTTTGAGACAGAAGAAGAGATAGAAGAAGAGATAGAAGTTGAGCAAGATAGTAGTCCTGAGCCGGCGGTAGAAGAAGAACCGGAAGTTATAAAAGCCAAACCACCCACACTAAAGACTAAGGCGGAAAAAGTAGTCGAAGATGACGACGTTATGCTATTTGATGGCGATGACGATTTGTTAGAAGAGAATGCTCCAGGTGTTGTAGAAAACCAAGTTGAACTAGAAGGTGATGATGGTTTCATTGTCAATGATGACAATGAAATGGATGCTGGCGACAAGGTGTCTAAAGAAAAAATGGTCAGTGCATCAGACATAGAAGGCCTAACAGAAATTGTTTTAGATGCCGCTGGTGCAGCCAATGAAGCTGCCCACTCTACCAACCAGTCCATACACATGTTGTTAGGTAGTGTAACTACAATTAACAAGATGGCTAAGAATTTACGTAAAACCAATAGCTACCTGCTTGGTTTTATAATCTCCCTAGGTGTTGTAGGCCTAATGAGCGGCGCTGCAATGCTCTATGTGCTGCAGAGTGCTGTAAAAGATGCCACTGCAATAAGTATCGCAATGGGCAGCAAACTGGTGCAATTTGAAAAACAAATGGACCGGGTTAACCTGATAGAGGCCCAGCTTATTGATGTGGCAGACGTTAACCACCAACTGGGCCAAAGTGTAGAACAGGTAATGTACTACCTCAAGCAAGTTGGCACCGATTCGCAGCAAGCTGCGTCAAAACAGTCAATAGAAAATCAGCTGATGTTGGGTAGCGTTAACGAACAAATTCTCACTAGTTTCGAGGACTTGCAAAACACCACCAAAGCACAGCAGGGCGTATTAACACAGTTGAAAAAGCGCATTGACGGTTTGCAAATGCAAATGAAAAAGATTCAAAACCAAGACCTAGTAGGCAAAATGAAAGCTTTAATAGCCTTAGAACAAGGGCGTTATTTTGAGCTGGAGCAGGCCAAATTAGCCTTGCAGACGGCTCAGCTTGAGGCTAAAGAAAAAGCTGAAACACCACCAGTTGAAGACACATATATCACCTTTGGTGTTAAGTCGGAATAGTGTGTATAACCCACATAGTAATGCTGCAACGGCGGGTTATGTGGTCTAAAAGCTGAGTTCAAGGACATAAGGGGTTATAATAGAACCATCTGTTTAGGCCAAATTAGGACTCTACCATGAGCATTATTCGCCAACATGATCTAATTGATAGCGTCGCAGACGCTTTACAATTTATTTCTTATTACCATCCATTGGACTTTATACACGCTGTCCATGAAGCTTACCTGCGTGAAGAATCTAAAGCGGCCAAGGATGCGATGGCACAAATTCTAATTAATTCACGCATGTGTGCAGAAGGTAAACGTCCCCTATGTCAGGACACTGGCATCGTTACGGTGTTTGTAGAAGTTGGCATGGATGTGCAATGGGACGCAGAGCTGAGTTTAGAAGACATGATTAACGAAGGGGTAAGGCGTGCCTATTTACACCCAGATAACAAGTTGCGTGCCTCTATTTTGGCCGACCCCGCCGGTAGCAGAACCAATACCAAAGACAACACGCCTGCAGTCATTCATACCTCTATCGTTAAAGGTGATCGGGTTGATATTCAGTTAGCTGCTAAAGGTGGCGGTTCCGAAAACAAAAGTAAAATGGTTATGCTAAATCCGTCTGATAGCATTGTCGACTGGGTATTAAAGACCGTACCTACTATGGGGGCTGGCTGGTGTCCTCCTGGTATGCTGGGGCTAGGGATAGGAGGCACGACCGAAAAAGCCGCACTACTGGCTAAAAAGTCTTTAATGGATCCAGTAGATATTCATCAACTCCAGGCTCGCGGTGCCAGCAATACGGCTGAAAAGCTACGCCTAGAATTGTTTGATGCTGTGAATAGCTTAGGTATTGGGGCTCAGGGCCTGGGTGGCTTAACCACCGTGCTAGACATTAAGGTAATGGATTATCCTACCCACGCAGCTTCTTTACCCGTGTGTATGATTCCTAACTGTGCAGCTACTCGTCATGCGCATTTTGTACTGGATGGCAGTGGCCCGAGTTTACAAACACCGCCGAGTTTAGATGATTACCCAGACATTGCGTGGGATGCGGGCGCGGGTGCGAGAAAAGTTAACTTAGATACGGTGACCCCGACAGACGTATTAACGTGGCAGCCTGGGGAAACTTTATTGTTGTCAGGTAAGATGCTCACAGGGCGTGATGCTGCTCATAAAAGAATGATCGAAATGATGGCTCAGGGAGAACCATTACCTGTAGATCTAAAAGGTCGTTTTATTTATTACGTTGGTCCAGTTGACCCTGTTAGAGACGAAGCTGTGGGGCCGGCAGGGCCTACCACGGCTACCCGTATGGATAAATTCACTAGCACTATGCTAGAAAAAACAGGTTTGTTGGGCATGATTGGCAAGGCCGAACGGGGTCAAGTGGCTATTGATGCTATTAAAGAGCATAAGGCCGTTTATTTAATGGCTGTGGGCGGTGCTGCATATTTGGTGTCCAAAGCCATTAAGAGCGCTGAAGTTGTGGCATTTGCAGAGCTAGGCATGGAAGCGATTTATGAATTTGACGTAGAAGACATGCCAGTGACCGTGGCTGTTGATGCTGGTGGTACCTCGGTACACCGAACAGGGCCAGCGCAATGGTACGACATTATCCAAGCTCGGCAAATTAACTAATGTGGACCATTAACGGGTGGTGAACCCCTGGCTACGCAGGTAAGGAAGCATATGGGGTCGCGACTCCTTAACCACTGTCTTGATGATGTGTTGGCTAAAGGTCAGTTTCAGTTTTCCATGGCTACGTTGTTGGTAGTAGTCACTGATTTGGCCGTCGTAGCTTGCTAGATTAGCTAAGCCGTCGTTCGAGTAATAATCTTGGTGCAACACCATAGACAAAGGTAAGCGAGGTTTTTGTCCTGGGTTTTGATCTGGGTAGCCAAGGCATAGACCAAATATGGGGAATACCTGTTGTGGTAAGTTCAATAATTTTGTAACCACTTCTGGCTGGTTACGTAAGCCACCAATAAAAACCCCACCTAAACCAAGGCTTTCGGCCGCCAGTAAAACATTTTGCGCAAATAGAGCTGTATCTATACTTGCAATAAGGGTTTGTTCGGTAAAACCCGTTGGCATCTGTTGCTGTTGGCGAAGACATATTTGTTGATTGCGCTGTAAATCTGCACAAAATACTAAAAATATTGCAGCGCTTTCTACGTAAGCTTGGCCACCAGCAGCTTTTGCTAAGTCTGTACGAGCCTCTTGAGAATTGACTTGAATTACGCTGGTTACTTGCACAAAACTAGAACTGGAAGCGGCTTGGCCCGCAGCAATGCAGGTGTTGACTACCTCTTGAGGTATGGTTTGGTTAGTGAATTTACGGATTGATTGATGATCCATCATCTGTTCTATAGGGCTTTTTTGAGTCATGGTGCTTTATTAGTCATTGGTTAACATTGCCGATGTTAGCACAGGACCAGTTAGGGTAGAATGGGTAAACGTATCACTTTAAAGTTGATCCTAGTTATGCCACTATCGGCCCCAAATTTACCTATTGCTCCTCATTTAGCGCAACGCTATGGTCTAGAACAAGCCCTTATGCTGGCTGTGGTAACAGAATTGGTAGGTGCTTGGAACGGCCAAGTGGTGGTTGAAGAACAACGTTTGTATGGTCGCGCATTGTGTTTGACGAGGCAACATCAAGGCCAGTTATTATCACAGTTGTCCTCAATAGGGCTGTTGCAAGTTGCCCCCGCAGGTGAGGGTATGGTGCGTATTGAACTGCAGTTGATGCCTAAACAATCTGTTTCTTTGGACCACGTTGAGGGTGAGCCAGAGTCTGTCATTAAGCCAGTTGCTAGCCAGAGAGCTTCCATGGGCGGTTTTGGAGGCTGGCGCCGTGACGCTGGTGAAGGTGATGAATTAAGCCGTTTATTTGCCGCTAAAGAAGCTCAATACCAGCACTTGTGCCATATGGATTTAGAATGGATGCCTTCGGCAAATATTGTTAAAGTTTTATTGCTACAACACCAAATAAGCGAAGCCTTTGCCATTGGCATTAAAGATGAATTTGTGGTGTATTATATGGACAAAGGTCGCCGAGAAACGCCAGGTGGCTGGGATCAAAAGTTTTTAAAATGGGTCAAAAAAGAACAGGTTCAGCAGCAAACAGCGGGGGCTCGTGCCCAAAGACAAACTCAACAACAGACTAATTCGTCCAATGAAGAAGCTAGATACGCTGCTAAACAGCGCCGACGCAACATTACAGCAAACGTCCTCGACATCAATAATACCGACTGGTAAAACTGCTGTTGCTGCCAATGCTGCTATTGACCAAAAAATAAAATCATTGGTCAATATGCTATTTGCTCGATTTATGACCATCTACGGGCATAAATTTAAAAGTGCTTTTGATGACGACAAAGAGATTATTATTGCCAAGCGCGAATGGGCCTTAAGTTTGGCGGGATACGAAGAAGATGTGCTGGTGTTAGCTATTGAGCAAACCAAACGTCAGTATAGCTGGATGCCCTCAATTGCAGAATTTTTACAGTTGATGGACCAGTGCCAGCAAAGTTTTGGTTTGGCACCGGCTGAACAGGCTTATGCCGAAGCCTGTCGCCATGCAACGGCACCGAGCCATCACCCTTGGAGCCATGCGGCTGTGTACCACGCAGGGCGAGAAACGGGGTGGTTCGAACTAAAAAGCCTACCTCGACAGGCCACACAGGGGCGGTTTAATCAACATTACAAGGTCTTGTGCCAACGGGTGTTAGCAGGTGAGAATTTAGATCAGGTACAAGCAACTGCCTTACCTGCACCAAATAATGATAATTTGTTTGCTTTAATCGACCAATGGGCTAAACAGGTAGAGATGGTTCCAGAACTGGCACAAAGCGCTTTGTATTTTTTGCACTTACCAAAACACAGTCCCTTGCGGCGGCAATTGTATATACGCAGTAAATCTGTTTATCTGGCACTAAGTATTCCAGTTTCTATCGACGAATTACGTAATCAGCTCATATAAAGACTTCATTTTGCCATTAGTTGGTCGATAATATTAACAAGTATACTTGGCTACCCTTTTAACTTATTGGGCCAGGCTGCTATCGGAGGTTGTTTTGGACGACGAAGTTAAGATCAGTGGTTTCAAAGACTTATACCAGTTTTTTATGACAGTGAAAGCGCGCAAGTGTTCTTTTTATATAAGTTTTGGCGATGCGGCGGATCAAACCCTTGCAGACTATCGTTTACAGGAAGTGGTTTATAAAACGGCTAAAATGAAGCGACCTAGTAATAGTGACGTTACTTTGGTGCTAGAGCCTCTGAGCCAGCCTGACTTTACGGCGATCATTGAAACTAAAGATGACCTGCGGGTAGAGTTTTTTCATGATAGTCGCGTGCACTACTTTGATATACAGGTAGGTTTCGTTAATTCTTGTGAATATGGTTTAGGTTTTTCCGCCAAGTTGCCAGATACAGTGAGTGTAAAGCAGCACCGCGACCTGTTAAACCTTCCTGCTACCCTAGACGAAAAGATTAATATGAGCATTGGTGGTCAAAACGTTGATGTAATAGACGTGTCTGGTGGTGGTGCTTCTGTGCTGATTCCTCAGGCGAATTTATATGATGTTGAAGTCGGCAAGGCCATTAAGCACATCGAAATTAAGATTGACGGTTTTCAAGCTAAAGCCAGTGCCGAAGTGCGTCATATGCGTGCCCATGCCAACGGTTTAAAACTAGTGGTTGGCCTGCGATTTATCTTCTTTGGAAGGAATGACGAAGATGATTTATTGCACTTGGTAAAACAAAAATCAGCTTCGCTATCTCGCAAAGAGGCTATGAGCTCTTAATCAAATACTCCAGTTAACACGACCAAATAGCATGACAAAAAAGGCGCCCCCTATATCTATAGCAAGCGCCTTTTTATTTGCTCAGGTTTTGCTTAAGGAAAGCGGATCCACTGACTCTTGTCTACATCGTTAGTTAACAAGGTGTCTGTATCGCCGTTAAACAACATGGTTCTAAAGTCGTCTACGCTTGGAATAGTGACTACTTTATCTGCATAAACAAAGTTGGCATTATTACGGAAGAACGCAGTGGGATTATTACTGACGATGAGCTTCATAACCAAATCGAGTTTTATGTTGGTCTCACCGTAGGCTCGTTTGGCAATATCCCCTAAAGAGTCACCAGGCTTGATGCGGTACTTAGAGCCAGGTGTTATTGAATTCCCAACTTGCTGGCGAGCATCTAACTGTTGCTCCAAGTGCTGAAGTTCACCGAGTAGAGTTTTTAAGTGTGCTTGTGTTTGTTGTTGGTTTGCATAAATAGGGCTGGCCAAGAGGCTGGCAGCGAGTATGGTGCATATAAGACTATTCTTCATGTTCTAATTCCTTGCGCAAATAGGTTTACAAGCGTTTAAAATACAATCACCTGGGCTGTTGTGGCGGTTATATTATCGGGCCCTGCGATATGCTCGAGCAAGGCAGCGTGAGGTTGCAGTAATGTCACTTTGAACACCTGTGGTGCGCTTGCCGCATCTGGGTTGAGAATCCCATTCTGGTAATTCTGGGGTAACAATAATAATTGTTGACCTTGTTCTAGGCCTAATTTTTGGCCTTTATTAATGCGCCATAACGGCTGATCAATAATTTTGCTCAGTTTGATATAGCTGCCTTCACATTGCACTGTTTGGTAGATACTGTTCCATGAATTTTGTACCCATTTGGCTACCTGCTCGCTTAGCTCTTGAGGAATTGATTCGCTGGATGCGGCAATGGACTGGTTGGCTGGAAGGGTGAACTGCTGTTGGTGGTGCAAATCGATGTGAGGTAAATACGGGCTTGAAAAAGTGGCGCTTAACATTAGTGTAGGGCTTTGGATTGTTTGGCTGCTAAATGAGCTAATCAATTTACTTAGGCTGTTAGTGCTTGGTTTGCTATCAGAGGTTGGTAGCCATTGAGCACCTATGGCTAAGTGGTAGTCGGCTTGATTATATGCCTCAGAGGCCAGCCACGCCGTTTGATATGTATTGAGTGCAGGATTAATGCGGTGGGTGACAAAATTGACACTTTTTACTAAGTTAGAGAACTGTGTTTCGGTATCGAGCAGTAGTTGATTAATATCAATTTGGTGATAGTTATTATTACCTGGTGGTGGGGCTAAATCTGTTGTCACCACCTGAGTTAGCTGCGGTGGTTGGCAGTCTTTTTCGTTTTCATCCAACTCTAAGGCGAGCTTTACCGTAGCGATACCTTGCACCGCGTCTTGCTCCACTATGTCCATGCGGAGGATGTTTAGGTTGGTTTTGAGGCTTATGTTCTCTGTAAGCTGGCCTTGCTCGTTGACTATGCTGTGGCTAGTGACTTGACCTTCGCGTTGGGTTGCTGCTGTGCGGAGAGCGTCAAGAACTGCACGTATTACAGCGGTTTCAACATCGCCGTTAGTCACCAATGCTTGGCCAGAAACTAACAATGGAGAATCTGGATCTTCCTGAGCTAGGCTGCTGCTGGCGATAACTAGCCCTAGCAGCGTAGCACATGAAAGTCTGCTTATGCGCTGTAGGGGGTTTGACAGTTTCATGACATAGCCGTAATAGGAGTTATCTAGCTAGCGACTAAAAAAATACGCCTAAGTTCCAGCATAGTGTCTAATTCTAGTTCTAGTTTAGTTTCATAGCTATCATCGCCTATTGGGCTGATGCTGACAACCTTAGCCCCGTAAACAACACCTTCCACATGCGCTCGCATCGTGTCACTGGCAATAATCATGTCTTCAACAGTGGTAGATGAATTGAGCTGCTGGCCATAGACCTGCTCTGTAAGGTTTCGATAGGCATCTAGTTTAGACGCACGAATCGCCATCAAGCGGCGCTGAGCTTGATTCTTACTCTTTTGAGCGCTGATATTGGCATATCCCGTGGAAATAATCACTTCCTTCTTGTATATGGGAGTATTTGCCACAGCTTCAGTGGTTTGACTGCTTGTCATCGACATGGTGCAGCCGCCTAAGGTAATAGCTGCAATAGCTATAATCCAAAGGCTCGGTTTACGTGTGGTTTTAACATTCATGGGTAAATCCTCTATCGTTATTATAGATAATATCGACCTCACCTTTGAGGACTTTAGGCCTCAAGGTAAAATAATTGTTAAAGGTGAACAAATGTTGGCACTGTTATTGCTTTTAAAGACTTAGAGTTATGTTTTAACGAGTAAAGTGTCGATGAATCAACTATCGACAGTATTTGCTAAAAGTTAATAATAAAATAAAAAAAAGCGATTAAAAACAAACTATTAGTTTTGTTATTTTGCCTTTAGGGTCTAAGTTATTATGAATTTATCACAAGCGTTAACCTTGAAGGATCAAATCAACGTCAAACATTTGACGGGTTTATTGATCCCCATGTTAGTACTGCTGATCATATTAATGATGGTGGTGCCCCTACCGGCGTTCTTGTTGGATATATTTTTCACTCTTAATATTGCCCTTGCGTTGATTATTGTGATGATCTCCATTAACACCATGAGGCCGTTAGATTTCTCTTCTTTTCCTACGGTGCTGTTATTCGCCACTTTGTTACGCTTAGCCCTCAACGTGGCATCTACCCGTATTGTTTTGGTAGAAGGCCACACAGGTACGGATGCTGCGGGCCAGGTGATTCAGTCATTTGGTGACTTTGTTATTGGCGGTGACTATGTGGTGGGCATCATTGTGTTTTCCATCCTTATGATTATTAACTTCCTTGTGGTAACCAAAGGTGCAGGCCGTGTATCAGAAGTGAGCGCACGCTTTACCTTGGACGCAATGCCAGGCAAGCAGATGGCTATTGATGCTGACTTAAATGCCGGTGTACTGAGTCAGGATGAAGCTCGTGAGCGTCGCGCCGATGTGACGGCGGAGGCAGATTTTTATGGTTCTATGGATGGTGCCAGTAAGTTTGTTAAAGGCGATGCGATTGCAGGTTTTCTTATCCTGCTGATTAATATCATAGGTGGCCTTGCTATTGGTATGGGCACCCATGGTTTAACTTTTGATCAAGCTACACAAACCTACGTATTATTGACTATCGGTGACGGTTTGGTGGCTCAAATTCCTTCGTTATTACTGGCCACCGCAACAGCTATCATCGTGACTCGCGTCTCCTCTACCACAGACATGTCTAGCCAAGTAGTGGGTCAGCTGGGTAGCCCTCAGGCTCTCATCATGGTAACTGGTATTATGTTCTTGTTAGGTGTGATACCTGGCATGCCTCATTTTGTATTTTTGTTATTAGCGGCAGCTACAGGTGGTCTTGCGTACCTTGCCGTGAAGCGTTCTAAGCAAGAAGAGATACCTGAGGAATTAGATCCTGTGCAGCAGCAGCAAGAAAAAGAATCAAAAGATCTGTCTTGGGAAGATATTCCCCAGCTTGATATGATTGGCTTGGAAGTTGGTTATGCATTAATTCCTTTAGTGGATAAGAGTCAGGGTGGCGCATTGATGCAGCGCATCAAAGGCGTGCGTAAAAAACTTTCCCATGAACTAGGCTTCTTGGTGCAGTCTGTGCACATTAGAGACAACCTAGATTTATCACCTAATCAATACCATATTAATATTAATGGTGTTACCCGTGGCCAGGGTGAACTGATGATGGGTAGGGACCTAGCTATTAACCCAGGTACCACTCATGGCACCTTAGAGGGTATTCCTACCCAAGATCCAGCATTTGGGCTTGATGCCATGTGGATTGATACTTCGCAAAGAGAATATGCTCAGTCTATGGGCTACACAGTGGTGGACGGCGCCACCGCATTAGCTACCCATTTAAATAAAGTATTACAAGAAAATGCCCATGAATTGTTGGGACATGACGAAGCTCAGCAACTTATGGACCAATTATCTCAAGCTGCGCCCAAGTTGGTTGAGGCGGTGGTACCTACCCAGTTGTCTGTGGGTGTGGTGGCTAAAGTGTTGCAAAACCTATTGGCTGAAGGTGTGGCTGTCAGAGATATTCGTACCATTGTCGAAATACTGGCGGAGCAAGCGCCTAGAAGTCAGGATCCTGACGTATTGACAGCCGCCGTGCGCCCTGCATTAGGCCGGATGATGATGCAACAACTCACTCAGGTAGGGGATGACTTATCGGTTATGACATTAGATGCAGGATTGGAACAACAATTGCATAACATATTACAGCAAAGCAAAGAACACGGCTTAGCCATAGAACCTAACCTAGCAGAACAGTTGCTAGGTAATTTGCAGGGTACCAGCGAGCGACTCGCACAACAGGGTATTCCTCCAGTGTTAGTAGTTTCTCCTGGCATACGCCCTTGGCTTGCGAAGATGGTTAAGAACCGTATCCCAGGTCTAGTAATATTGGGTTACAACGAAATACCAGATGAACAAGGCATTCAAGTGGTGTCGACTATAGAACAACAACCCCTAGTGGATGCGGAAGCACCAGTAGAATAAAACCACAAGCATTAAGGTTGATTGAAGATGAAATTGAAGCGCGTTTTAGCCAAAGATACTCGTACCGCTCTCGCCATGATTAAAGATAGTTTAGGTGATGATGCAGTTATTTTGTCGAATAATAAAATTGCCGGTGAAGTTGAAATCGTTGGGGCCATTGACTATGACGAAAAGCGTTTAACGGCGCAGTCTAGTACCGCATTCTCAGATCGCCTTAGTGCTAATTTAGACCGAATTAAGTCTCAGCGAAGCCAGCATAAGCGCCCGATTGCAGCGCGTAATGTTGGTTCTGAGTTGCGCCAATCAAGTGGATTTAAGAGCCCACTGCAACCGGCCATCAGTACCAACCATCAAGCACCAGTAAATGACAATATGGTGCGGATGGAAAAGGAGCTTGGCCTGTTACGTTTGTTGCTAGAGCAGCAAATGAGCCAGAGTCTAAGCCAGAATGAGAGTTTCATAAGTGCTGCTGCGATTAAGGTAGCTCAAAGGCTCGAACGTATGGGTTTTGAAAAACGCCTAATTGACCCTTTGTTAGCCCAACTACCTGCTTGTGACGATGGGGATCAGTTATGGGACCATGCACAGCAATGGCTGCAAGATAATTTAACGACTAGTTCTGAAGGTGTCGTGCATGAGGCCGGCATTTATGCCCTAGTAGGCCCTACAGGTGTGGGTAAAACGACTGCTATTGGCAAGCTCGGCGCACAATTAGCCATGAAGCACGGTAAGCATAAGGTAGCACTTATTTCCATGGATCAACAACGTATTGGAGCTCGAGATCAATTGCGAGTATTCGGTACCATGTTGGGTATAGACGTGCATCATGTGGCCGGTTTTACTGAGTTAACTACAACTTTAAATCAAATAGCCCATAAAGAATACGTATTGGTGGATACCTCAGGAGGTAACCCCTTTGACCCACATATTCAGAGCTTAGTTGATGGGCTGCTGGGTGTGCCTCAGCAAATAAATATATACCTTACATTGGCGGCTAATAGCCAATCCCATTCATTGCGTTATCTAATGAAGCACTATTTGGGTCAAGTTAAAGGCGTTGTTGCAACTAAACTGGACGAGTGTTTACCTTTAGGTGGCCTGTTGGCAGCGCTCATTGAGTCAAAACAACCGTTAGCAATGATTACTGATGGTCAGCGCATTCCTCTGGACTTGGGTTATCCTAGTTCACAACAGTTGGTTGCCCATGCTGTAGAAGCTGAGTTAGCAGAGGAACATGGTAGTATTGAGGCCTTGTCAAAATTGTTACACGCTACACCAGGGAAACCTTTAGGGTCTGGTGACAGGGCCACAAAAAAAACCATATCCACTATGAGTTCGAATTTTGGCAGCATACAAGACACACCGTCTGCTGCCATGGGGCTAGCGTCCTACAGGAGCCACTAGTATGAGTTCAAACAGTGTACAAGTCATTGCTATAACTAGCGGTAAAGGAGGTGTTGGTAAAACCAATACCTCCATTAATATTGCCGCCAGTTTAGCTAAACAGGGCCGCAAGGTCATGTTGATGGACGCAGATTTAGGTTTGGCAAATATTGATGTTAACTTGGGCATTCAGTGTCCATTTAACATGGCTCATGTGATGAGCGGTGAAAAAACTTTAAGTGAAATTGTTCAAAATGGCCCTTTTGGCATACAAGTAGTGCCCGCAGCATCGGGTATTTATGAAATGGCCAGTTTACAAAATGAGCAACTACAACACCTAATTCAAGCTTTCAGTGAATACAATGGAGAATTAGACTACCTTATTGTTGATACAGCAGCAGGCATTTCTGACAACGTATTGGCTTTTTTAAACGCGGCCCATCAAGTGGTTGTGATTGCTTGTGATGAGCCCTCATCAATCACTGATGCTTATGCGCTTATTAAAGTCATGAATCAGCGCTACGGTGCGACTCGTTTCCACTTTATAGCTAGCATGGTGAAGAACGAGAAAGAAGGTCGAGCCTTATATGCTAAAATTGAACGGGTGGTTGATCATTACTTAGGCGCCCATATGTTGTATTTGGGTACCTCACCACGTGATGAGCAGCTGCGGCTAGCAAATAAACAACAAAAAGCGGTTGTTGAGATAGCACCTATGGCGAACTCATCTCGTGCATACGCACGCATGGCCGCTGTGGTAGAACGTTGGCAACCCCCTACTGGTTTGAGTGGGCAAGTAGAATTTTTTGTCGAAAGGCTGTTGCAACATAAAGCTTAATTGGAAATAATGCCTTGATGCACAATATGTCACTATATCAATCCCATGCACCCGGTTCTGCAACAGACCCCTTGGTGCTGCACATGCCGCTGGTAAAAAAAGTGGCGTTGCATCTGAGCGCGCGTCTGCCTGCCAGTGTGGATATAGATGACCTTATTCAAGTGGGTATGTTGGGATTGCTAGAAGCCCTAAACAACTTCGACGCAACTAAGGGCGCACAATTCACCACCTTTGCCAAGCTGAGAGTGCGTGGCGCCATGTTAGATGAGGTGCGCCGCTTCAGCACCTTGCCCCGTTCGGTGATGACCAGTATCCGTGAGATTAACCAAGCCACTGCTGCATTAGAGCAAGAGATGGGGCGCACGGTTAAAGATACGGAACTGGCGCACGCCATGGGTATGGATTTAGAAGATTTGCAGCAACAAAAAGGCCGCAACTATAACTATCAAACGGTGCAGATAGAAGATCAGCCTGAGGGCGTGGAGCCTCCATTGTCAGGTTTGATGCCTACTAAAGAAGTGGACGAAGCGGCGTTTCAGAAAGCCTTGGCAACTGCCATTGGCGAACTGCCGGAGCGTGAACAGCTGATCTTTGCCCTGTATTATGATGAAGAACTCAATTTAAAAGAGATTGCTGCGGTACTGGAAGTGTCAGAATCTCGTATCAGCCAAATTCAAAGTGGTTCCGTTAAGAAGCTACGTCAAAAGCTGGTAGACTGGATTTAGAGTGGCTAAATGTCTGCCAATATACGCAAGTACTTAAATAACTTCTTGGCCGCGGACTTCGCTTTAGCTTCCTGATTCATGCTTTGTGCCTGCTTCACTAAGTGAGTGATGTGTTGGCGATCAGCTTTCTCATGTAACTGTATGATTTCATTGATGGTGTTTGGATTATTGGCGATTAAGCCATCGCGCCAGGTTTCTATCTGATGGAAAACACGACGGTGTTCATCGGAGCCTGAGTCGTGCACAGCCAAGGCCTTAGCAATGGCTTCTGAATCTTCATCGCGCATGACCTTACCAATGTACTGCAAATGCCTACGCTTGGCCTCATTTTGGACAATACGGCGTGATTCATCAATGGCAGTTTTAAGAGTGTCACTCATGGGAATGCGGGCTAACTCGGATGGCTTTAGATCCACTAATTTGCCACCTAAGTCTTGCAGAGCTTCCATAGCGCGCTTAATTTGGGTACGGCTAAGTTCCTCTTCAGCAGGTAGATTTTGTTGCAGCGCTTCTAATTCTGCTGCGGCTTTGCGGGCCTTAACTTTGCCCATATTAAATTCCTTACGCGTAAAATAATGTGGCGAGGCCTAAAAAGGCACAAAATCCGACCACATCAGTGATGGTGGTTAAAATAACGCCTCCAGCTAAAGCAGGGTCTATATTCATTGCTTTAAGGATAACGGGAAGAGAAGTGCCGCAAATAGCAGCCACAATTAAATTGATGACCATAGCAATGGCGATAATAAAGCCAATGGTTAAGTCAGAGAACCACCAGCTAGCAATGCTGGCTACTACGGTTGCCCAGAGCAAGCCGTTGATGGTGCCCACTATAATCTCTCGGTTCAGTAAGTAACCAATGTTACTGCGTTCGACGTGGCCTAGAGCTTGGCCACGGATCACTAGGGTCAATGCCTGGCTACCAGCAATGCCACCCATGCTTGCAACAATAGGCATGAGGATAGCAAGGGCGACTACTTGTTCTATGGTATGTTGAAACAGGCCAATTACCATGGAGGCAAGAAGGGCGGTTAATAGATTGATTCCAAGCCACACTGCGCGACGTTTAGCAGTTTTAACTACAGGGGCAAAGGTGTCTTCGTCATCATCTAAACCGGCCATACGCATGAGGGAGTGGTCGGCTTCTTCCCTGATGACGTCTACCACGTCATCGATAGTGATACGGCCAACCAAACGACCTTCTTGGTTTACCACAGGTGCAGAAACCCAATCGTTACGTTCAAATAAGTTAGCTACATCAGTTTCGTCTAAATCTGCAGGTATGGCCTCGCGCTCAGTATCCATTACGTCTAAAATAAGAGTGTTGGGATCACTTACTAACAGAGTGGTGAGTGGCAATAAGCCAATGTAGCGGTCTTTTCGTGTCACCACAAACAGGTTATCAGTCATTTCTGGTATGGTTTCATGGCGACGTAAATAACGTAGTACGGCGTCTATGGTGAGGTCTGGTCGGATGCTCACAACGTCCGTATTCATGAGGCCGCCAGCTGTATCTTCTGGATAAGACAAAACTTGCTCAAGCCGCTCTCGATCTTGTTGCCGTAAACTATTCAGCACTTCTTGCATTACCTTTTTGGGCAGTTGTTGCAAGATGTCAGCAAAGTCATCGGTGTCGAGGTTTTCTGTGGCTTGTAGTAGCTCCTCGGTATTCATTTGATTAACGAATTCAGCTTGAATTTCGTCACTCAAATGATGCAGTACTTCGCCTTCTAACTCTGGATTTACCAAATTCCACAGTACTTCGCGCTCTCTTGGGGGTGAGGATTCCAGTAAGTGTGCCGTATGAGCGGGTTTTAGGGTGTGATTAAGCATGTGGCGTGCTTGAATAAAAGCACCACTGTCGAGGGCATCGTTGAGTTCTTTAAGGCGGGATTTCATGTGACTACTAGCCTTATTCGCCTTCGTCAAAATAATTATCAACCAGCTGTGATACTTCGTCAAAGGCCTGTTGAGCACCATCACCACTAACTTTAAGGTCTAGTACAGTGCCTTGACCGGCAGCTAATAACATCACTGACATAATGCTTTTTGCATCCACCATGTTACCGTCACTACCAATTTCGATGTTGCAACCATGTCGACCAGTGACACCTACAAGCTTAGCAGCAGCACGAGCATGCAGGCCAAGTTTGTTGATGATAGTGATTTGTTGATGGATCATGCAGAAACCCTTACAGGCGTGGCGCTATAAAATAGTGAAACACGTGATGATAAGCATGGCGTAAGCTTATCAAGTGTAGCCTTATAGCATACCCGTTTTAGGGCATTTATGCGATAGCGATTTTGTACATAGCACCTGCATCAGTGGCCTCACGTAAGCCCGCCCGAAACTCCGGTTGGCCAAAACTGCCCGCTAGAGTAGCTAAAATTTGTAGATGTTCATCAGTAGCTTGTAAGGGCACTAAAAGCACAAACAGTAAATCTACTGGTTGTTGATCTATGGCATCAAAATCGACGGCGTTAGCCAATCGGACTAGAGCACCAGTGACTTGTGTGCAACTGGCTAGCCGACAATGAGGTATAGCTATACCATCACCAAACCCGGTGCTGCCTAACTTTTCTCGGTTAATTAATGCACTGAATAGCTCTTTGCTATCAAACGTGGTCATTTGACCCCCAAGCCAGTGGCTAATAGACTCGAGTGTGCGTTTTTTACTGGCGCATTTCAGATCGGCAAAGGTGCGTTCTGGCGTGAGGATGTCACTAATATTCATATGTGGTTATTAACCCTATGGGGTGTGTGGGCTCAAGTGAGCCGTTTACGTTCGTTGGAGGGTGGAATGTTCATGCCTTCTCTATATTTAGCAATAGTCCTGCGGGCTACTTTAATACCTTGTAACTCTAGCATGTCTGTAAGTTTGCTGTCGCTTAAGGGTTTGCGAGTTAATTCCGCTGCAATTAACTTTTTAATGAGTGCTCTTATGGCCGTAGAAGAACACTCTCCCCCATTAGCGGTTGCTACATGGCTAGAAAAGAAATATTTTAGCTCAAAGATACCCCTAGGTGTGTGCATGTACTTTTGGGTGGTAACACGAGAGATAGTGGATTCATGCATTTCTACGTGCTCAGCAACTTCTGCAAGGACTAGCGGTTTCATGGCCTCTTCGCCATGATCCAAAAAGCCTTGCTGTATCTCACAAATGCGCCCAGCAACTTTTAATAAGGTTTCATTCCGACTTTCAAGACTTTTGAGAAACCAACGGGCTTCTTGTAAGTGACTTTTAATGTAGCTCTTGTCGCTGCTATTGGCACTGCCACCAAAGTCTACGTATTGTTGGTTAATTCTGATTTTTGGTGCCGAGTCTGGATTTAATTCAACTCGCCACACATTATTAACCTTACGTACCATAACGTCGGGAATGACATACTCGGCTTGGCTTGAGGCAATGCTGGCCCCAGGCTCTGGCTGTAATTTAGTGATAAGTTCGAAAATATGTAGCAGCTCATTTTCTTTGTAACCAGAGCGTCGCCTTAAGGAATTGTAGTCGTGACTGCCAAGCAGATCTAAGTGTTTATCTACAACGGTTATTGCACCTTGGCGCCATGGTGTATCAGAGGGTAAATATTTTAACTGGATGAGCAGGCACTCTCTTAAATTCTGTGCGGCAACTCCAATAGGGTCAAATTGCTGAATCAAGGTTAATACGGCTTGAGTTTCATCTTCCTCAATGGCTTCTTGCTCTTGTTGAGCCAAATTGCCGTTGATACCTTCAGTGATTTCAGTCAAGGTTTGACTAAGATAGCCACGTTCGTCTACGGCATCAATAATGCTGGCACCAATAAACTGATCAAGGTCGCTCAAGCGGCTCACATTAAGTTGCCATTCAAGGTGTTCTTGTAAGCTAGGTTCGTGGCTATTGTTGGCGTCAAAATCAAAGTCGTCCCCAGGGCCAGTAGCTGGTGTAGTGGAGCTTTGGTACACATCATCCCAAGAGCTATCAGTGGCAAGCTCAACGGGGATTTCTTCGCTCCAGTCACTGTCGGCTTGATTCTCGTCAGCAAGGTGTTCACTGGACTGGTCGTCAAGCTGGGCGTCTTTGTTGTCTTTTTCTGCAGTACTCACTTCAGGCAGGTCAAGCTCTTCTTCTAACTCAAGCAGGGGGTTGCTATCTAATGCTTGTTGGATTTCTTGCTGTAGGTCTAAGGTTGAAAGTTGCAGTAAACGAATCGCTTGTTGCAACTGTGGCGTCATGGCCAGTTGCTGATTCATTTTGAGCTGCAAAGATGCTTTCATAATTACGCTAACTTATTGGTTTTGGAGTATTTTTACTTGACTATAAAGTGAAATCATCGCCTAAGTATACCTCTTTTACTTGCTGGTTCGCTAAGATATCATCACTAGTACCGTGAGCTAGAATATAACCTTCGCTAACGATATAAGCCAAATCACAAATATCAAGGGTTTCTCGTACGTTATGGTCGGTGATTAATACGCCGATACCCTTGTCACTCAATTGCTGAATCACGTGTTTAATATCCTTTACGGAAATTGGGTCTACTCCGGCAAAGGGCTCATCTAGTAGTATAAACTGTGGTTCACTCGCCAAAGCACGAGCGATCTCCACACGGCGGCGTTCGCCACCTGATAAACTCATGCCTAGGCTGTTACGTATATGGCCTATACTAAACTCTAATAATAGCGTTTCTAATTTTTGTAGCTGCTGACCTTTACTGAGCTGTTTTTGAGTTTGTAATATGGCTAAGATATTTTGCGCTACGGTAAGCTTACGAAATACCGACGCTTCTTGAGGTAAGTAACCAATGCCTTTACGCGCTCTGCCATGCATAGGCTCACGAGAAATATCTTCTTGATTGATGAAGATTTGCCCACGGTCTGCTTGCACTAAACCCACAATCATATAAAAACAAGTGGTTTTTCCGGCACCATTTGGCCCCAGTAGGCCAACCACTTGACCGGCCTCAATGCGAATATTGACGTCTTTTACGATGGCTCGCTTATTGTAGGATTTAGCGAGGTTTTTGGCTTCTAAGGTTGCTACGGTGGTTGTCTTATTAAGCATGAGATCAGTGTCTAATTTGTGTCAGGTGAGAGTTAACTAGACTTAGGTAAGAAAATCATTTTGACTCGCTTGTCTTTGGCACCAGTGGCTTTTACGTTATCTCTAGGTATGTCGAAAAGGATTTCATGGCCACTAAACCGGTTGCCACGCTGGATGAGCTTGGCGTTGCCTAACAGGGTTAAGTATTCGGCATTAACTTGATAATCAATACTCTTCCCCCAAGCTTCCATGGTGTCGCTTTGGCCGTCTCCTGTAGGTTCTGACTGTTGACGCATATAGGCTAAACCGTCATAGGGACCTTCCGTGGCTAACATGGTTTGTATACCGTCGTCATTGAAGGTGACTTTTACGCTGGATGCTTCAATTTGCATGGTGCCTCGGGTGATAATAACATTGCCAGAATAAATGGAAAAACCTTCCCCCTCATTGAGCTCAGCACTGTCGGCGGCAATTTCTAAGGGTTGCTGACGGTCGCTATTAAGGGCCCACGATGATGGACTCGCAAACCATGCTGCGCTAGCAAACAAGCAGATCAAAAATCCCTGCCAATGGCGAAGACGCAAAGCGTTGAGGGCGTGTTGGGTGGGCAATAACATAACTAATTCCTTGGCATGGAGTGGGTGCCCTTGACCTGATGCAAGAACAGTAAACGTTGGTTGTCGAGTGTGAGCTGCATTCCCGTGCCCGTCAAGTGGCTATACTTGGCGACTAGGTTAACCTGCTCGTCAGATTCTGCGTAATTTTGTGTGGGAAATAATCTTAAACTTTGGCTGTTAAGGCTAAAAGGTCTGTTAACATCTGGGCCGTTGGTCACCAGTGCGTTACCCATTAAGTTAATTTGAGCACCAGAATCCAATATAAGGCCTTCGTCTGCTTTGCCAAACCACGCAGCGTTAGTGTCGGCTAAGTAGATGTTAAATCTGGGTTGCAGCATATCTGTGGTACCAAATTCTCGAATGTGAGTAAATCGCTTGGCACTGATGTTAGAAGACAACGCACCTTGTTCATCATATTGGCTAATAGTTGCATGAGTAAGGTAATAGTCAGGAATCCACTGAGCTTCTGATTCTGTGGTCTGCTGCACTTCTTGTTGCCACCACCAAAATAGGAATGCTGCCAAAGCTAAAGTAACTAAGTTAATATATAACCAGCGACCACGAAAAAGTGCAGCCATTAGGAGGGCA
>Ga0209091_10000889_pt1 | contig 27615 bp, 15 predicted proteins | sample ArcticOcean_MG_C_6_FD_187438 | JGI IMG/M metagenome (GOLD analysis project Ga0209091, IMG submission 187438) | Marine microbial communities from western Arctic Ocean - ArcticOcean_MG_CB8_128 (SPAdes) (version 2) | ecosystem: Environmental > Aquatic > Marine > Oceanic | place: Arctic Ocean...
TTCCATCTTTCGTTGTCGTTGGCACCATCGTTGCCATTTTCGCCGTTGTCGTGGTTGTGTTTCGATTGGTAAGAGACGGCATCGTTGAGCGTAAACCCGTCGTGCGCGGTGATGAAATTGATCGAGTGAAACGGTTTCCGGTTGTTCCTCCGGTACAATCTCGAGGAGCCTAACAAAGAGTCCGCGAAATCTTTCTTTTGATCGTCCGTGCCTTTAATAAATCGTCGACACGTGTCTCGATACTTCCCGTTCCATTCGGCCCACTGGTCCCAGTTTGGAAAATCGCCGACTTGGTACAACCCGGCGGCATCCCACGGTTCCGCGATGAGTTTTACTTTCGACAGAATAGGCTCTTTCGCAATCTCTCGAATGAGCGGAGGCGATTCCATAGGTCTGCCTCTTTCGTCTCGAGTTAAACACGAGGCTAAATCGAATCGAAACCCGTCGACTTTATACTCTTGAACCCAGTGTCGTAAACTCGCCAAGATGAAATCTTTCGTCATCGGATTGTTCGCGTTGACCGTGTTGCCGCATCCGGTGTAATTCATGTAGTCGTTGTTCTCGTCCATCATGTAATAGTTCGCGTTATCGATGCCTCGAAACGAACAAAAGTTCGGCCGATCGTCCGTGCTTTCCCCGGTGTGATTATACACCACGTCTAAAATTACCTCGATGCCGGCTTGGTGCAACGTCTTGACCATGTGTTTAAACTCGCGAGCGGCGTCGATACCGTTGCCGCCGTTCGAGGCGTACCTCGACATGGGCGCGAAAAAAGACATGGTCGAGTATCCCCACGTGTTGACCATGTGCGCTCGCGCTCGGTATCGTTCGTCTGGATCGTCTGGAAACCGTTTGAATTCCATCTCGTCGAATTCAAACACCGGCAACAACTCAATCGCGTTTACGCCTAAATCTTTAAAGTATTTCACTTTCTCCGCGATGGCTAAGAAGGACCCGCGGATATTTTCGTTCATCGACTCGTCCTCTCTCGTGAACGCCCGAACGGTCATCTCGTACACCACGGAATCTTCCTCGTTAATTCTTGGATGATCCACGTTTTCCCAATCGAACGGTTTCGATTCGAAATCGTACGTCCCGAGCATATCCGGTGGATTCGGCCGGTCGCGTTCCTTCCTCGCTTTATGCTCCTCCCCGAAATATTTCCTCCCGGACGACACCATCGGCGCGTACGGATCTAACAAAACCACCGAATCATCAAACCGTTGTTTATTCTCTTTCGAATTGTGCCCGAACACTCGATACCCGTACCTCGCGCCTCGAAGAGGTACGCCTTTCGTAATCTGAACCGTAAAAATCCCTTTATCGTCTTCTGAATCGTCTGAATCTTCTTCTTCTTTACGCGTCATGTCAATCTGTATCGTCGGTTCGGTTAACGCGTCGTTCTTACTCTCGTCTCGATCGAAATAGAGCACGAGTTGTACTTTCTCCGCGTTCGGCGCGTAAAGAGAAAAGTGTAACGATTTTATTGAAACCTTCTTCTTTTTCTCGTCTGTATCATCATCATCATCCCCTTCGATTATCATCACAGAAACACCGAACGGTTGCGCGTAGGGGTCGCCTCGTTCGATTTCAATCGGACCGAGCGGGCCGCTCAACATCGCGACACGACTCTGTTCGTTCGCGAGATTCTTTTTACCTTCTTCACCCATCGAACACGAGAACGCATTATTACTCTTCGCGGTCTTTTTCGTCTTCGTTTGAAACCACGTCCGTTTCCCGGGCGTGGACGTCCACATTCTTTCCGCGGATGAAGATGAGACTTTGCACACCGAGCGGGATTGTGACATTTAAAGAAGATGAATTTTGATTATAAAAGAGAGAAAACAGCTCTCTGCAAACTCTCCTCTATTGTCTGCAACCACAAAAACAACAAAAACACAGTAAACAACGCCTTATAAAGAAAGAGTCGTGAGAGAGAGTAAAAGAGAAGTTGGTCCGATGTGATTAATAAAGCGTGTGCAATCGAATTTTGGCGCCAACGACGGATTATTTTTTAAAAATTTTTTGAAACACTCGAATTTGTTTAGGGTGCTTACATTTAGGGTGCATACTTTCCTCTCAACTCTTGTATTCTCTTCTCTGCTGCGCTATTCGTAGTAGCATAGAGAAGAGATCAAGACGACGATGGCGAGCGAGACGAAAACAGAGGAGGAAAAAGAGGAGGAAAAGGTATTCGTCTCGACGAAAGTGCCAAAGGCCAGGGTGCGTTGTTTGAGTCGCAAGTCGTACTACACGTGGTAGAGTATTCATGTGTTTCTCTTTTCTCTCTCTTTGCGAATTTTCTCGTTTTCCCTAGAAACGCGTTGACTCCTTTTGTTTTCCCTTTTGTTCTTCTTCTTTTCGTACGTGTTATAGTACGCGAGGAGGAGATGACTTTCTCTCTTTTTCCTCTCTGTTTCTGTCGGCGATGTGGAGGAGAAAACTTTGAGCGCGGTGATGATGATGATCGTCATCATCTGTTTGTGTACGTCGTTTACGTCGTCGGATCAAACGACTCGATGACCTTTTTTCTCTCGCTTCTGTTTGGGAAATGAATTAATTGACAAAAATCTCTCTATTATTATTACGTATATTATTATTAGTTCATCGAAGACGTGGAAAAGTACATGCGAGAAGAAAATCGAGAAAACTCGTTCGAACCAGTGATGAGAGATTTACAAGCTCGATACGAACGGATGAAAAACTTAGAAAGAGTCACGCAGAACGAGAAGATACGCCTGACGCGAAAGATCCCGGAGATTGAGAAGAATTTAGAAGCCTTGAACGCGTTAGACGCGAACCATAATCGTCAAGAGGAGGAGGAGAAAAAGACGACGACGAAATTAAAGTATCAGTTAGGCGAGGCGTCGATTTACGCCAAAGCTGACATCGAGGATCCGAGCAAAGTGTTCCTTTGGCTCGGCGCGAACGTCATGCTGGAATATCCGCTCGCCGAGGCGAAGCAGTTGTTGGAGAGCAATTTAGAAAACTGTAAGAAATCTTTGGTCGCGACGGATGGCGATTTGGCGTTTATAAAAGACAACGCGACGATACAAGAGGTGAACTTAGCGAGGGTGTACAACTGGGACGTGAAGAGGAGGATGGAAGGCGTTTTGAAAAAGGACGAGAGAGAAAACGTAGCCGGTATCGAGAGCTGACGTCGCGACGTAGAAGAGAGAAAAGAGATGTTTGATGGTTCCATCGTGAGTCATCAAAAGAACACCAAACACCCTTAATACTACTACTACTACTAATAATAAACGAATCATCGCTGACGTCGTGATATATTAGAGAGAAAAGAGATGTTTGCTCTTTCCCTCATTACTCATCAAAAGAACACCAAACACCCTTAGTACTACTACTAACAAAACGACTACTCCTACTAATAAACGAAGAATCATCATCATGCGTTTCGCAGCAGCGCGAGTGGTATCGCCATCTGCATCGTCGTCATCATCTTTGTCCTCATTGTCTGCATCGAAGAAGTCTTCCACATCGTCGTCGCCCGTGAATACTAACACGATTTCCAAAACGACGACGGAAACGAGGAGGAGGAGGAGAACAAGAAGGATAAGTTTAAGAAGGACTTTTGTCGTCGTCGATGCGTCCTCGTCCTCCTCCGAAGATGAAAAACGAGAAGCAGAGGTGAAAGAGAATAGGACGATAAAAAAGGATGATAAAGGAGGGAGAAGAGAAACGCTGATAAACCTCGCGTTCCTTGGGATTTCGGTACCTTTATGGAAGGATGTGTTTCACGATTTAGGATTTTACAGCGGCCCGGACGACGCGTTCGCGGAAGTGCCAGAATCGGGTAATCTTAACGGAACGGAAGCAGATACCGCAGTATTCGCCGGGGGCTGCTTTTGGTGCATGGAGGAAACGTTCGAAAAACCGGAGAAATCTGGCGCCGTGCTCGCAACGACGAGCGGGTACGCCGGCGGTTCCGTCGCGAACCCGAAATATTTACAAGTGTGTAAAGGCGATACGGGACACAAGGAAGTCGTGCGCGTGTTGTACGATAGGAGTAAGATTAGTTATAAAGAGCTCTTGTTCTTGTATTTTCGACAGATTGATCCGACGAGAGAAGATGGGATGTTTTTAGACGGCGGCGAACAATACGCTTCCGCGATATACGTGAACTCGGACGAGCAGAAGAAAGAAGCGCTAGAGGCGATTGAGAGGATGGAAAGATTGAACGTGTTTAGAACGGAAGAAAACGCGAAGGAAAGTAACCCCGCGATTAAAACGAAAGTCGTGGACTTGCGCGAATTACCTCCAGAGGGGCAGTTTTTCCCGGCGGAAATTTACCACCAGGATTACTTCGAGAAGAATAAAGCGCGGTATTCCGTCTATCGATTCATGTCCGGAAGAGATCCGTATACGCAAAACACGTGGCAAAATAAAGCTGACGTAAAATTTGGCGGCAAAGAAAAGGCGTTCGAGGCGATTTTTAACTAATAGTAGAGAGGATGATTTCGTCGTCCGAGCTTTCGTTCGTTCGTTCGTTCGTTCGTTCTCTCGAGAGCGAATATAAACATACCTTCGCAATCGATAATCTGTCGATTCAAAAGTCAACGTCAAGGTAACCTGTTCTCGCAGTAGAGCAGCGCGATGAAGAAGAGAAGAGAGAATGTTGGTTCTGTCGTTTGACAAGAAAAGAGATAATTTTTTTAATGTATAATGAAAAGGAGAGAAGAGAAAGAGAGCGACACGAGAAAGAGAACCCAAGAACAGCGTGCGTAGCAGGAGTAGCAATATCTGAACGAAAAGAATTAGATTCCGTAGAAGAACAAATGCGTTTATTACATAAAAAACATCATTTCTTCATTTAAAATCATCCTTCTTCTTTCTTCGCTTTGTTTTGTTGCTGCTGCTGCTACTATTTATACACTCTGAGCGCTCGCCTCGTCGTCGTCAAATGTGCGAACACAACACAAGAATCTTTCTTCTTTGATGCATTCGCGTCTCTCTAACTTTACTTTTAATCACATACATGTCTTCTCGTCCACCATATTTTTCATCAAAATCATCACATCTCTTCTTCTTTGTCTTTATCTTCTTCCATTCTATATCTCTGCTCTACTAGCTAAACCGTTGTTTTAATGCTGACTTTAAAAATCTCTGTTACCCATCTGTTGTTGTTGTATAACTCATCTGTTTCGTAAATGTTTTTTAAAGTAGTATCTGTCAATGTCTCTGTTTTCTAAAAATGTAACTTCGTAATATTAATTAATAGCCGCCCGGACCTCCACCTCCACCTCCACCGTAGCCTCCGCCGCCACCGTAGCCGCCGCCGCCACCACCACCACCGTAGCCGCCACCACCGCCACCGTGACTGAACGGGTTCGATCGACCGCCACCATAGCCACCACGATCCGGGCCGCCGCCGCCGTAACCGTCGCCGTAACCGCCGCCGCCTCGACCGCCGTAACCTCCTCGACCGCGACCACCGCCACGTCCGCCGCCCCATCCGTTTCCTCCTTTTGGTCCCTTTCCGCTGCCTCCGCCGCGCCTCGCTTGTTCTTCCAGCTCGGGCGAGATATCTTGGTTCGAGTCTTTTAAAATTGGAATTAACTTTCTCGCCATGTTCCCTTCTCCCGGGTCTAAGAACGAGTGCGCCCACCCTTTGGCACCAGCTCGACCGGTACGACCGATTCTGTGGACGTAATCTTCAATCTGACCGGGGAAGTCAAAGTTGATGACCAAGTTGCACTCCTTGACGTCCAAGCCTCTCGCCGCGACGTCGGTGGCGATCAATACCGGCGATTTACCAGATTTGAACGAGTTCATCACCCAATCGCGTTCGCGTTGGTCTTTGTCGCCGTGAATGACCGCGGCTAAACCACCGACGGCTCTGCCCAACTGATCGCACATCTTCTTCGTGGAGCAAAATATCAACGCTTTCAGTGGCTGCGGACAAGGAGGAGTGTTCAAAATGTCCATCAACCGCTTTTGTTTATCAAAGCCACCCAAGATTTCAATTTTTTGCGTGATGTCTTTATTCGCGACTAACTGATCGGTATCCCCGATGTTCACTTGAACTGGATTGGTCAAAATAGCCGTGGCGACGCGAATGACTGCTTTCGGCCACGTGGCGGTAAAGAACAACGTTTGGCGCTCGCTCGGCACTTTCTGTAAAATCTTTCTGATTTGCGGTTCAAAACCCATATCCAACATCCGATCGGCTTCGTCGAGAACGACGTACGAGCTCTCTCTCAAATCAATCGCGCCCATTTCTAAGAAATCGTTCAAACGCCCGGGCGTGGCCACCACGATTTGCGGTCGCGATCGTAAACTTCTCAACTGGTACCCTTTACTCGCGCCGCCGTACACGACTACGGAATAACACGCCACCGCGCTCCCAAACTTCATAGCCTCGTCTTGAATCTGCGTCGCCAACTCTCTCGTCGGCGATAACACGATCGCCATCGGCCCGCCGCCTTGACTTCTCCCGCCTCTCTTTTGAATGTTTATAAACCCAGGAAACAAGTACCCGCACGTCTTCCCGCTCCCGGTTTTCGCGACGGAAATAATATCGTGTCCGCTCAACGCAATCGGCCAACTCTGACTTTGAATCGCGGTCGGTTTCTCGTACCCGGCGCGTTTCACCGCGTCCAACAAACTCCTCGGCCACGTCCCTTTCCCGTCGTCAAAATCTTGCATCGGATCCGGCACTTGAACGCCTCGCGGCGCTTTCACCGTAATTTCGTGCATCTTCCTGTACTCTTTCCCAGATTGCGTCTCGCTCCCGAACGTGTTTTCAATTCGTAACCCTTGGTGTTTCCCGTACGCGTCTGGCGGCGGCGCGTTGTAATCTAACCCGCCGAACGAATCGTCCGCGCCGAATTGATCGAAGTGCGCGCCCGACGTCCCTAAATAGCTCATATCCGGAGCTTTCATCATCGCCGCGGATTCAACTGTTGGTCGATCGTACGTCGTCGCGTTCGTCGCCGTGTTCCTGTTTTTGTTGTTGTTCGTTTAGTAGATAGAGATAATAATACAGAGTTAGACGTTAGAGAGAGAGTTTTAGTAGTATTGAGAGAGAGAGAGAGAGAGTAATCAAATCATCATCATCACAACGCGGTAAAAGTCAGATCGCTGGCGATCACGCCGCGAAAAAAAAAGCGCTTTTAAAAGAAGCGTCCGTTCTCGTCCTTCGATCGTTCGATCGTCTTTTTGAAGCACTGTTGTAAGAGAAACAACGATCCAAAGAACAAAGAACAAAGAGAAAATCGATCCAAGATTTCAGAGAGAAAAGTCGGCGCACATTGCCTGAGAAATGAATCTACTTACCAGTAATACACCTGCCCTTCCGCGTGGACTTCCTGCCACCCGGGAGGCAAACCCGCCGAGGACACCGTGCCCACGACCATTATTTTAGTGTGAGTGTTATGAATGCGTCGTTGTGTTGTTGTGTTGTTGTTTTATTAAATCTCGAGAGAGAATTTGTGACGATTCAATCTGAAGTCGTTCTGAACCACAAAAGAGAACACGAGTGAGGAAAATTGAACGAAAACGCACGTAAACGCGCGTAAAACGAAGACATTTGTAAAAATATAGTGCGATGATACTACCATTTACAGCATCTAAACTCTCTCTAATAACTCTCTATCTATTTCTCTCTCTGCTATTATTATTATTTATTTATTAGTACTTCATCGATCTAAAGTTCCGCGAACCTGGGTAATCCTCTCGCGCCCGAGACTTTTCCGTTCACGAATTGACCGAGTTTCAATCCCAACTGGTCGCCGAGTAATTGGGTGAAGAACAAGGCGTAATACACGCCTTTACCTTCGTCTAAAGTTGGGAACACGTAAAATGTCGCGCCGGCGACGGCGGCGGATGCGAACGCGGTCGAGAGCGCGGTCGCGGTATGTTTCAAAGCGCAGTCGGCGTAGAGTTTCAGGCAACTCGTCAGAGACGCTTCGTTTTCCGGGACCGGGTGGCCTATGTATCCGCCGAGTCTGTAAAAGTTGTAACATCTTAATAAGTCTTCGAACATGTCGTAGACCCAACAGGCGGAAAAGTTGCAAAAGTTCGCCAACGCGTGCGTCTTGGCGAATTTTTTCGTCAGCGTTACTTTGTTGATGCCGTAATAATCGTTCAACCATCTTCGCATCGAAAACGACGAAGACGAAGCCGCGAACTCATATCTTCGCTTGACCAAGGCGTCGTGAAATCTCCCCATCTTCCTCTTCCCGCTCATCTTCGCCTCTTTCGTCAGCTTCACCGCCATTCTCGCCGTCGTTCTCTCCTCTAAATATTTAGAAATCAACACCCGACACGAAGAAATCGAAGCATCGCGTATGCACCCTCTCGCGACCAATCGCTTCCAACTTTGCCAAGGAAACAGAGGAAATCTCGGTCTGCTCTGTTCCATCTCTACTAACGTTGCGATCGTGGGAATTTCAGTCGTAGTATCATCAAATCTATCATCCTCTAAAATCCTTCGCAAAGCCGTTTCCGCGTTCCCGTTTGCCTCCCACATCGCTTCCTCGTATTGCTCGTACGTTTCTCTCCACCGCTCAATATTCACATCAAATCGATCTAGCTCCGTTTTGAACTCGTGAGCGCACATTGAAGTCGGTACGGCGATGTTTCTGATCACGCGTAGAATGTTTGAATACAAGGAAAACTCGTTCCGGAACGTTCGGTGGTTTATGGAATACGCTTTAGCAGTCGATGATGTTCCCGAGAAACAGTTCGACTCGTACGTGGGACGAACTGTCTGCGCGAGAGCTAAAGCGGCAAATCCTCTCGTCAAAATCATCCCCGGAGACCCGTTCACCACCAGAGAAGTTTTCGACGATGATGATGCCATATGTGATGTATAAAGAGATGATATTATATAGACTCAAAAGCGCTTTTTAATGCCGTTGTTTGGGGAAAGAATTTCGTTTGCTTCATTCCATTACATCGCATCATGACGACGGCTTTGAGGACGAGGACCCTTCTTTTCTCGTCGTCGTCATCTCGGAGTGGTTGTTCAAAGTCGTCTTTGTCTCCAAAGCAGTTTCAAAAGCAGTTTCGGCGAGAAGTTTTATTATTGCGCGCGAAAGGAAGAAGAATCAATGCTTTCAGTGTTGGTGTGAAAGCCGCCGAGGAGGATGATTTTGATGCGTTGAACGGATTAAGAAGAAGAAGAAATAGAACGACTCGAACGGAGTACGAAGAAGAGACGGACGGGAAACAACAACAACAGAAGATGACGACGAGAGAGTACGATTACGACGACGACGATGACGATGATGACGATGCAGACAACAAAGACGACGACGAATTCGTTTTATCCAATTTCCGCCCGACTCCGACGGCGAAAGAAGAAGAAGAAGCGTCGAGAGTACAGCGAGCCCATACGCTGAAAATACGACTCGAAGCGGAAGTTTTAGAAGAAACGAGATGGAGAGAAGCCGTGGAGTCGGACGATATCTCAAAACGACGGATTGGGAAGACGTATCAGAGGCGAGTGCAAACGCACGATTTAGTGAGAGCAAAGAGTGGGAGCGGGAGTAGTAGTGCGAGTAGTTTTGGCGGTCGCGGTGAAGAATGGGCGAGGACGGCCGTCGCCAGAAGTACTTCCGCGCAAAATGGAAGAAGGGGATGTACTAGTCATCGACTCCCGCCGCTGAAAGGCAGGCAGCAAAAAGCGATGACAATCACCGGCGATTTCATTCGCACGGCAAAGCCGAAAACGTTCGCAACGTTGAAGGTTGTTTTAGATGCAGTCGCGGAGAGATACGAAGTAGACGTGGAAAAGACGGTTTGGACGAAAACGTTGTGGAAGTACGTCAGTCAGGAGTGGGATTTTAGTTGCGAGAAGAACGATTCGGAGGACACGGACGAGGACATTTTGCAAGTCATCGACATCGTCAACGGCCGAGACGCGCACGAGTTGATTGAACTTTGGGCGAAACGGAGAAAAATCTTTCGAGGCGTAAAATCCTCCTCAAACGTAAAAGAAGAAGTCATCATCGGCGATACGATCGAAGAGGAGGAGAAGGAAGAAGAGGAGGAAAACGTGGAAACCCCGGAAAGCGAACAAATCATAGCGTTAGAACTGGAAAGGATTAAATCGAGAGCGATTCGAGTTAACGCAAGCGCTAAGGGCATAGTATTGCTCGCCATGGCGAGAGCGTACGACGATTTAGGATTTACGGTTCGCGCGAAGAAAGCGTGGACAGACGTCGAGGCGTACCATGATTGCGCTTACGGCGATAAGAAAGCCGTCGAGTTGAAAATCGAACGCCTTTGTTCGTGCTCTCGACACGTCAATCGATTGGACGACGCCAAGAATTGCTTCTTGGATTTAGCTTTGAAAATCAAACCGAGATCGGGATTTAAACGCAAAGCGTTCACGGCGGCGTGTAAAGTTATTAACCAGACGAAAGACGCGGAATTCGCGATGACGGTATACGACTCGATGAAACGAAACCGAGAAAACGGCGACGCGTTCATCGTGGCGACGTTAATATCCGCGTTTGGCGTTGAAAACGGAAGGCCGACTATCGATGAAAGGAAGAAACTCGGTTTAGAGTGCTGGTCGCGAGCGAAGAAGAAAGATATCGTTTTAGATGGTCAGTGTTATTCGAGCATCGTCGGTTTGTTGTGTAAAGCGAGAGACGCCGCGAAGGCGATGGAAATCATTCGCGAGTTGGAAATGACGGAGAAGTGGATGGCGAGAGGTACGATTGGAGCGAAATCGTTCGCCGCCGCATTTAAATACGAGCAACAGAAACAACAACAACAACAGCCGGAAGAAGATGGTGATGATATCGAGAGTAGCGCAGATGATGAGGAGGATAACGACGACGACGCGACGAAGAAGAAAAATTACTACGATTTCGCCGCGGCGAAACGTTTGCGTCAACTGAAAAAGCAACAATTTAAAGAACTCCGCGACGACCGCGACGCGAAAAAGAACCGCGAAAACGTCGAACCGGCGTACGCGCAAGTCATGCACTTCCTCTGCGATTCGAAGCAACCGAAACAGGCGCTGATGGTGTTTCAAAACATGCAAAGAAATGGCGTTCCTCCGAGCAAAAGCACGTACAGAGCTTTATATAAAGCCTTACGGTACGCCGGTGGACGGAACGGTCGCATCTCGAACAAAACTGCGGCAAGATTCGCGATCGATGCGGTCACATCTAACTCGAAATCCAAATCAGCGCCTCTTTTGTTTGCCTCGTACGATGAAAGCGACCGTAAAGGTGGACGAAGACGATACTGCTCGTCTTCTTCTTCGTTGTCGTCGTCGTTGTCGTCACGAACGGATACCACAACATCCAAGGACGAAAGCACACGCCACGATTTAGAGTGCATATTAGAAATCTGCGCGAGAGCAGGATTAGCGGACGAAGCGATCGAGGTTCGTGATCGATTGCGTTTTGGATTTGGCGACGAGTTTGCAAACGCGCCGGAAATTCGCAGATGCGTAGTCGAAGCCTTTCAACGCGCCGGTCCTGAACGAGTCGAAGAGGCGTTGGCGGTGTACAACGAGGAGTTGATTTACAACGAAGAAGGCAGAGCGAGAAACGCAAACAGCCAACTCTCGCCAGAGTTTTGGATCTTCCTCAGCTTGGCTTTGCGCGACGCCAACTTGCTTTCCGAAAACGTCGCCATTTTGAAAGAGAACCTGTTGACGCCCAAGAAGTCGACGATGAACTCGATGAACGCGAACAACGGATTGAATGCAACGGCGACAACCATTCAACAGAAAAAATACTACCCGATCGCCGCTGCGAACATCGTCATCGACCATTGCGCCGGAGAAAACGTCCCGGGTGAAGCCATGGATATCCTCGACTTGATAAACAGAGACGATAATCCACTCATTGCGGATTCGGTGACGTATCTAGCGCTGTTGAAAGCAACCAAGAAAATGGGAAAGAACGGCCCGGCGACGGCAGAACGAGTGATGGAAGAGATGATATCAAAACGCGGCGTAGAATTTGTGACCACGGAACATCTGAATTCGCTGTTAGCGGCGTACGCGAGAGGTGGCGAGAAGTTTCTAGAGAAGAGCGAAGGGACGTTTGAACGCATCGTTCGCATGCGACGAACGTCGAAACCGGATGAGTTTGAGTTCATCACGATGCTTTACGCCTACTCCGTCGCGTCAAAGTTTCGAAATGCGGTTACTTTTTACGACCGGTACGCGAACACTTTTGCTTCAGATGGTGAACGGAAACCGAGAATATTCAACGCGGCTATTCGCGCGACGATATTAGAGCCTCGATTGTTTCGCAACGTGGGAACGATGGAGGAGGTGAATGTATTACGAGAGATGTACGCGGACATGACCCGACGCGTTGGCGTCGGTGCTGCTCCTTCTGTGCAAAAAAAGCGAGAAGATGGCAGCAAGGAGGACGATACTAACCAGGGAGAAGAGGGCTTCAGCGATAAAGAAGGCGTCGGCGCGAGTAGTAAAAACAACAACAACGCGTATTTAAGGAAGCAATCCGAGAACGCGTTGAAAATGCTCACGAGAGTTGCCGCGGAGGTTAACGCGAAGGCGGCTATTTCGTCGCCTTCTACATCTACCTATACAACAACAAGAACAAGAACAAGAACTCCTGCTCCCTCTTCGCCTTCAAAATCTGAAAACGAAGGAGCAGACGTCACCATCGACGCCTCCTCTCTCTCGCCAGCGGAAACCCGCTCGGCGGTCCTCACCGTCCTCCTCGAGCTCAAAAAATCCCAACAAAAGCACACGGTAAACGTCATCAACTTGACCAAAGACAACTCCGAGGCGATTTCTCGCCTCGCCAGTGACGTTCGCATCGAGTTCAAAACCGTCACCATTCGAAAAACATCCTCCGTATCCGCCTCGTCCAAGTTTGAAAAAGACATCGCTTTCGATCGAGAGGACGTCGAGAGTTGGTTGCGTAAACAACAACAATAATAATAATAATAATAATAATGCAATAGAAAAAGAGAGCGCAGAGAAGAAGAGCGCTGCTCGGAAGAACGCCCGCGCGTGTGTGTATATGTAATACTGTATTTAGTACTAGTTTAATTGAAAGAGGAAAATTTTCCAGCGCATACCATAGTATTTTATAGAGTATTCTCTTGTTTTTTTATCCGTCTCCCTCTGTCTAAAAAGTGAAAATCTCGACCACAAAGCGTCATAATAGCACGCCTACACTTTTATTTAAAACACACGATAAAAAATGTTTGCCATCAAAGCCCCTGTTGTTTCGGTCGTTGCCTCCGCGCAAACGCAAAAATGTGAAAAGAAGGCCACGTGAGTGTTCGCGCGTTCCTCTTCGTCGTTGGATTTCGAATTATATTTCTTTTTTTTCTCCGATTTTGGGGGCAGCCGATGAGAGATGATGGAATTTCGGTCGTTCCCCGCGCAAAAATCTGCTTCCTCTCTCCGAGAAAAAAGAGAGAAAGAGTGAGAGTTGTCTCAAAACGAGCGAGAACAACAGGCGGGCAAAGATATATATATCTACATCCACCGAACGTATCTCTTCAAAGTCGCGTTGCCGTTCGCGTCGTCCGCAAACGCGCGCGAATTCGAGACATCGGAGCGGATGAATTTGTTTTTTTTTATCTCAAAGAGTCTTTTTGCCTCAAAGTGCACGTTTTTGGGGCAAAAGATACGCAAAAATGAAGGGAGATTTTACTCCCTTTCGGAAACAAAAGGAAAAGGAACTGCTCTCTCTGTGTGCGCTTTAACGCCAGCGAGAAGACTGTTCGATTTTTTTCTCTCTTTAAAAGTCGTTAAAACTCACATCTCTTTCTCTCTCTCTCTCTGTGCGTGTGTGTGTGTGTTATCAAAATCCAGGAGGCCGCAACAAATCGCCGCCGCCGGCGCCGCCGCGATCGTGCTCTTCAACTCCGCCCCGGCGAACGCCGAAATCATGGGCCTCACGCTCCAAAACGGCGTCCCGAACGCCGCGGCGCAAAAGTTTGTCCAACCTTTCGTTCCGGACGGAAGACCGGTTGTCTACGTCGAGAAGGACGGGGCCGCGGATATCACGACTTTTGACGGGAGATTGGCGGCGAACGTGGCGCGATCAAACGTCGGGTGCAAGACGATTACCGGCGCGCCGTGCGTGGACTTCGCGAGTGGTGCGTCGAAATAATCTAAAGTTTGTGAAGATTTGTGATTGATTGACTGACGATGGATGTTAATTTCTTTCTCGATTTCCTCTCTCTTTATTTTTGTTTAAAAACAAAAACAGGCAAGTAAATGTGTTTATTCTCCGTTCAATGCGCGAGTAAACGTATCTATTACCTCTTAGCAACGCATCTTATACCACACAAAATTGTTTAATCATAATCAGAAAAGCCTCCTTAAGAAGAAAAGCCAATAAATATACTCTCTCTCTCTTTAATTACGGTATCATTCATTATTAGAAAATCTACTACTATATATTAGTATTACATCAGCGGTAGCAGCATCAGCAGCATCACTTCAACCCGCTAAAGCCGTCGTTATACGTGCTCTTCCACGAAACTTTGGCGAACGTGCCTTTGTTGCCGAGAATGCCGACCAAGACGCTGATGTTATCGTCGCTCAATCTATTCAACGCTTCGCATCCTAACCGTTTGGCGCACATGCTCGGCTCTTTCACCGTATCTCGTATGATCGAACACATGTCTGTGTTCGTGCACACGTCCCACAAACCATCGCACGCGATTGTGATGAATGCGTCTGTGTCGGCGGTGAGCGTCTTCTTGATTACTTCCGGCTCGGACAAAACGCCTCCGGATTCCGTGCAATCCCAATCGCCTAACGCTCGAGTCACCGCTAAACCGGCGTCGCCGACGCGTACTTGACCATTCTCTAAAGTTCGTATTTTTACGTTTTCTGAGGAATTCTTCACTCGTTCCAACTCTTTCGCGTTCGAGGACGCGCAGTGGTCTTCGCTCAGAGCGGTCGACCACGTCGTTTCGTCGGCGTCGACCTCGTCGTTTCCGGTTGGATGGTGGCCTAAAACCGCTCGACTATCTCCGGCGTTGGCGACGTACACATCGTCACCCCAGAAGAAACACACCGTCGCCGTGCAGCCGGGATACCGTTTCTTTTTCGATTTTGGATCCGCGGTGGATTTGTGCATGTCTCTGCGTTCTTTTTCCGTCCAGTGTTTGACAAACGCCAGGTGGAGTTTTTGAAAGACTTTTTTAAGCGTCAACGGGATATCGTTTCCGTTCTCGCCCCATTCGGATAATATGGCGTCGGAGAGATTTTCCGAACAGTATTCCGCGCACTCGAATCCTCTGTGGCCGTCGAACACCGCCATAACGGCGCAATGGGGAAGCCCGTTGAAATCGCGGAAAATCTTGTGCCTGTCTTCCATCTTGTCGTTGCCTCGAGCGCCTGCGGTGGCAAACGCGCCGGTGTTGGAGACGATGCACGGTGGTTTTGTACCCTTATTATTGTTATTATTATTAGTAGTAGCATCCATCGTCGAATAAGAAGACAACGGCGCATCGAACGCACACGGTGCGAATCGAGCGCGATTTCCAAACACAGTCTTTTGATCGTTCTTTCCGGCGGCGTCCTCCCCGTCCTCGTTTTCGGCGTCAGTCATCGTCGCGTCTTCGTCTTCTCTGCTCTCGTAGATAGACTCGGAAAGAGCAGCTTGCGTCCAAACGCACGCCCCGATTTCTTTCTCGTACGTCTCGACACCTTTTCGTAACCGTTCTTCTATTTCCGCGAAATCTGGTCTGTTTTCCGGTTTCCCGTCCCACATTTTCGTGACGAGTTTTTCGAATTCGCGTTGGAGCGAAACTTCTACTTCGTTTTTATTGCTATTATTGTTACTCCTCCTATCTCTTCTACCTCTATTTGCTTCGTCTTCTTCCTCCTCCTCCTCCTCCTCCTTCTTCACCTTTTTCTCTTTCTCTTCTCCCTCGTCGGCGTCGAACGCTTTCACCGGTCGCAAATTTTCAATCACGATCGCTTTCGCTAAATCGCCGTCGTTGTAACTCAAATCCATGCACGTGTGCGCCAACGCCACGTTCCGCTCTCGATCGGCGTACGGTTTCACTCTCGACGCGACTTCGTTAAACGTAATCCCAGAGGAATACACGTCGCTGGCGTACGTGGACACCACTCGCATCAACACCTCTGGAGCAATGTACGCTAACGTCCCGACCAAGTGTTGCTTTTGAAACCCGCCGCTCGGCGCATTCCCGTCGTTGGCGACAAACTTACCGTTGATATCAATCGCCCTCCCTTCTGCGTCCTCGGACTTCACGCTCTCGTTGTATATCGCCGCTTGCAACGAGTTTTCCAAATCCGCTCGATATTCCGATAAGCCAAAATCAGTCAATTTCGCGTTCCATTTCTCGTCCAGCAATACGTTGCTCGGTTTCACGTCTCTGTGCACGACGTCGTGCGTCTCTTTCAAATATCTCAGCGCTTTCGCCGTTTGCCAACACACTTTAAACACGCCTCCTACGTTCGGTACCCATCGGTTGACGTGTATCGCTTGATGTACCGACCCGTTCTCACACCACGGAAACACGAGCGCGTATTCCGGTGGCCACGCTCGCGCGCCTAAAATCGAGCATATGTTTTCGTGCTTTAAAGATGCGACTATTCGTAACTCGCAGTGGTACCGGTCGATGTCGGTTTTCGTTCTTAGGATTGGCAGTTTAATTGCCACCGGTTGGTCGTACATTCTCGACAGATAGACTGAAGATGCGTTCGAGGTGAACATTTTAATGCACTTTTGCTGTTGATTCTTTTTCATATTAGTAGTAGTAGTAGTAGTAGTAGTAGTGGTAGCATTCTCGAAAGAAGAAGACCCCACCTTCGTCATCATCGCGTTGACGTTTACCAAATCTTTCGCCAACCGGAACGTCACCTTTGGAAACACATTTTCATCATCATCAGTCCCTCCTCTATTCGTCGTCTCAGTCGTCTTCAAAACGCGGCAGCACCCTCGAAAACACGCGTCGTCGTCCGTGTCCTCGTTTTCTGCCTCCTTTTCCTCCCGCATTATTTCCATTCTTTCCGTCTCTCTCCCTTAGTAGTACTAAAAGTGTGGCGGATTTTTGAGGGAAAATGCTTCATTATTTACACACGATTGTACATCACGTGTACACATAAACGCAGGGAGAAGAGAGAAAGGCTTTGAATATTATACGCCGAAAAGAGAAACAACAAACGCTTTATTATTACACGGTCGTCGTTACACTTCTTTGTTTTTATTACGCGCGATAAAACAAACGCGCAAAGAAAGCAGCAACGACATTGGATTTTGTTGATTCGATCAGAGAGAGAGAAACTTCCTTAATTCTGCGAAGAGAGAGGAAACGGCGACAGAAACATGGGCGGCCGAGACTTTTACAAGATCTTAGAGGTCTCCAGAGACGCCTCGGACAACGAACTGAAAAAAGCGTACAGGAAACTGGCGATGAAGTGGCACCCGGATAAAAACCCAGGAAGCAAACAAGAGCAAGCGGAGAAGAAGTTTAAAGAAGTCTCCGAGGCGTACGAAGTCTTGACCGATCCGAAAAAGAAAGAGATTTACGACCGGTACGGCGAAGATGGGTTACAAGACGGGTTCGGGGGAGGTGGTAATGGTGGAGGACACGGGTTCTCGCAACAACACGCGCACGATATATTCGCGGAGTTCTTTAAAGGCGCGGGCGGAGGGATGGGAGGCGACCCGTTCGGCGGCATGGGAGGCGGCTTTGGGGGCATGGGTGGGGACCCGTTCGGCGGCATGGGAGGAGGCATGCCGCAACAACAAAGGCAAAGGACGAAACCACCACCGGTGGAACAAAAACTCGCGGTCAGTTTGGAAGATTTGTTCTACGGCGCGACGAAAAAGTTGAAAATCACGAGGAAAGTGTTGGACGCGTCCGGGAACCAAAAATCGAAAGCAGAAACTATAGAAGTACCCATTCGCGCCGGGTTTAAAAAAGGGACGAAAATAACCTTCGCGGAGAAAGGAGGCGACGAGGATAGAAACACGATAGCTGCGGATTTGGTGTTTGAAATCGACGAGAAGAAACATCCGCACTTTGTGAGAGACGGGAACGATTTGATTAAAACGGTGAAGATAGATTTGGTGGACGCCATGTGCGGGTGGTCGTCGACGGTGTACACCATCGACGGGAAGAGCATCGACGTCAGCGTCCCGCACGTGATCAGCCCGAAGTATACCAAAGTCATTTGCGGTCAAGGCATGCCGCTCTCGAAATCTCAAAGTGGCAGAGGCGATTTGAAAATCAAGTTTGACATTCAGTTCCCGGGCGACGACGCGATCTTATCGGAGGATCAAAAAAAGCAAGTTCGGTCCGTGTTAGCCAGCATTAAGTAATCAGGAATATTAAGTGATTGCCCCCACATATACTCGTTTAATAAATATATGGGTATATAATCTAGCAGCGCATATTATTGCAGAAAAAGAAGAGAAGAACGATTTTTTTTAAAGTACTCCACTGTACCGCGCGATGTGTTATACGTTTATAATATTCTTGTTGTATTGTTGTTGTTTGTGTTGTTTCGCGAATTTCAAAGCTATATATAAAAATGATAGTAGTCCTTCTCTTTCTCTCTCTCTCTCTCTCTTGTTCTCTCTTTCTCTCTCTCAAGAGATGATGTTTACTTCACCGGTCTCATGCCAATGCCTTTGCCTTTCATCACGGCGGCTTCGTTCGTCAACTTCTTTCCCATCTTCTTCGACTCGTCGTAGTACGATTGCGAGAAACCACCGGAAACGTTGCCTTCCGCCGTGGATTTCACGTACAAGATGACCAAAAAGGACACCGGGATAATAATGAACAACGCGACGGCGATGACGCCCAAAATGTTCACGTTCGCCAAAGCGACGTCAGAGATGGACTCGTTCGCGCTCGCAAAGGCTTCACGAGGCGCGGCGGCGAAAGACAACGCAGAAGTCGTCGCCGCGGCGACGGATTTAGACAATTGCTCGCTTTTTTGGGCAACGAATTGTTTCGTTTTGGAAGAAGCCTGTATATGTGATTGGTGTTTGACGTAAGAAGTAAGAAAAACGTTCTTGTCAGCAAACAATAACAAGGAGAAAAACACAGAAAAAGAGACTTTGAAAAAAAATTAACCCTAAATAGCCGCATCTCCCCCATTGAAAAGATACGATTATCTCCTCCTTTTCCTTGTCCCTTTTACGTTGTTTGTTGTGTTTTGTGGGAGGAACTTTTCTCTCGTTTTCTCCTCTCGTAGTAAAAGGAGGTCTCACCCAAACACACATCAACATCCAAAACTCTTTCTTTCTCTCTTTCTTTCTCTCTTTTAACTCTCAAAGATGATATATACAAATATATATGTCGGAGAACAACAACACGCCAAAACCCTCCTGCGCGCGCACGTTGCGCGCGCACCTCGCGAAAGTTACGTTTAAAAGAGGAACACAAAATTGGATCCCAAAGAGACGAGACCCCCAAGAGATAGAGAGAAAAAAGAAAAAAATCTCTTCTCTCATCTCTCTCTTTAAAACACAATACACTACACAAAACACCGTACCTTGACGCAAACGGAGTTCGATTGTCTTCTGGAGCTTCTGACTACTTGTTGTTTGAGCGGGATTAAACCCGAAGCGGATAAGGTGCAGGCCATATTTTTATTATAGTATGATGATCGGGGAGTGCTGATATGAGGGATGATGTGCTCGTTCGATCTCTCTTTTTTCCTTTGAGTTACGAGTAAAACACAAGAAAGCAGCGATCTCGAAAACGACAAAATCTTGTCGTTTTCGACTCTGATAAAAAGAACACGTTTTTTTGCTTGATTTTGAATTCAGAGCAAACAAGAGCAGAAAGGAAACAGAAGCGCAATTTTGTTTGTTTGATCCGAAAAAAAAAATCAAAAAAAAACAGCAGAAAAACAGAAGCAAACAGAAAAAAGTAAGAAGTCCGTTGGGGAACTCACACGTGTTGTACTGATTTTAACCGCTTACTTATCAAATGTTCTCGCCTTCGAGGTCTCCTTCTTCGCAAAAAGGCACGCGGGGACGAGGCTTTTTTAGAGGAGGAGGAGACAGTGGTACTCTCGCTGCTGAGTCAGACGTTTTAAAAATGATGTCGAGCGATGTGTGCGCCATCGCAGTCATCGCCGGTCGCTCGTTACACGAACGCGAACATCTGAAAACGAGAGTTCGGTGCGCCTTGCTCGCGCCTGGCTTGGTGGACTCAGTCGCCGTGACCGACGGTGCGTTCGGTTCAGATCCAGTTTTTAGAGCGGAGATTCATCTACCTTTGACGTTACACGTGAACACGTACACGCATTTATCGGTGGAGTTGTTAGACGAAGAGATGACCAAAGTGGTTGGATTCGGAACCATGGATTTCCAGGCGTTCGCAATTGGAAATAAAGGGAAAGTGCCGGGGAAATGGATCGCGATGTGGGACGATTTGAGGGAGACTATCGTCGGTCACGTGTGCGTGAGAGTGACGCTAGAAGGCGTGAATTTCGGGAAAGAGAAAGCGAGGAATCTTGTCGCGAATAACGACGGCGCCGAGAAGACGCCCGAGAAACAATCAAGCGGCGGCGGCGGTGTGTTCGAAATCGGGAAACACCAGATTTCGGAAGGACGGAAGCAACTTCTCAATCGATTCTCTCGAACGCCTGCGTTTAAGAAACCGGAAGAGGTGACGCGAGAGGCGCAAGAAACGGTGACGTTGAAATCGAAAGAGTTGGAAGAGGAGAAGAAACGGCGAGAGGCTTTAGAGAAGCAGTTGGAGGAGATGAAACGAGCCCAAAAGGAAAGGGAAAAAAGAGAGAGAGCGGGAGGTGTGATGAATCCGGTATCGACGGGCGCGACGGTTTCGGAAATCGCGCACGATTTTGAAAACCTGAATAATAATTTTAGTTACAACAATAATAATAGCACGACGACGATAAATAGAACGCGAGAAGAAGGAGAAGAGGAAAGTAGCATGGACAACTCGAGTGTTAGTCGGTCTTTCTTATTGGAAACGTCGAAAGTTTCCGTCGGTCCGCCGTTATCGCCGGTGAGGTCGTCCATGAACACCTCCGTCGCGAATAGAAGTTTTCGAGACGAACAAACGAATCAACAACAAACGAAAGAGCAAGCGTTGAGGAGTTTACGGCGAAGAGGCATTTTTTTAACTGACATTTCTATGCAAGCGAGGGAGCGAGCGAGTCGAAATTTCATTCGCAAACCCATCGGTTTAGTCTCAAGAATAGCTGATAGGTCCAGACGAACGGTTTTAAAAAAGTTTACGACTTTGCGATCGATCGTACAAACGATCGATCCGAACGTTTTAGTCGGCGCCGCGATTGGTTTGTTCTTGGTTGGATTCCGCAGTTCGAGAAGCGCGGACGAGAGAGATTTACGGTTCGTCTCCATCGAAGACGTGGACGTGTCTGAACAACATCAGAAATTAGAGCAGCAGCAGCAGCAAAGCGGTAACAACATAGATTACTTTTACCCGGACGACCCTAGAGGTCCGTTACGCAGAGGTGAGTACGAGGTGAAACCCGGGGATTCCTTGTGCGCGGCCACCGGCTGCGTTTTGCCGGAAAAAGTAGAAGTGAGAGACGCGAACGGGAACTTGGTCAAATACCCAGACGTCATCTATCCCGGCGATAGAATCACTCTGTTTCATTAACTGCACCACTATATTATTACATTGATATGCTCTAAAATTATTTCTTATCATACGTGACTAATACTATAACTGTTCGGGATCCAACACCGCTCTCTTGATCTTCTTCCCGTTGTTGGCAACGTAAACCACGTGAATCATGGCATCGTTCGCCACGTGAATCACTGGATCCCTCGTGTAACTACTACTACCACTACCACTACTACTACTACTACCACTACCACCACTGCTTTCGTCTTCATCGTCACCGTCTTCAATCACAAACGCCTCTCGAAACGTTTCGCCGTCGTCTCTCGAGATTTTTACGCTCACGCCTTTCTTACCTGGGTCGTTCATAACTAACACGACGCGTCCGTCGGTTAACTTTTCCACGTCGAATCCTCGACCAAATACCGTTGGTAAAGGTAAATCCGCGATTTCCTTAAATGCCGACCACTGCGCGTTCGATTCGTCTTTCAATTCAGCTTTTAACATTTTCGGAAAATATCTCGAGGACTGTTTCGATCGTCCTCCGGCGTGCACGACGCCGGATAAACTTTTCGGAAACCGTTCGGTCGTTTTTGCCGGTCGAGCGAGAACGACTAAAGTTCCATCGTCTTTATAAAATATCGCGGGTTCTATGCCTCCGTAATCTCTCGCTTCCTCTTCGGCCGCTTTATCGCCCATTCTTCCTCCGCCGTATCGTTCCTGTAAACCTTTCTTCTCCATGCGAATCGGACCGCTTTTCACGGTCCAATCTCTCCCTTCTCTTTCCGCTCTCTCGATCCACGAGCACGCGCTCGACCGCGTCCACCTCTCGCTCGCGCTTAGAATCGATTCGTCTTCGCTGTTTCTCAAAACCTTATTCTTCGACGGGCCTAAAATTCCAGGCGGTAACTTCTCCTCCTCTAACCACGTCTTTCCGCCATCCAACGAGCGTTTCAAAAAACCTTCCCACGTCTCTCGACTCGCTCCTCGCTTATAAAACAACAAAACCTCGTGCGTTTGTGGCACCACAAACAACTGGGGACGCCAACACTTATCGCTCGAAGACGTTCCTTTCACCGCCATCTTTGGCGCGTGCCATTGCTCCTTCGGCGCGACATCCGATCCCGGCTGTATCGGTAACACCCGTCCTCGACTGACGTAACAGTGCCCGCCTCGAGATTCGTTGATGTCCTCTATTTTCCTCTGATCCAACTCCCTGTTCGTCAGCGATTTCGGAACGCCCCATTCCCAATTGCCTTCAAAGGCGACTAAAAACGTGCGCTTCGAGTCCCCAACTTCCGCCAAAGACGGGTAGCTCATCGATTTGAATCCAGACGTTAACGTTGGACTGTCCACGGCTAACGCGGATCCCAACAAGGCGGTTTCTAAGCTCGGTTTTTCGTCTGAATCGTCTGAATCGTCGTTCTTTCTACTTTTTTCGTCTTTACCAAAGTCACCGTAGTCTTCTTCGTGTGATAATTCTTCCCGATTAGTATTCTTCTTTAAAACAGTCGCTGCGTATCTCCTCCCAGAGGACATCAATCTCGCCTCGGAATCTCTCGAAAACACCATCAGATTCACGAACGATATAAAGACGATTAAAGCGACGAGACAGATTTTCGTCTTGTTTTTCGTCGCTCTTTTAATAATAATTGTCGTGATACTGTTGTTGTTGCTTCTTTTTGTTCGTCTCTGATGATGATGATGATATGAAGACGACGGTCTGTTGTTGTTGTTGTTCGAATTCGAAGAATTCCCCAAAGCGAATCTTTGCCTAGTGTTAGGGTTGTTAATCATCACGGAGGGCCCTCCCGCGACGTCGTCGTCGCTTACGTCGTCGGCGTTTTGAAACATCATCCTGGGTATTTCAAAAGTGAAGAAGACTTGAGGGCGATATGTGAGAGTATTTGTTGCACAATAATAATGAGGATGGTTTTCTCTCTAAATTTAAGTAGTTTTTTACAACCAAATACAACAAATATTTAATCAAAAAGCGGATCCAGTAGCTTTAGCTTTAGAACATCTCGCCATGGTCGCGCTCGCTCTCGTGATCGCGTCGGTCATGTAGAAGTTCTCGACATTCGTCGTTAACGGTTCGGAGGCGAAAACAGTCGCACCGCTGGTTTTTTTACCTGCTCCGCCTTTTGCGACGTTGGGCGTCCCTCCGGCTAAATGCGCGTACGAGGCGCCGTTTAACCATAAACTCGGTTCGACTTCATCGATGGCGTTGAAGGTTGGGGAGACTTCCGCCAATCTCTCTCTGCACTGCTCGATGGTGTTATATTTCAAAGGAACCATGGCGAATTCGGAAACCGCTCGTAAGATTTTCCAATCCGCTCTCGCTAATCCCGGAGGCGCCACGCAGGCTAAGGCCCTTTGCGCTCTTCCTTCGGTGTTGACGTACGTGGCGTCTTTTTCCGTGTACGCCGCGCCAGGGAGGACAACGTCGGCACCAGCCGCGCCGACGTCGCCGTGGTGGCCTTGGTAGATGACGAATTTCTTCCCCGGTTCGGAGTCGTACGAGGAGATGGTCTCCGAGCCTAAGTTGTAGACGACTTTCAAGCCGTCGTTTTCGCTAATGTGTTTGTTCTTCGAGGAGACAAAGCCGAGGTCTAACGCGCCGGTGGTACCTCCAGACGCTTGCAGAACGTTAAATCCGTTCCAGTCGTTGGTAACGACACCGAATTGGTCCGACAATTGGTGTAAACTCTTCAATAACTGCGCGCAATCCGGTCTGTTTAACACCGCGGAACCGACGATGACGCACGGGTTTTTCGCGTTTTTCAACGTTTCGCTAAACGCGTGTTTTCCGGAAAGCAAGTCGTTGATGATGGACGCTTCCGTGCCTAAGTTTTCAACTGGGTACGTCAAGTCGCCGTGATGTCCTAACGTGGCCATTTTCACGCCACCCGCGACGTTCGCGCGGCGTAATCTGGCGTTCAAAACGGGCGCTTCTAAGCGAACGTCCGCGCCGACCATCAAGACGACGTCGGCGTCTTCCACGCCTACGATGTTCGAGTTCATGATGTAGTTCGATCTCGAATCAACATTCACCGCGTCTGCGTTTACGCCTTCCACTTCAAAGTTCACGCATCCTAACGACGTCATGAGATCTTTCAAAGCGACGATACTCTCGCAATCCGCGAGCTTACCGGCTACCGCTCTCAAATTTCTCGGGTCCACCTTGCTCAACTGTTCGCCGACAATTTCCAACGCGGTTTCCCAGGTGACTTTTTCCAATTTGTTCGTTTTCGGGTTCTTCGCGTACGGGGCATCTAATCTTTGCCTTTTCAACCCATCGTAGGAAAATCTCGCTTTGTCCGAAATCCATTCCTCGTTTACGCCTTCGTGCAACCTGGGCGTGATTCTCATGACTTCCGTACCTTTCGAGTCCACGCGGATGGAACTTCCTAACCCGTCCAACACGTCGATCGTCTCGGTTGGTTTCAACTCCCAACTTCTCGCGGTAAACGCGAACGGTTTCGAGGTCAACGCGCCAACCGGGCACAAATCAATCACGTTACCGCTCAACTCGGAACTCAACAACTTACTCACGTACGTTCCGATTTCCGCTTGACCTCCTCTTCCCGTCACCCCTAACTCTTGCACGCCGGCGACTTCCGTGGCGAATCTCACGCACCTCGTGCAGTGAATGCACCTCGTCATCACCGTCTTCACGAGCGGCCCTAACTCTTTATCTTCCACCGCTCTTTTCCCTTCGGTAAACCGACTTCTATCCGAGCCAAAAATCATCGATTGGTCTTGCAACTCGCACTCGCCGCCTTGGTCGCAAATCGGGCAATCCAGCGGGTGGTTGATTAACAAAAACTCCATCACGCCTTCCCTCGCTTTCTTCACCAAATCCGTCGTCGTTTTGATGTTCATGTTCGGCATCACTGGCATGGCGCACGAGGCGACTGGTTTTGGAGATTTTTCCACCTCTACGAGGCACATTCTGCAATTGCCCGCGATGGACAGGCGCGGATGGTAACAAAACCGTGGGACGTGCACACCGGCTTGTTCGCAGGCTTGGAGCACAGTCACTCCTTTTTGTACGTGCACTTCTCTGCCGTCGACGAAAACTGGGACTAAATTATCATCAACAGCGTTAGCGTTGGTTGAAAACGATGCTTTCGTTTCGACGGAAGTTTGCGCAGAGGAGGCGCTTCTTCCTGCTACGCTTTTCCGCAGGAAATTGATCTCATCCGAAGACCGTTTCGAGTGCGAAATCAACGCGCAAAATCTTCGCATGATTTAAAAGAGAATATAATAATACTCCTCCAACGCGCGTTCGTTCCAAATCTCAACACAAACGCAGGTTATTCAAAAAAGAACAATATCTCTTCGTTCGATCGCACGGTTCGATCGATCTCGGTAATTTCGCAAGAGACGAGAGATTACTTTTAAGAATATTATTCAGCGCACTTTTTGTGAGGGAAATGTGCTTAAAATGCGACAGTTCTTTGTGAGGGAAATGAAGGCAAAATCTACTCTTACAGGGAGTTTAACATTAGAGTAACGCTCCAAAAATGAGGACGATTATTCCTTTGAATAGAACGAGACAAAGGCGTTGTTTTTTCGTCCTCGTTTTTATCGTTTGTGCTGCCGCTTTCCTCGTGTCCACCCCTGTCAGCGCAAATGTTTCTTTAGACACCCCCGGGGAAGATTCTGATGATTTTGGAGCGCAACAACAACAACAAGAACAACAACAGACGAGAGGAAGACGAAGAAGGAGAGTAACTACAGACGATGAAAACGAAGAAGACTTTGCCGCGGTGTCGTCGTCTGTATCGTCGTCATCAAATCACGAGAATAGTAAAAGTAGTAAAATGAAAGCAGTGTTGAACGTGTTACTGGAACGGTATGCGAGCAGGCACGACGTAAACGACGTCGAAGACAAAGGAGAGCTTTTGACGAACGCAGAGGTGAAAAGACTAATGTTTCCTACTTCACATTTGAACAACAAAATGGAAAACGGAGGAGATGTGGGAGAACAATCTTTTGATGATTTAGACGCGATGATGTTAGGAGGGAGCGGCGATAGCGCCGCCGGTACTACGACGACGACTACGAGTAACTCCGTCGATGTCGTCTCGAGCGAAGAGCGATACATCGATCATCAGGCGTCGATCGAAGCGACGGCGATGAACCACGACGGAGAAACGGACGACGCGAGTCATTTGCAGAAGGAGAAGGAGAGAGACGAGAAGGAGTTGAAGAGTACGCAAGAGCTGAAGAACACGGCGGCGACGACGACTTCTTCGATGACGACGACGAGTGATGCTGTCAACGCAACCTCGGTGAAAAAGAGAGCGTATAGTTACTGGCTCGATCGAGAATTGGATCCGGCGTTAGGCCAAATCGCTTGGAGAGCGATGCCGGGAGACGCTTTCATTCTCCGCGCGCAAAAACGAGCGAAAGAGAACCCGTCCAACTTGAACTTTCAAGAGGAGTTTACCAAAGCGATGGAAATTGACTTCCCGGACGTGGCGAGGAAAGCCATGTTGCCTCTCTGCGACTCTCCTCCGGATAAATTCGACGAAAGCGCTTTACCGAAAACTATGACATCGGGCAACGCTGTTTGTAAACCGCGCGATTTACACGCCACGCCGCACTGTTTCGATTGCGATTTAAACTCGGATCTGTCCGTGTCCGCGACTTGTATATCGCACGCTTGGGTGCAAAAATCCTCCGAAGAAATGAAGTACATGCACATGGCGTCCATAGTGAGTTTAAAAAACGGCGACTTGCTCGCCTCTTGGCAACAAGCGAAAGAGAGAGAAGGCGACGGGGATCAACACATCGCGTTGTCGTTATCCAAGGACGCCGGGATCACGTGGTCAGCACCGACTCGATTGTTTGATCTTCGATCTGACTCGGCGCGCGCCGGCGGCGACGGTCCCATGTGGGGTCCAACCATGATGAAGGACGAAGATGGCGTCATTTTCTTATTCTATTCGCAATCGAGCAAATGTCGCGTAAATCCAGAGTTAAGAGAGGATGGATGGAACCCTGGAGGAGATATTCTGATGACCCAATCGGAAGACAGCGAGGATTGGTCCTACCCAGCTGTGC
>Ga0209091_10000890_pt1 | contig 27602 bp, 32 predicted proteins | sample ArcticOcean_MG_C_6_FD_187438 | JGI IMG/M metagenome (GOLD analysis project Ga0209091, IMG submission 187438) | Marine microbial communities from western Arctic Ocean - ArcticOcean_MG_CB8_128 (SPAdes) (version 2) | ecosystem: Environmental > Aquatic > Marine > Oceanic | place: Arctic Ocean...
TTTTAGCAGGTCCCGTGTCCATATAAGGCACTTAAGGGTTTTAGGTCTATACATAGGATTAATTAATAATAACACTAAATAACTCTATTAACTCTATATATAGATTAGGTTCATATAAGGGGGTTAACAGGTCAATAAGTAAAAATTCCCTGGGTGGTCTACCCCCCACCGGTTTATGTCGCCAAATAAGGCACTTAAGGTCCGTTTATTGCCACTCAGCGAAAAAAAACGACACTTTTAAAAAACCCCCAAAAAATCCTTAAGTGCCTTATTTTGACGCGATAAAGCATGCTCCCGAAAAAACATCTAAAAAAAACGTAAAAATACCCCGGTAACCCCCTTATATGAACCTAATCTATACATAGGGTTAATTGCCAAAAAAACACTATATTTCTATTTCCCCTATATATAGACCTAAAACCCTTAAACCCCTTATATGGGTATGGTGGCACGGTGCCTTTACATACTCAAGACTCTTATGTACACCCTATTATATCTATTGGTTCATACGGAAAAAAACAGGAGGTCCCCTAAACGGGTACTTTTAGCAGGTCCCGTGTCCATATAAGGCACTTAAGGGTTTTAGGTCTATACATAGGATTAATTAATAATAACACTAAATAACTCTATTAACTCTATATATAGATTAGGTTCATATAAGGGGGTTAAGAGGTCAAAAAGTAAAAATTCCCTGGGTGGTCTACCCCCCATGGGTTTATGTCGCCAAATAAGGCACTTAAGGTCCGTTTATTGCCACTCAGCGAAAAAAAACAACACTTTTTTTTAGTTGTATATTTATTAAAATCGAAAATACACTTTGTTTCTTTTTCTTTTGCCATTGCTTGCACTGCTGCCACCACCACCACTGCTACCACCCCTACCACCCCCACCACCCCCACCACTGCTTGCACTGCTTGCACTGCTTGCACTGCTGCCCCCACCACCACTGCTTGCACTGCTTGCACTGCTTGCACTGCTGCCCCCACCACCACTGCTGCCACCACCACCCCGCCTTATCAACAACCAACTACACAGATTTGTACCCCAGGTTTGTTGCAAACGTTCCCACACCATACCCACACTGCCACCACCCCCACTTGGTTTGAAGATTTGATTAACAATTGCAATGAGCTGATTGCATTTTTTGAAGTTATCTTCGGCTTTGATCAACTCGTTGCCAACGTAGTTATTATCAATAAATAATTTAAACGTGTTTTTTATTTCACCAATTAATAACCACATTTGCCATTGCCTTATTGGATCACTTTGGCACTCATTGATATCCTGCATAAAAAAGGTAATTACATTTTTCCACGGAACTGTTCTTATGTCTATATTTACAGACTCAACTAGTGTTATTGTGTCAATTAGTCTTAGTGAGGCTACTGGTACGAAAATAGTAGACGATTGCAAATGGGAATCTACACGGTTAGACAGAGTAGACCTTTTTTCAGGACTTAAACATAAGAAAGCTGCATTAATCAGGTAATCGATCAGTACACTATGAGTAATTATCCTTTGTCCGTTTACTTCGTTATCGCCGGATACTGTCGACAGAGATGCAATTATCCTTCTTAGATTTTGTTGGTAAGTACTGGGTGCTATAACAGTTCCAGTTCCTCCTGTAGATGATAGATCGTATGCTATTGTGTGTGGGGTTTCTTGCCATCTTTTCACCCAACCAAATTTAATTTTCGTATTGTTCTGTGTATAGAGTTCGATGGCAAAATCATCATCATTTTCAACAAGTGTTACTTTCATTTCACCATTCATTTTGCTTGAGGATTGTGAACTACTTATACTTCAATTTTACTTTGCATCGGCAGGTGGGGCAGGTGAATTTTTTGGATTTTTTTTTCCATGTTTTGAGGCATTTGACGTGTGCAAAGTGTTTGCACGTGGGGCACTGGTGTCGTTTTTGGCGTGCGGGTTCGCGTGCGGGTTCGAAACAGATGGTGCATACCGGGCAGTCGTAGACGGGGTTGTACGTCATCCTGGACCCTTGTCGGTGCACGGTGACGAACAGAGGGTTGACAATCATGACCATTTTGTTAACAAGGGCTGCTTAAATAAGTTTATTTTTTACATTTAATAATGATATTTTTATAAATATTGCAAGCGGACTTTTGTTCCGATTTTAAAAGACAACTTATTAAAAGTTTTGAAGCAGTCTTACAATTTTTAGGTTTTTTTGTCCAATTTGAATAGTGAAACATTTTAAACAGAAGGTTATATATATATATATACATATATATGTGCAAGTTTCTTTACAAAATGCGGTGCAAACATTGTGGGGTCCCAATGTCATACTACAAGACGGCAAAGCATGCCCACCGCCGTAGTTGTCGAGTAAATGGGTTTCACAAATGGGAACACTTTTGGGAACACTACTGGGAACACTACTGCACCACACTGTGCACCACACTGTGCACCACACCGTGCACTTGGATAAAGTCATTTAATATGGCGAGAGACCCACTAAGACCTGTTCAGCAAAAAAAATGCAACAGACTCAACCCAAAACCAGCAACAAACTGTTGACCACCGCCATGGAGCCTCACACGAGTGAGTACCAGGTAAAAAAAGGTAACAAGAGCGAGACACGGTACCGGATCTCGCTTGTGCTTGCGGACACCGAAATTCCGGTGTATTTGACCCTGCCCGCAATGTTGACCCAGTTCACGGAGTTCAGTGAGAACGGTGACGCTGAAAAGTTTGGTAAAAACCTTGATGATGGCAAGATGTCGGCATCATTGAAACTGGGGGTGCCTGGAGTGGTGGCACGACAAATGCCTACTCTGGAGGAGGACCAGCTCCGTGCTGTTGTCCAGCTCAAGGAGTACCACCGACAACTGGTGCTGCACGCGTTCCAATCCCTGCCTAAGAAGGGACCCGGTTCCTGTTCGTTTGCCGCAAAGGCACGGGTCCGCGCCAAGAAGGAGGACCCCGACGATGTCGAGACTAGAGCGGCGGAGATTTACTTGGAGAACGCGCACATGGGCGGGGTCGTGGAGAGGGACATTGACAACAGGGCGACAGAGTTGGTGGTGATGAAGCGCAAAGTGACGTCGTACGAGAACGGGGAGAAGGGTCGGTACCCGCCAATGTTCCACAAGATTGATTTTGAGGGCAAGTACCACACGGTGGAGGTGGGGGACTACTTGCAAAGGGGTACTTTGGTGCAGTGCCGAACCCGTCCTCAGTTTTTCACGGCGCCCAGCATGTACGGGACTACTCTGTCTTTGGACAAGGACGTGATAATTGTGTGGCGCCCCAAATCTAAAAAGCGCGCGGTGTCCGAGGCGGTGCCCGCGTTTGTGGACGGGGAGTCCAGTCCCAAGAGAGTTAAAGTAGAAATTTAAAGATGTTCTAAATCTGGTACGAGTGGTTTTATTCTCTCTCTACTGTGTAAAAATTCCCTCCATGCCATTCTCAGAAGTCTTTCTGCTCTGCACCTTTGTTTCAGGTCTCTGCCTTTGGAGTCGCTGTAGACAATCGCCGCGTTGTACCAGGCGACGTAGATCGTGCGGCTCTCCCGGTGCAGGTCGTACAGGAGTTCGTGGGTGGTGAATGCGGTGGTATCCAGAAATGTTTTCAGCATGTGCAGTGACGGATCACAGTGTCCGTAAACGTCCATGAAGAGGTGTGCCGACATTTGTGGAGGGGTTCTATTTACTTATAGGCGGTTTTTTGGGTTTTTTGGTCGTGAGTGTGAGAACGATTAGTTCCACGGCAGCCAGTGCGAGCAGGGTGCCCAGTGCAATACCGAGGTAGTGATTTGTTTCCATTTTTTTGAAATGTAGGGTGCTATATATACCCTCATTTTTTTGGTCATAGTCTTAATTTTTTTCTCCTTTTGCACGGTGGTGTGCACGGTGGTGTCGGCACATTCTCTGTATATCTCATGCAGGGTGGGACAAGTGCAAGTGCTGCACCGGGAGATCCGTTTGCATTGGCTTTTTCCAATATTGGCGCGACCACGTCTTTGTCGTATTTCATTTCGTCGAACGTGTACTGCAACCATAAACCATCATAATCCACGAATTGTATCACCATTTCCTTCGAAGCGTATTCCAACCACCAAGGGTTTTTCTCTACAAAATCCCAAACAATATCAATATTTAGCACGTATTGTAACGCATGATCTGTCTCATTCACTGCTGCCAAGACCACATCCATGTCGTTCTTCATTTCATCCGACGCGTACTGCAATGCAAGACCATTCTGTGCCCCTGCTGCCAAGACCACATCTTTGTCGTTCTTCATTTCCTCCGACGCGAACGTCAACACGAGACCATTTCGTGCCACTGCTGCCAGGACCACTTCTTTGTCACCTTGGAGTTGTTTGGAAGCATATTCCAGTGCCTCACCATACTCGTTCACTAATATCAAAACCATTGCCCTTGACGCATGCTGCAGATTATAAATATTATCATTAATCACTCTCCGAACCACTTCGACCGATGCATATTGCAGCCACGTAACATCATTTTGTACAAATGCCGACACCAAATTCTCCGACGCATATTTCAGTGCATGATAATTCTGTTCCACGGCTGCCACGACCACTTCTCCGTCACATTTGAGTGCTTTGGACACGTATTTCAATGCTCGACCATCCATCTTCACGGCATCCATTACGAAAGCTTTGTTTTCCTTCAATCCGACCGATGCATAGTGCATTGCCCGACAATCCTGCCCCATCGCTGCTAGGATCAATGTTTCGTCGTTTTTCATGCCGTCAGACACATAATGCAGTGCACGCCAATCATGTTTCACTGCTGTCCTGCACATGGTTTCGGACGCGTACTTGAGTGCTCTGGGAGCTGCAACAAATAAAAGTTCGTTTTCCTTCATATGGTCCGACGCGTACTGCAATGCAAGACCATTCTGCATCACTGCTGCCAGGACCACATCCATGTCGTTCTTCATATGGTCCGGGGCGTACTGCAATGCAAGACCATTCTTCTTCACTGCTGCTAGGACCAGTTCCAATGTTTTCCATTCGGGTTTAACAAACCGCAATGCCAGACCATTTTGGTTTACATGACGTGCAAGATGTGCAAGTCGTGCGTCCATTTTTTACAAAAAAAAACAATGCTTATTTATACCTACATGATTAATCTTTCGTAGGGTACTCCTTGAATTCTTTTTCTGACAAACTCTCTCCCCCAGAACGCTCCTATCATGAGTGTCATGACCAAATCGTCCTTCATTCCCTTCTTGGCTTTCCCTGAGTAGACAAATTTGGCGTCCTTGAACGCCTGCGCCGGTTGCAGGATCATTTTTCGGAACTGCATGAGTTGTTTTTTGAATTCCGTCTTGGTCCTGACCAGTCGGGTGTTGGCGTCCATCATGGGGTTGGCGCAGATGCACTGCGACGAGAAATGGATGTTGCCGCTGTTGAAGTAGGACAGCAGTGTGATGGCAAAGGCTTCCTTGCGAGCGTGGGTGGTGCAGACCCCCGCCTTTTTCTTTTCGTGAACGGTGTACAGCTTGCGTTCGTTCCGCAGCATGTGTCGAGCGTGTTCGGCTTCCTGCCCGAGGTTGTTTTCTGGCAGAAAGATGATGTAGGCGTGTTTCAATCTGGGGACCCCTCGCAGGGATCGGACGTGCTGTTTGAGCATTTGTTCGATTTGTTCGTGTTTGTCCGTGGGGGCGGTGTCGATGCCGACGACGACGAGGTCTTCGTTTTCCAACACCATGCTGACGAGCGCCATTTGGCTGGTGCCGCCCCCGTTGGGGTCGAACGCCATGAAGACGTACTCCGGAGAGAACGTTAGGTCTACCGGTCTCTCCGTCATGAAGGTGTGCACCTTGCTCGATTCGAACAGCGAGGTGGCGTCGTCGGTGATGGACCCCATGGATTCCCTCTGCATGAGGTCGCCCTGGTCCTTGTAGAGGGCTCGGACCATGTCCAGTTTGGCGGCGGACTTCCACGGTGGAATGAGATCTTGGTTGTGGGTGCAGGAGGCTCCCTTGTTGGCGGCTTTGCACTTGGCGCAGACCAGCGAGACGCTGATGGTTCTAAAAAAATTTTCCCCGGTCTGGTCTTTGAGTTCGAACATTTCCGAGTAGAAGTTGAGTTTGTCTTGGGGGGTGGAGATGGCGATGAGGGCGGTGGTGGACATTTCCAACAGAGGCACGACGATTTCAAAGAACACCTGCAGGTCCAGAAAGGCGGCTTCCTCCAAGTAGAGGACGTCTCCACCGACCCCGCGCAGGGTTTTGGCGCACGCGGGGTAGGAGAACACTTTGCGCCTGTCGAACGGCGAGTCTCCCTGCAGGATGAACTCCTCCTGGTTGCACTTGACGATGCGATCCGCCCAGGGTGTTTGTTTGACCAGGTCTCGGATGAGTTCCAGCAGTTTCTGGCTGGCTCTGCGTCCGGTGGAGAAGATGGACTGGGTGGAGTTGGGGACACACATGGCGTAGGCGGCGACGAACATGGAGACGGCGGTGGTTTTGCCGAACCGTCTCGGGGTCATGCAGAGGACGGACTGCCGCAGGTCCCCCCAGTTGTTGACGCGCATGATTTTCTCCATGTCGACGTCCGGGTCGTCTTTGTAGAGGTGCAGGCACACCGACTGCAGAAAGGTTTCGTGAAACTGCCTTTGCATTTTGGAGCGTTCGAGTCCGAACTGGTTCAGTTTTTTCCGAATGTCCATGATGCGGGCGTCGCCCTTGTAGGACCGATGCACCGGTTTTGCCGCGCCGTACAGCCGGGGCATGCTCATGTCCAACTCCTCCAATTTCTTGTTCTGGTAGAACTCGTAGGCGCCCGTCAGGTAGCGTCGGTACGAAATGGGTTGCATGTTGCAGGAACGGGCGGAGTGGTATATACCCCGGGAGCACCGATTTGTTTTGTTGATGGGTATAAATAGTGATCGATTGTTAAAACAAATGCGTGTACTTTTCCCAGTGACATTTGCTCTTGCACTGTACTCGGCAGAAGCTGACAACATTGACATCATGGTAATGGACATCCCTACAGGTGCACCATGTCTGTCTGGACAGCTGTACAACGCGAGCAACAGTCCACCGTGCACAGAGCTACCGCACAATCCTGGTTTCAAGGCGTTTGGGTTTGACATTGACGGTAAAAAACCCTGCTACATTAAGTGTGACACCCCAGTGCCCGTGTGTTACAAACCTTGGTCCCACGTGACAATGGGGTATACTATTGGATCTGTGTATACTATTGGATCTGTGTGTCAAGGAGACGGTTGCACTGTCATGGTAGCAAAGGGGACAAATAAAATTATCCAATCTACGAACACCACAACCAAAACAACAGACACGTGCGCTATGTTTGATAGCCCGGGTCACAGACCACATGCATGTGCTGATCCGGTGTTTACGGACCCCAGTACGGACCCCAGTACGGACCCCAGCTCTGAATGTTGGTCAATGCCCGAGTCATCTGGGTCTTCCCTGTCCTCCGGGTCCTCCGGGTCTTGGGGTCTCCTTCAGTTCGGTGTAATCGGTGCAATGTTGGCATGTTTTAAAATCATTTGAGTGTTCGCAGCCTCCACAGTCCCTCGGCGAGCCCGCACTCCATGCAATACCCGCCTCGGAACACTACTTCGGCGGTGACTTGTGGGTTGTTGGTGATGACGTGGATGCCCGACATGTCCCACTGCAAGTAATCCACTTCGTCGGTGACCATGATGACCAATCCGGAAGCGTAGGTCTGGACGACCGACCACGGTGTGTTCATGCCGGCAATCCACACCCTCCGACCATTCCATTCCGAGAGTTTGACTGTTTTTTCTTTCCCTTGCAAGACGATCATTTTTTTAAGCTGAGGTGGGTTTAAGTAATATGGCGATGGTGGACCCCGGTGCCGTTGGGCAAATGAATGTAAACGCCATACTTTTTTACGGGTATGGCATTGGTTGTGTGTTTTTCTGGTACTACGTATGGGTGTACGCGGAGTGGGTGTATAACCAGGTGGTGCCGGTAGTAAGAAGATGGATGGGCGCATGCAACGAGCGGTCATGGAGGAGGATATTCCTTACATAATCAGTATCTACGTCAACATTCTGAACCGGATCGGCAAGTGGGTGCCCGCGAGTGCCCAGCAAAGGTTGAAGGACCAGTTTGACGTGGAATTTTTTGCCCAGCTGCTGAGGCATCGCCAATTTGATTGGAAATCACTGCACGGGCTCACCAACACCACGTTTCAATGGATCCACGACCTGCAGATGCCCGTACGTGATACCTCTACGGAGGAGGCTCGTCAGCGGGTGCTGGCGGTCGTGTCGTTTGCGGAGGCGGTGGAGACGTACGTGCAGGAGGTAGACAAGACACTGACATTGATGGAGCAGGACATTAGTGAATTCATACAAAACAAGGATCATCCCGTAGTACAACACATGTTAAACCAATTATTTAAAACTTAAAGTTATTAACGTGGACGAGGTTTTTTAATGATTGTTGGAGGTGTGGTGGTTTGATTCATTTCGTAACCTTCTCTTCTATTGTTGGCAACCATACACCGGGTTTCCCATTTATTTTTTTCTTCTTCCACGCGTGCCCAATATGCATCGGTTTCATTCGTCTGTAACATACTGGAAAGTATTTCAAATGTTTCAAATATTTCTTTAAAGTAACGGCTCTTGTGTTGTTCCAGAGCGCTGTTTTTTTCACCCAATGCAAACAGTTGACTGGTTTCAAAAAAATTGATTCTGTCTGGTAAGAGGAGGTTAATGTCTATAGTTGGTTCTTGTAAAAAGGTCGTTGGTCCTGATCGTCTGTTTAATACACAGCTTTCCCGGATTGTGTCAATAGTACGGTTTGCCCAATATAAATAAGATCCTATCCAGTGTCCAATTCCAATTCCTCCGAATTTAAACTTTACACCAGATTGAAACTCCACGTTGGGATTAAACCCACTGCCATTCCTGCCATTATTAGCAACTGTTGTGTTTCCAAGTAACCAAACTGTTGTAGATTCTGCTTGTGATCCAACCGCGTATATTCCGGAATCATAACATTCATTTACTGTTACATCGGTACATATTACGTTACTTTTCGGATTAATATGTATCCCTGCAGCCATACATCCCTGCACTTTAATGTTTTTCATTGTTGTAGTACCACCGTGCACAGTAATACCTGCATTTTCTACAGTAAAATTTTCAAGTACCACATTTTTATCAAAAATGTTGATGTTGTTGTAAATCACATTGTCGTTCCCAATAATGGTCATTGGTGATTGAATTTGAAAGTCCATTTGAAAGTCCATTTCACCGCGATAGGATCCGGGTTGTAAAACGATGGTTGTATGATTTTTATCTTTGGGTTGTGCAATTGCATAATATAGACTAGAATAATTATTAACCCTAACATATTCTTCCTCGGTCGACATATTTTTCCACTCAAATGCCACTACTTATATGTTCATATTTTGTTCATAAAAATGTCACAGTATGGCGAGGTTTGTTCAATCCAAACTCCAAACATTTCAAACATGGCAACCATTCCGTTGGACAGTAATTTTGCGTTGATTTTGTCCGACACAAACAAGATGTTGTGGGATTTGTACAAACAGCAGGTGGCGTCGTTCTGGACTGTGGAGGAAGTAGATTTGGAGCAAGATTTAAAGGATTGGAGCCGTTTGAGCGTGAACGACCAGAAATTTATAAAATCAGTGTTGAGTTTTTTTGCTATTTCCGACGGGATTGTGAACGCCAACTTGTTGGAGAATTTTGCGTCCGAAGTGAAGGACAAGTCTTCTCAGTATTTTTACGCGTTTCAGATGGCAATGGAGAACATCCATGCCGAGATGTACAGTTTGTTGATCGATACGTACGTCAGTGACAGCGCCGAGAAGTCTGAGTTGTTTGACGGTATCAATACCAACCCCAGCATTGCTCGCAAAGCCGAGTGGTGTTTGAAGTACACCGACGCTTCTCTGCCGTTTCAGGAGCGTTTGGTGGCGTTTGCCGTGGTGGAGGGTGTATTTTTCAGTGCCAGTTTTTGCAGTATTTTTTGGTTGAAGAAGCGTGGTCTGATGCCCGGTTTATCGTTTTCGAACGAACTGATCAGTCGTGACGAGGGGTTGCACACCAAGTTTGCGTGTGCTCGGTACGCCATGGGTCCTCCTTTAAAGAAGGACACCGTGCACACCATCATAACCGACGCCGTGGTGGTGGAATCCTTTTTTGTGCGCAATTCTTTGCAGAGTGGGTTGATAGGGATGAACGCCGACTTGATGGTGCAGTACGTGAAGTTTGTGGCGGACTTTTTGTGCGTGCAGTTGGGGTGCAAAAAGATTTACGACGTGCGGAACCCGTTTGATTGGATGAACGTGATTAGCATGGACGGCAAGACCAATTTTTTTGAGCGCAGAGTATCCGAGTACGCCAAAGCCGGGGTGGGTGTGAGCAGAGCCGACCAGGTGTTTAAACTGGACGCCGAGTTTTAAAGCCGTGAATATGGACGAGTGTAGTATCTGTAGTATCTGTAGATACCAAATCCTACCGACAGGAGTGCAAAACTAAGACCATAATTGCACAATGCTTAAATATGTCAGAGTACCTATTTATCTATAGTCAGATATATAAATGTGGTTGTTGGTTTGGGCAATCGTGTTGGTGTTGGTGCACGTTCAGTTCATGCACTGCCGTGCTATCACGGTCACTGCTTTGAAGATACTGGAGACTTCTGTGATAGTGCTGATGATGCGTTTGTGGTCGGAGATGCCCGAGCACATTGAGTTGCTGTGGAACACTACGCATGACATGGTGAAGGAGCGGTTCGAACTGTAAAGAACTGTAAAGAACTGTAAAGAACTGTAATATGGCGAGATATCTAGACGGTGATCGACCCGGAAATGGTACATGGAAGGTCTTATTCGAAATCGTCTGATCAACGTGTCGGATCGTATCGAATTTACGTTCAAACGGTACAAAATAAGTGGCAAAGTCGGTCACGGTGGTCATATAGGCGACACCGTCATTGTGGATCCTGGTGGAGAGGTAAACAGATCATTGGAAAGCCACATGTTTCCGTCTCTGACATCGTGGTCCGAGGCTTGTTTGCGGGAAGGTTTGTTGGAAGAAAACATGCGGTACGCAAGTTGGAAAAGAGTGATACACGTGCCCTCACAGCGAAATTTGCAAAGCTTGCGGTCCGAGTACAACGTCAGTGTCAAGGCGGTGCAGGCGTCCAGGCAGGACCTGTTCAGCGAGATCAACCGTTTGCACCGGAGGGTCAAGGAAATGACTCGGGTGCCCGTCGAAGTGCCGAGTACACTGGTGGTGGACCAGTTATTGGTGGACAGTGCCGCCATCGAATTTTTCAAAAAATGGAATGGAACTTGTTTGGGACGTACCTGTCTCCCACAGACTGGTGGAATTTCCGATTGACGTGCAAGACACTGGTACCCGAGAGATGGACGTGGAACGTGTTGTGGACCGGTCCAAAAGTGTACAGTACGTACACTGCGTCTCGGTTTGTACATGCTCTGAGCATACACTCTGTCCACGATGTCGTGAGGAGCATCACTAAGTTTCAAACGCTGCGGATGGCTTTTGTGGTGATGAAGTGGTTGGGGTACAATGTAGCAGATGTAGCCTGTAGATGCAAGATAAAAAGTTTAATAATTTGGAGATCAATTTTTTGACATATATAAGCAGGTTTTAATACCAATAAATGAGCAAGAAGAGTCAAAAGAATACAAAGAATCCAAAGAAAAGAAGCCTTGCATCGAGCAATGCCTCTAGGTATAACGGAGTGGTGAAAAATGGGAATAACTTCAAAGCACGGATATATGTTCAAGGCAAGCAGAAACACATTGGTACATACAGCACCGCAGTAGAAGCAGCCCGCGCCCATGATCGTGCCGTCATTGAACACAAACTACACAGCAAATTAAATTTTCCCAATGGATTGCCCCTTGACACTGTGGAGACCAAAGTAATGCACAGGAAAAAAAACAAAAGTGGGTTTACTGGAGTGTCCAAGAATAGAAATAAGTACCAAGCACGGATCAGAATTGACAGTGGCAAACAGATAAACCTTGGTACATTCGACACCGCCAACGAAGCAGCCCAAGCCTATGATAATGCCGTCGTTAAATACAAACTTTCCTTACACAAATTAAATTTCCCCTCCACTGCGCCCAGTTCATCTAGTTCATCTAGTTCATCTAGTTCATCTAGTTCATCTGGGTCGTCCAAGAGAAAGAACAAGAGTGGGTTTACTGGAGTGCGTAAGAGAGGGAATAAGTTCAGAGCAGAGATCACGTATGGTGGCAAACAGATAAACCTTGGTACATTCGACACCGCCAACGAAGCAGCCCACGCCTATGATGATGCCGTCGTTCAAAACAAACTTTCCTTACACAAATTAAATTTCCCCTCCACTGATCAGTCCAGTTCATCTAGTTCATCTAGTTCATCTAGTTCATCTAGTTCATCTAGTTCATCTAGTTCATCTAGTTCATCTGGGTCGTCCAAGAGAGACACCCACGACAAAGCACAAAAAATCCCCAAAACCGCTGGTCCGTCTAGTTCGTCAAAAAAAAGAAGACTTCATTTGGCAAACAACACTGGGTATCGTGGAGTGTACAAGAATGGAAAGAGGTTCCTGGCACAGATCAAAATTGATCGCAAAAGTAAACACCTTGGTATGTACAACACACCCAAAGAAGCAGCTCTCGCCTTTGACCGTGCGGTCGTCCAATACAAACTGCCATCCTCCAGATTAAATTACCCTGATGGATTGCCCCTCGACGATGAGGATTACGAAGCATTGATGAATCCAAAAAAGAAAAGAAGACTTCAATCTAGAAACACCACTGGGTACAATGGAGTGACCAAGAAAAGGAAGAGGTTCCAAGCACAGATCCAAATCGATGGCAAACAGAAACACCTTGGTACATACGACACACCCGAAGAAGCAGCACTCGCCTACGACCGTGCTGTCGTCCAATACAAACATCCATCCTCCAAATTAAATTTTCCAATCACTGATGAAAGCAGCGACGATGAAATCATGTTAACTGCGGAAGTAGTGAGAGAATTGTTAGGCAATAGCGTTAACGCCGAAAAAGTATTAAAAATGGCAATCAAACTGGCAGGCTCCGACAAAAACATGCCAAAAGACGACGACGAGATGAACGAGGACGACGACGACGACGAGATGAACGAGGACGACGACGACGACGATGACGATGACGACGATGAGGACGATGAGATGAACAACGATGACGAGGACGACGACGACGACGATGACGATGACGACGACGACGATGACGATGGTTTTAGCGTTATATATTTAAATCCACACACTCTTCAAACATACAACACACTTGCAGAATCAACAAAAGATCCGAATGCCATCAAATACAAATTTATATCCCGGTCAAATTGTTCACCAATTTACTATACCAACAATGATACAGTGTTTACTATTAAGTCGTCGTCAGAATACCCCAAGCACCAAAACTTAAATATTTTTAATCAGTCAGCCACAGGTACAAAGTATTTAAAGTATTTAAAACTTGGTGATATGTATTACGCAATGGTTCAATTACAATTACGAGATAGCAAATCACACAGAACAATAATTTTTTATCGAGACACGTGCCTGGCAAAGATCGTGCAATATCAAGACGCTGCTATAGATGTGGTTCTTGGTGGTTCATATCCTTTTGTTTTAAGTGGTGACCCTAAAAAAATCACTACGTTTCACGCAAGTAAGCAGTTGAAAGTGTTTATATCCAACAGGTTAATAAATGGTTGGGATAAAAAGTATTTAACCAGACCAATTATAATTGAAAATAAACAATACAATTTACCAGTATTTGGTGTTAAAGTTGCCAGTGCTAATGTTTTCGGTGCCAATCCAACCGGTTTTGTTGCCAATCCAAACACATTCAAACACAACCTTATCACACACAATTCACACCAAATAAAATATAAAACATTTGTTAAAGGTTTAACTGAAGGTTCAACTGAACTAGGAATATTTGATAACCTGATGGAAGCTGCTGAACTGTATGATACAGCAGTTATTGTAATGAACAATGCGAATACTAAATCAATTGATAATCTGGCGTTGAAAAAATTACTTAATTATCCAGAAAAAATGATTACTGGTGTATACAAAGATAGTAATGTTCACAATGTAAGAAAGGTGCGCAAAATATTGGGGGTGACTCGTTCGTCGTCGTCGTCGTCCTCGTCGTCTTCGGCGTCGTCTAGTTCGTATCCAAAAAAACTTGCATCAACAAACACCACTGGAGTGTACAAGAATGAGACTCTGTTACTGCCAAAGACCAACCGCAAAGCCGAACTCAAAGCCAAACTCGAAGCCGAACGCGAAGCCGAACGCGAAGCATGGTATTTCGGAGTGACGAAAATAGGGGAGGAGTTCCAAGCAAACATCAGCATTGATGGCAAGAACACACAAATTGGTATATACAAAACCGCAAGAGATGCAGCCCTTGCCTACGACCAAGAGGTCCTCTTCAACGACTCCTGCAACTCCTCCGAATTAAATTTTCCACATTGTACAGATAGGTTGATGTGTCCAAACAAAACAGATAAAATTACAAAAACAACTAAACGATTAAAGAATCTACGTTTTTAAATGACCCAACTTGGTATGTAAGGTTCTCTCACGGGGTTTTTAATCAGAAGAAGCTGGTGCTCCAACTGTCTAATTCGAGCCGATTGACCAGCCATTGTTTGGTAGCACAGTCGTTGGTGCTCTCTCATTTCTTGTATGGACTGATTTATCCGTATCAGTTCATGCATGATCTGTTCCTGCGGTACTTTGGGTACTTCGGGTACTTCGGGTACTTCGTGCGTACGTTGTTTTTTGGAGTTGGTGTACGGTTCATCGTCGCGTGGTCTTTTTCTCGAACTCCACAATGCTATTTTTTTATGCGGACGTGTATTTAAAAAATGATGTGGTCTTTTAGTCATGTTTGACTATGTTGTATTTCCTATTAATACGCCATAATATATCATCACATATTGTGGTGGTGTCCTGTGCCGGCAGGTTCAACTGATTAATTACCGATTGTACGGAGCACAACACCCCTGCCCCGTGCCACATCAACATTGAAGCCGCTGCCGTCATTATTTTGGTCTCCAGTTCTTCTACCGAAAAAATGCCGCTATTAACCAACGATGATTCGCACGCATGCCCAACCCCTGCAATGTTCTGTAGAGATGTTAATGTCATTGGGTACGCGTATGTTGCGTGTTGCAATGGTCCCATGTGCAATAAAATCTGTTTCAGTGCTTGTGCGTCCGGCAATGCTCGATGGTGTTCTTCCATGGTGCTGCGTGTGTAGAACTGGTACACACACTCAAGTTTGTAGTTTGGTAGTTTAACATGTTGACGTAAAATCAGTAACGAGTCCAAAAATAAAACATTGGGGTACGGCAAACTGCATTTGTCAAATGCTTTCTTTAAAACCCCCACATCACTTTTAAAACAATTGTGAGATATCATTATTTTATACTTTGATACCCATTGGGAAAACATTTGTAATCCTTTTTTTAATGTAACAGCGTTTGATTCTAAAAAATCGTGTGTAAGAGAAAAACAACCCTCGTGGGGCTCTGGTATGATCCCAACACCCGGATCCACAACGACTTTAAACGATTGCTGTGTTGTCAGTGCAGTGGCTCCAATCTCCCACAACTCACATGAATCCAAGTCGTTAATATCGCCCACAAATTCTAAATCAAATACAACTACCTGTGGCAGCAAGTTTGACCATGTATGGTATTCTATCTTGGTCGCCATTTAATGTACATTATTTTGGTGTAAATACATCGCCATAACTCCAGATTTGTTGTATTTTGTAAAGTCTACTTCAACCCCTTTAACAATATTTTGCACGAGATCCGGAACTTTGTGGTGCGGTACTGTTAGATCATGGTCCAACCCTAAAACACTACACAGTTTAAAGGATGTCCAGCGGCACTGAAGGTCACACACCATCCTGGCGTATATTTGTTCGTGGTAGTCAAATGTTAGGTTGTTGTATTGAGCTATCATGTCCTCCGCAGCTCCGATAAAAACCGGTCTGCGTCGATACAGTGTCAGGCACACCACCCCGAGTGACCATATGTCACACCTGACATCGGTCATTCCACCGGTGAGCAATTCGATGGGACGCCACGGCATGGTTACCATGTCCGGTGTTTGGCATTGTGTCGTGTACGGCAGCGTCCGTGACAGTCCAAAATCTATAATTTTAAACGTGTCTCCCACCTTGACAATGTTTGACGGTGTGATGTCACGATGGACAATTCCGCGGGCGTGCAAAAACGCCAACCCTTTCAGAACATCCCACAGAACACGCTGTGACGGTGATTTGTACGTCAACGGTTCTCCAACTTCAAACACCCCACACCAACAGTAGTTTTGCCACTTGGAGCTGAAACGGTGGATTAAGTTGGGGTGGTCAAATCCGCCGCAGAACTCCTCTCTGACTGCCGCGTAGAAAAACGCCTCGTCGTGCGTAAACTGTCTCTTCACCGCGTAGTCCTTGCCTTTGTGTGAGACAAGCATTACATTGCCGTAGGTGCCCTCTCCAAGTGTTTGACCGGTTCTTAAAAACAATGTATTGGCTAAGCTCATTGTGCGGTGCAATATTTCCACTATAAATACTCGCCATATCTATACAAAAATGCAAATTGTTTCTAAAGTGTTGTTTGTGGCGGGGGTGGTTACACACATATTCGTGCTGTTGCAGTCTAAAATGGACTTATCCCTGGCATTCAGTGCAAAATTGGGTACCGAAGAAGCTCAATGCAGCCAGTTCAGGTCTTTGATGACACTGGCATTTATTTTTGCATGTTTGGTGGTGGGGTTGGTGGTGTACCCCGTGGTCATGAACAAGTACAGCGGCACATGCAATTATCGTCAGAGCAAATGGATGAAAAGGGCAATGGACCTGTTCGTACTAGCAACCATTTATCTTCAAGCTGCGTCCACATTCCAGTCACAAACGTTGGGCACTTGTGGGACGTTTGAGAATACATATTGGGTACTGATGGCTGGATTGCTAACGTTGAGTGGGTTTTGGGTGTATTTGTTTGAAGACACGTACGACGGAGTGACAAGTGGTATACCTATATATTAGAAAGATTTTTATTGTATATGTCATTTTTACTAAATAAAGATTTTTTTGATAGGCTTGCAGTTGCTTCGGAATCGTCCGATACGGAACTTTCACCCTTTGCGGATTGGATGCATGCCCAAACGCGGGACAAGTCGCGGGACAAGTCGCGGGACAAGTCGACACAGACAGACCCTCTTACCGAAACATTGTTGGGTCACATTGTCCTTGCACACTGCCCCAACCCAGAGTTTGTCAAAGATTACGTTAATCACATCAACACTTCGAGAGAGCTTGTTCAATTGTTAAAACGGGGCAGCCCACCTGAACAACAGATTCGTAATGAACTGTCTTGTTCAAATGAGTAACCTTTCTGTACATCTCTTCAATGTGTGGCATTGGTAGTAGTGTGTATGCCCGTTCGATGTGTGACAGTTTGTCTTTAAATTCACTTCTGTTTGCTTGGGTGTAGTGGTACTCTGCCAACATTTTGTGTTCAAACTCTAAGTTTGCCGTTGGTTTCCACAACATGTTTGATATTTCTGCCAGTTGGTACGCTATGCGAATCACTTGGTGGTTCTGTTTGAAAGAGTGTACGTTGTAACAATACAGACTTCGAGCGAAGAAAAGTTTACTCAATTGGTACTCCACCTGCAGCTCCGGCATGCTGTAGACAAACGGCGTTCGTTCCCACCGCATGGACACCATTTGTTTACAAATCCCCAAAGCATCGGTCAATATGTTTTTGGTTTCTTTGAACTGTTTGTTTGCATGTGTTTCTTTGGCTTGCAGTACCAACTTGTCGTACACGTTAGTCATTGCTCGATACTCTTCAAATTTCCAACAGCTCGAGTTAATTCCGTACCACTCAAACAGTGGGGTTTTTTTTAACGGTGTTTTTCGTATCAACCCCATCATCGTTTGCAGTTTGTTCAGGTATTTATGGCTGGACTCGACACTGTCCGCTTCTTTCCGCCGTGCCTCCGACAACTCGATGCACAGTTGTGTATGTCCGGGAATGAACTTTTCAAACAGCATTTTTTAAGCAACACGTGCTAACTAATAGGACAATAATCGGAATCTTCTTTAGGTTCTTTAGGGGGGGGATGTGTCGATTGTTTGGGTTTGGAAAGAGCACGAACTTGGCGCTGCAATATTCTGACACTGTTTTCTAATTTTGCAATTCTGTCCACCAATGATTGTTCTGGAAAAAAAGACATTTATGCACTGTGTGGTCGGGTTTATACCCGAGGTAAATTTTGTACATACATGAAGGATAAAATTTTCTGTATCAATCCGATTTAACAACGTTACTACAGCGTTTGATGTAGTAAAACGAATACGAACCACATGCACATTTGTTGTCGGTATTGGAACGTTTTGAACATGTTGTACACTGAAACATTTTGGTGGACTTTCAAGGTGGAATAATATTCGCCATATTAGTCCGATCTACATGTAGAATTTGCTGTATATAAGTCAATTTGTATATGTACAAAATGAACATCACCGCGATTGTATCGGAAGTTGAAAACAGTTCCAACACAACCATTTTTTGGGTTGTAGTGGCTTGTATTGTACTGGTCGTGCTTGTTCCGGTCTTTAACGCGTTCCACGTATTGATGAAAATCATTTACGGTGTCGGGTCGTGCGTAGGTTGTTTATGCAGATGTGGGTCCAACTGTGGGTCCAAACCAGGATACACCGAATGCGGTTAGCAGAATTCCAATAAAAATGCAGACGTCGGCGTCGTACCACACTTTGTCGGTGTATCTCCAACGTTTGCTCCACCCAAACAGAGTGAAATTAGAAACAAACGGAATCAATGTCCAAACCCAGGTGTACGAAGACCATACACCTAAAATGCTTAGGTACGACAGTGTTTCGACAGTTTTGTGCGGAGCGTACATCATGCGGTACTTGGCTTCCGCAGCCAGCAGTCCGGAAGCCATTGAAACCCAGTCAAATTCGAACGTGGTCCAAGCAAAGCACAGGTGCAACAGAGCCGCCACACGAAGCGACCACTTTTTGAAACAGCCGTGGTAGATGCCCCACAACAAGTGTGTGCACACTAACAGTAGCTGGGGTGTTTGAGAAACAGCCATGCACATGAAGGCGGAGACAACCACGACATACCAGACCGGTGTCGGGTACCCCATAACCAAGTGCACGGTGAGTGGCATCCAGACGAACGAACCCAGTGACAGTGGACCCCCTGGACCCTGTGGAAGTTGAGACATTGAAACGATTGCAAACACTGCTATGTCCGACACGTGGCGTGGCACGTCCAGGTCTGCATCGTTGAACGAACACTGTCTTGGAGGGTCTTCAAACGTGAACGACCGCAACAGGTACCACACCACGTGCACCACGTGAAACATTCCGGAAGTATCGAACAACGATATTAACCACGAGAGTGCAAACAACACCGCAGCAATCATTTTTTGTAGTACTCTTGTCACTGGTAAATAACCAGGTGTTCAAACATGCACTACCACTGACCTTGTGGGATACAACTCACGTGTCGCCTGTCAAGCTGTATACTTTCCGATTATGATACACCCCCCCATTCAATGCAACGGAGGGGAAAGACTCATTTAGATTAAAAATGTTTATTAGTTTGGTGACACGTCCCATGCCATGTGACCCCCCTCACACCCACACTCCACCCGGATCGACCCGGGGCTCATGGACAGTACCGCCGTCTTTTTCACCGCTTTCGCAATTATTGACATGTAGTGCGTGTCCACGTCCAACTCAATGTCTGACGGTTTCACGACACTGTCCAACACAATGCTTGAACTGTAACGGGGTCCCGTTGACGTGAACTCGACAGTGTCTCCACGACAGGAGACGTGCACCGCTGCACCGGACAAGTTTGCAACGCGTGCAAATGTTTTTGAAGGCACGTGCACCACACAATCGTACACCCTTTCGGACAAACTGTTCAAAGCACAACGGTCCACATTTACTTCAACACAACAGTTGTCGGATTCGACTGTAATGCGAGTGTCCGACATCGAAATCGTCAGGGTCGGTCCCATTTGTTGCAGTATGTTCCGAAAGGTATTTAAATCCAACCCAATTGATACTCCGGTACACGTGTAGTCGATAAAAGCGTCCTTGGTAAGCTTCAACAAACAAATGCACTTGCGATTTGAGCCCACAATGGTAATCCCGTCGGTTGTGGCTTGAACGTTGACCACCTTTGCAATGTGTTGTACGTTGTCCAACGGCAACAATAATCGTGTTAAGAGTGTTGCTTTCATTGCTTTCTGTTGATTTTTTCCGAGCCAATTGTTCGCCATATGTTATGTGTTGATATGGCGAGATACCCAAACCTCTTACTGTTTGCAATAAATGAAGTTGAAATGTTTGGATTGTTTTTCTGGAATTGGTGGGATGACTCGGCTTCTCGACTTTGAATATGTTTCCATGGTGGAGATCGACCCCCATGCCAGATCCATTTTAAAGAAACGATACCCGGGTGTGCCCGTGCACGACGACATTCGTACGTTGGACCCGCCTCCCCACGACATTCTTACCGGTGGGTTCCCTTGCCAGGACATCAGCATGGCTGGGAAACGCAAGGGGTTGGGCGGCAACAAAAGTGTACTGTTTTACGAGTTGCTGCGCATTGTTAAACAGGTGCATCCTCGATACGTGTACATGGAGAACGTGGCAAACATCACAAGCATGGTGGACGTCATGCAATCGATCGTGGATTCCATGTGTTCCGAGGGTTACGACTTGACTTGGTGCTGCTTGAAGGCTTCCAACGTGGGTGCGCCCATGTGTCGGCGTCGTTGGTTTTGTTTGTGTACAAAAGTACGGGACCCTTCGCCCATGAGTGTGGACCTGCCAAAATTGGACAAAAGTGCAGCGGTGTTTGACGGGGTGTATACTTCCGTCAAAATGCCGGTGTTGCCAAACAAGCGACAACATATTACACTGGTGCCGCTCGAGGGGGATCAAAGATGCAGAGGAAATGTATTGAATCACTCTGTTACTCGCAAGAACTGGGCAACGCCTCGCACTGCTCTGTCACACGCCTGTCGAAACCTGACAAAGAGAGGGTGTGGGGACCTGGGCAGCATGCTGCGGTTTGCCAGTTGTACCCCGGTAGACCAAAAGCACTTGAAATGCCCGTGCATAGAGTGGGTGGAGTGGTTGATGGGGCTTCCAATTGGGTTTACCGACCTGAACTGTGATACCCCGGTGGCGCACAACGATTGGGTAGAGGAACACCCGCAGCGCATGGGTTCCCGCACCAAGGAAGCCATACAAAGGCACTTCAGATTGGGAAACATGTGTGTGCCACAGGTGTCTAGAAAGGCGTACGAAATTCTGAGTGAGAGGTTTGAACAATTTAAAGGTATTTAATAATGTGTTGTACTGTACAATGGACTGCTACGTCTGTCTGGAAGAATGTGATCATAAGTCCCCCTGCCAGTGCCGGACGAGCGTGCACGAAAAATGCCTGCACGATGTTAAACAGTACCATAAAAAAAGATGTACCATATGCAGAAGCAAGTACACCGACACGGGTTCCGAAGACTCCGAAGACGAAGACTCCGAAGACGAAGACGAAGACTCTGAAATTTCCGCTGGATACGGACGACAAACAATGTGTTACATTGGTATAATTGTGGCATTTATAATTTATTTAATTTTGTATACGATCAACAATGTCTAAGGTATAAGTTCCCGTGCACACACTGTAAGAATGAAAAGAAAAAGCAAAAGGAATTCGACGGAAGTGTTGAGACATGTGAAACGTTTCAAGTCACGTTTCAACAATTTGGATGAAAAGTTGGAGGCTCTGTACGGCATGATCGGCATGCACAAAGTCAAGACAAGTGTCGTTGACCAGCTTAAATTTCTGCTGTGCAACGACGGCAAAACCGACGAACATTTCTTGCACACCGTCATCAGTGGACCGAGTGGTTGTGGTAAAACGACACTGGCAAAAGTAATATTTGAACTTTGGTCGGAGCTCGACGTGTTTGAACACAATACATTTACCGTACTGCATCGTTCCGACCTGGTCGCGTCGTACGTGGGTCAGACGGCGGTCAAGACAAAGAAGGTACTGTCCAAGTTGGTCGGCGGTTGTATTTTTATCGACGAGTTTTACTCTTTGGTGTACGGTGACGATTCGTACGGCAGAGAGTGTGTGGACGTGTTGAACACGTTCATGTCGGAGCACGAAAACACGGTGGTAATCGTGGCTGGGTACGAGGACGAGATGCAAAGAGTGTTCGATGCCCAGCCCGGGTTAAAGCGTCGCTTTGCATGGAATTTCTCTGTACCGAAATATACATCGGTCGAACTGTTTGAAATATTTCAGAAACAACTGGCTGTGCACGGGTGGGGAATTGCGACACCCAGAGCGGTGCAGGCACTGTTTGTAAAGCACTACGACAAGTTTGTGTACGCCGGTGGTGATACGTTTAATTTGTGTTTGAAAAGCAAAATCGAGTATTCCAAAAGGCATTGGAAAAACGGCGGTTCCAAGAAGATTACCACTGACGATGTTGCTGCAGCGATGCAAGTACATTTTACACACGAGCAAAAACACAACAATATGTATATATAGCAGAGGGTGGTTGTTGAATGAATTGTATTCCATGGTTGAAATCCAAATGGAGAAGACGAAATTTTATAAAAATAGAGCCGGAGGCGGAGCCGGAGGCGGAGGCGGAGGCGGAGGCGGAGCCAATTCTAGTGTTTTCCGAAGAATTGTCCAAGTTCTCGATTGGTGAGTTGTCGGAGTCGGAGTCGGAGTCGGAGACGGAGACGGAGACGGAGACAGAGACTGTAACTTTATAAATTATGGCGATAATGTGTTTAATTTTTTTATCAGAAATGAACGAGTTTGCCGAGGGTGTCTCTCTTACCAAGCAAACCAGAGCTTCTTTTGACGCCTACTTGGATCGCCTGCCACTACTTTTGCACAACCATGACATTTTTGTGCAAAAGTTTACAGCGTCCGGAGAAAAATGGATCAGAGTTCAGTTTGTGGGTTGTAAATTGGAGGCTCCCAAGGTACTGGAAGCCGACGGTTCGTCCAATCCATTGGACATACGAACCTGCCGCCTGCGCAACTTGACCTACAACACCCCCATGTACACCACCGTTCACATTCACCGCAGCGACGGACCCTCCACGTCGCACCACAACGTGTACATTGGTCGCATACCTCTGATGGTGGGGTCCAAGCACTGCACGTCCGTACTTCCAGAGTACGACCACGGTGGGTATTTCATCTGCAACGGGTCGGAAAAAACCATCATTAACCAAAAGGCACACGTGCACAACACGATGATAACCCTGCACCGCAAACAGAGTGGACAGGACCAATGGGCGGTGTGTTGCAAGTCCGAAGACGGTCGTCGAGGAGTAATGAGCACTACGATACGCCACGTGCCAAACGGGGAGGCTTTGGTTCTCTTTCCAAAAGTAAAAGATGAAATAGGCATCGGTGCACTGCTGACCATGCTTCCGGACCCCTTGTACACCGATCTGTCGGAGGAAGAAAGTATTTTTTTTGGGTTAAATCCAAACCAGGAGAGTCAAGAAGTGTCGGTGGTCAACACGTTTTGTTTGGGAGACAGCGACGAGGATCGGCAGGAAAGTGTGTTGAGAATGCTGTTGCCGCACACCTCTGCCAAAAGTGATTACCTGATTCTCATGTTGAAAAAATTGTACAAGGACATCCACGCGCACGAATGGGCGGACAAGGATTCGTTGATGTACCAACGCATTGAAATGTGCGAGGACCTGCTGTACTCCCTCACACACAATCTCATGTGTAAAATGAAGCACGATGTCAGCATGTTTCTGCATCGGAAAATGGGGGGAGAGATTCGAGACGTCACGGTGTTGAAGGCACTGAGCAGGAGCACGGTCGTGATGGACGGGGTTCAGTACGCGCTGAGCACAGGCAACTGGCGCACCAACGCCTTTGACGGGCGCGCTCGTGTGGGGGTGGCGCAGCTGCTGCAGAGAGCTACGATTTACACCGCGCTGAGCCAGTTGAGGCGGGTGTCCTCCAGCATCAAACCCGAACAGAAGTTGAGCCTGCCACGATACATTCACGGCACGCACCGTGGAAGGCTGTGCTACGTGGAAACGCCGGAGGGTGGGTCGTGTGGGTTGGAATCTCAGTTGGCGGTCGGCGCGTACATCAGCATCAAGTACCCGTCGGAGGCTCTGGTCACGTTGGTGCGACCCCACTTGCGGGGTGGACGGTTGGTCTTTGTCAACGGCGACCCGATCGGGTTTGGCGACATGGTGGTGGTGGAGGTCATTCGAGCGGCACGCAGGACCGGTCAGATTGCCAAAGACGTGTCGGTGTCCTACCCGGACCACATTTACATTCGTTCAAACTCCGGCAGAATTTGTCGCCCGTTGATCATTCTGCCGAGGGTCGTCAAGTCGTTTCGAGAGATGCTGGACCAAGGGTTGTTGGAGTACGTCGATGTGTACGAGGAGGACATGATTACGATCGGTGACACCCACGAAGAACTGGACCCGACCCTGCTGATGGGGCTGTGCGCCGCCACCATACCCTACAGCAACCACAACCCCGCGCCGCGCAACACCTACCAAGCCGCAATGATGAAACAGGCTCAGAGCGTCCCCACACTGGATTTCCAGGACCGGTGGGACACGACCTCCAACGTGATCCACTACGGGCAAAAACCCTTGGTGACGACCGCCGTGGAACGAGCGTACGGGTACCACCTGCCGATGGGTCAGAACTGCATCGTGGCGATCATGCCGGCGGAGTACAACCAGGAGGACAGCACGATTTGGAACCAAGCGTCGATAGACCGAGGCATCGGGCGGACGACCACGTTCAAGACGGTAAAGGACACGCTGGGGTCGGACGAGGCGTACGGCAAACCGACACCCAAGCGCCGCGGCAACTACAACGTGTCCGACAACGGGATCCCGCTGGTCAACCAGGCAGTGGGGGTCGGCGACTGCCTGATAGGCAAGGTGCGCTCGTCCAGGGTCGGCACAAAGATGGTGGACAGCGACGTCTCGATCTTTTCACAGTTTGCCGGGGTCGTCGACAAAGTCCTGTCCTACAAGGAGAGAGACGGCACGCCGGGGCTCAAAATCAAACTGCGCAAGCAGAGGGTGCCGATGATCGGGGACAAATTTGCCTCCCGAAGCGCACAAAAGGGTACCATCGGGTTGATCGTGCCTCAGGAGGACATGCCCTTTACGATGTCGGGCATGGTGCCGGACGTGATTTTGAACCCCCACGCGCTGCCGTCGAGAATGACGATGGCTCAAATTTTAGAGTGCGTCAAGAGCAAGTACGCCTGCTTCGAAGGTCTGCAGGACGGGTCACCGTTCAACGGCGACAACGCCAAGTCTCTCGGGGACCTGCTGCACTCCATCGGGTTTTCCTCCGGAGGCACGGAGATGATGATGGACGGCAGGACCGGTCAGCGGTACCGAGTGCCCATATTCATAGGACCCACGTTCTACCAACGGTTGAAACACAACAGCGCGGACAAGATGCACGCCAGAGCCCGCGGTCGTCGCGATTTGGTCACGCACCAACCCAACGAAGGCAGGGCGTCCGGAGGAGGGTTGAGGGTGGGGGAGATGGAGAAGGACTCGTTCGTGTCGCACGGGGTTCCGTTCGTGTTGAACGAGCGCCTGCTGCACGCGTCGGACCCGCACGAAATCAACGTGTGCAAGTGCGGGGTCTCGCACTCCCTGCAAAACGGGGTGTGCAAGTGTTGCGGAGACATTGCCGTGAAAAAACTAATTCCGTACGGTTTTCATTTACTGGTACAGGAACTCCAAAGCATGTGTGTCAACGTCCGGTTAATGTAGCGTACAGGCTGTTCGGAGTGGTGGACGCCGGATTGACGAAAGTGACGTGCACGTGGTTGAGGGCGCACGCCATCAACTGAGAGCAGAAATAGGTGGGGTAGTCCAACTCGTGCGTGCGGACCGGCACCCAACACCCGAGAGCTCCGACTTTGTCGTACTCCTTGCCGTACTGCTTCATGCACCACTCAAACATTCTTTTCTCCTCCTTGAACGCCATCGTGATCGGAATCAGGTTGGACGTCGGAAGTCTCCAGAAGTCGTCCATCGCGTCGTCCGAGAGGATCCGGTACTGCACTCGAGTGCCCCACATGATGTAGAAGGCGACGTGAATCGTGCCGCTGGTTTGAGCCAGAGTGGAGTTGGGCATGAGGGTGAGGATGTCTTTGAGTTCTTCCTGGGTCCACATGAAAATAAATTCGGAGTGGCAGAAATTTCCACGCGTGGCGGTGGCGGCAAAGCGGTTGAACCACCCTGAGAAAATTCCAGTAGGTTCTCTAAAAGAGGCGTACAACATTATTTTACATATATTTATTTTGACTTAAGTACTCTACTAACACGAGACGCTGCACTGCCCGTTCAATCTTCCACATATGTCCAGTGGTAATAGAGACAACTCACTACTGGACTTACCGCAACACTGAGAATTGATCCACTCGGTCGAAAACCCGGAGCAGAGATTGCAGTCAGCTATACTTGTTTTGCCTGTGCCCGTCGTATAACCATCACCTGCATGACAGGACTTGCAAGCAGCAGCTCCATGAACATCGTTGTACGTACCCTTTGCACAGGTCGAACACGAATTAACGCTTGATGAAGACGAGTACAACCCCGGGACGCAAAGAGTACAAATGGTTGCCCCGGCACTGGTCCCGGTATTCGTAATGGATCCAGGATCACAGGTCACACACGATGTTGCCCCGGCACTTGTTCCAGTATTCGTAACGGAACCAGGATCGCATTTTTCGCAAGAAGCATCACCGGGAGATCCATAATACCCAGCGTCACAGGTGGTAATTTTTTGATCGAAACCAGTGGTGCATTGGACAGTGGTGGCGTGGGCAATGGTGTCACACGTCAAACACAAAGGAGCGTTCGGAATCAACGAATACTTACCCAGGGTACACTTTGTACAGCCTGGATTAGGGTCAGTACTTGGCGAGTCGGTGTACCCACCCCCTGTCCACCCGGCGTCACATTTACAGGTTTTACCGTCAGCGCTTGACGACCCTGTTGGACAAGCGTCACATTGTGACTCATCCAATTCACTGTTGAATTTGCTTATAGTACTACAAACCTCACATTTTACTGGGTTCGATCCTTTGGTGCCGTGACCGGCTGGACAAAGACTACACTCATCCACGGATGTAGCACCAGTTCCTGAAGTCGTTGTGGAATGTTCACACGACGTGCAGGTAGCACTTCCAGCATCGCTGTAATTACCCTTGGCACATACAGTACAGGTCAATGTATTAAAATTACCGTCCGTGGCACACGTCGCAGTACCACCACCTGAATATCCAGCGTCGCACGTGACAGCAACTGTTTGAGTCGTCGTACCTGTAATGCTTTCAGCAGTCGCTTTGTTCGAGTGGGCAACTTGAGTGGGGGCACAGTGATTGGGAGTGCAGGTCACTGTATTAAAATT
>Ga0209091_10000891_pt1 | contig 27602 bp, 23 predicted proteins | sample ArcticOcean_MG_C_6_FD_187438 | JGI IMG/M metagenome (GOLD analysis project Ga0209091, IMG submission 187438) | Marine microbial communities from western Arctic Ocean - ArcticOcean_MG_CB8_128 (SPAdes) (version 2) | ecosystem: Environmental > Aquatic > Marine > Oceanic | place: Arctic Ocean...
TAATAACATTATACCATAATCATCGGCATATGTCAAGGGGAATTAAGCATAAATCCAAGATATTTTGGTAATTCTTTCGGCTGCATAGTCTGACCATTGATCATACACCCAGTCCCTTATCTCGTCGTCTATGCCTTGCCATCCTAAAAGGGCTTCTTGGGTAGCATCGAAGCCAATCATCTTAGCTTTCTTTGTACCGTCGATGGTTACTATTACTTTTATGTTTACTTTGTCGCTTAAATCTTGAATCATTTTCTTTACCTTTGTTATTAACTTCTTATGCTTCCCATTATATATATTATCGGCATATTTGTCAAGGGCAATCCAGTAAAAATTAAAAGAAATCAAAGATAGTTGTAAGTCGTTTGATACCAAGGACTTACGTCGATCCAGCCCCGGCCCCGCCGCCCTAAGTCCTTACGTACCAAGGGTTTGCGTCAATTTTCTTCGTCTTCGTCTTCCCAGTCTTTACGCAACCCATCCCAGTCGATACACTCAAGGTCAAGCATATCCTGCAAAATGCCGTTGCCCAATTGGTCAACCATATCTTCTAGCAGTTCTTTTATGTAGTCAACATCTGCGAAACCTTGATCGCCATACCATAAGTTAACGAGCCAAGTTTCTCGGTTTCTCCAACCGTTGTAAGTGTTGTTTATCATAATGTTTTGATCCTTTCAAGATCGGGTATTGTTAAAAATGCTATTGTTTACTTGTTAAGCTTCAAGGTTTTTAGCGTTATTGCCTTGGGAATTGAATCCCGAACGGAGTTATTGCTAAGTGCGGTTTCCCGCGACCAACGGATTGCTGGTCAATGTATTGTGCATATCTTGGAATAGCTTGCCAGCTATGGTAGCGACTAGGCTACGCTTGCGGGTTAAACCCTTTATGTCCCGTGGCTTTTGTTATGGCAGTTCCACTTCTGCCCTTGGGTGTTTATGAGTTCCAAATCTCAGCTCACTAGTTTACTCAGCAGCAGAGCCATACTTTGCAACGTAGTTGCTTGCGTCGATCTCACTAGCCTTTTTTGGCTTGTTCAAGATTTTAGCAGTCTTAACCATAGCTTGCATGATAACGACTGGTTGACCTAAATGGTTTCCAAAGATAACTTTGTTGCCATGTTGCTTGCCAGTGTAGGCATCGGTCAGAACCATTGGAGTAAGACTTGTAAGCATGTTTAATTTGATGTTCATAATGTTGATCCTTTCGAGATCGGGTTGTGTTGTGTTAACGTTGTTGTTAACTTCTTATATTAGTATTATCGTCTATGGGCGTGACACGTTAGGTCAGTATCAATCTTTTAATTTTACTTTGTTAGAAGTTTCTTTCCTTTTTTCCTTCTTACACCTAATTATACAGAGAGGGTCAAATGGTTTCCATAAGTCTATACAGTCAAAGGGTTTACGTCGATTTTGAAAATTTGCAATCGGTTTTTTTGACCACGGTTTTTACCGTGTAATATGCTTGCTGGGGAAGCCTATTCACATTTCTAGTGTGTCCACCTAAAAAAGTAATATCATTTTATCTTAGATCGACGTAAGTCGTTGCTACGTAAGGACTTACGTCGACGGGGGCGGGGGTAGGGGTGTTTTAACTTCAAAAATAAAGGTCACCGCCGTCCCGAAAAAAGGCTTGGTGGTCTACTCAAACCACGGAGCACTTCTGACGGATGTCTTACCTAAACCACATAGGTAAGCCCTAAATAAAAATAATAATCTAGAACCTGCTAGGTGCGTACCAAGACCATTTATACCTGTGAAGTTACAGGTAATAGGTTGTGTTAATAAGCAGTCAGGTCTTCAATACTTTAGATACTTAATACTTTTTTTGCCCTTGCGGGCCTTCACAGGACTAGGTTGTCATGGTGAGACATTGCCTAGATAAATTTTTGCCTGACCTTGGAGTCCTTGTAAACTCTCCGGTAACTTATTTAATTCAGATGGACTTGGACTCGGTACCACAGCCCCGTTTAACGGATTTATACGAATATCTACTGAATTTCGATCACTTTACAACCATTGATCTACATATTATATACATTTTCGTCAACTTTACCAATTTCCTTTTTGGCATTTTACCCCTTTCTGTGTATTATATATTAGTAACCTATCACAAAGCAAGGAAATAAATTATGGCTAAGAAGAAATTAAAATGTTGCGAGACTGAGTTGTCTTGCAAAGCAACTGCCGCCCTAGAGGAAACAGTTAAGGAAGATCTATGTAAAGCAGATGGATCACTAAAGGAACTTATTGAAAATGAAGAACGAACAAAAGAAGATCAGGACAAGTAATTATGGCGTCTCAATAGCTAGACAGCTTGACGACGGTGACATAGAACTACTGCCAACAACTGAAGACCATTTGAAATGGGCTAATACTTATTTTGGTGATATACCAGAAGAGATACATCTATGGAATAATATCCCTCTAGACGCAGTTTTTCTATACAAAGTTGAATACTTTGATGATGTGCCCTTTCCAAATCGCAAATTAATACAGGCTGAGATTGGTGCCGCTAAATTGTTGAAGTCTGGTAAGAAACAAATACTAAGAAGACTTAAAACACAAAAGTATTACAGCGAAGAAAATAAAAATAAACCCTCTCCATCTAAAGGTAAGATTGTAAATTACCCTAGCACTGCATACTTGCTTGTTACATCTTACCAACCAACATCAATATCAGACTTATTTATTCTAGAAGATACCGTCATTTGCTCTCTAGGTAACGGAAGACCAGAACTAGTCCCTCTAGAAGATGGTTCCGTACTTGGAAGTATAAACGGAGATATAAGATCTGCTACTGTCCAAGAACTCTTTCTTGCTACAGACCTCCCTCTGGCTACTAACTCTAGCTCATTCCAACTAAATGGTAAAAATTCCCTCTTTCTTTCTAACTCTCTTACTTTAAAAAGTACCAGATCTCGCCCCCCAAATCCTCAACCCGGAACAATAGTATACAATTCGAGAAAAAAAGCGTTTGAAGGATTCAACGGAGAAGTTTGGAAAACATTGAAATGGGAGGATTAACATGAAGTTACCAAAGAATATGACAGAACAAGAGGTTGTAGATCAAATAGATAAGGTGTGCAATAGAATATCACGCAAGTATACCTTCTATGGATATACGGTAGATGATATAAGACAAGAATCTTTTATTATATGTATGGAAGCCCTTCATAGATATGATGAATCTCGCCCTCTGGAAAACTTCCTCTCTGTAAATCTCTCTAATAGACTCAAAAACTTCGTTAGAGACAATCATTATTTCGCTGGAGATAGTGAAGATAGAATAAAACTGATGCAACCGGCTCAGTTAGATCATGAAAACAGTATTATAGATGAAGATAATCCATATACTACTTCTTATGAAGATATAGAACTGAGGACGATGACGGAATTAATCAATGAGCACCTACCGGCAGACGTAAGAATGGACTATCTAAAGATGATTAATGATGTTTATATTACAAAACAGAAGAGGGACGACATTATTGGTACCATTTTAGAGATCCTTGAGGAGTACGGCTACTATGAAGAAGGGTGATTTGAAGAAATGAACAAGGAAAAAAGAAAAGCTTCCAACAAAGCTTGGTACGAAGCCAACAAGGAAAAAAGAAAAGCTTACCAAAAAGCTTACTACCAAGCCAACACAGAAAAGATAAAAGCTTCCCAAAAAGCTAACAACAAGGCTTGGTACGAAGCCAATAAGGAAAAGAAAATAGCTTACCAAAAAGTTTACGCAAATAAAAGGTATAAAGAAGAACCTGTTTATAGATTGCTAAAGAATATGCGGAATGGGATGTGGAGTGTTTTATCTGGGAAAGCTAAGTCAAGCCACACTATGGAATACGTTGGTATGTCCCCTGATGAATTAATGAATTATTTAGAAAATAAATTTACAGAAGGTATGACGAGAGACAATTATGGTAAATGGCATATTGATCATATTCGTCCACTTGCTTCATTTGATTTTACCGGCCCAGACAGAGAAGAACAGTTACATATTGCTTGGAGCCATACAAATCTGCAACCATTATGGGCCTTAGACAATATACGCAAGGGAGCTAGGTATGAAGAAGGGTAGGTTTTCCAAAGAAGAGATAAAATTCATAGAAGAGAACATGAATCTCGGTTTTAAATCAATAGCAACCCAGCTAGACCGAGATCCAGAAACTGTTTTCGGTTTTATCAAGAAAAAAGTAGGAAAAGGGGACTTCGAGCGTCCAGTTTGGATGCAAGAACCAGCAGGATTAGAAAAAGCACAGTATGATCTCACCTTCAGACCATATTGGGTAGAGCTACAACAACAATTCTCTGAAGATGAGCTTAAGTTATTCCAATACCACTGGGCACGTATTATCTCTCAGTTTAAGGACGACGTTATACCTACCGAAGAATTACAAGTAGTTGACCTAATCAAGCTTGAGTTACTCATGAATAGGGACTTGAAGTACAACAAAGAGAACATTGAGCAGATATCAGCTCTAGAAACCCTCATACTGGCTGAGAGACAGCACAATCCTGATCAAATGGATAGGGACAACCTTTTTAACATGGAGCGTCAGGTGGCGTCTCTGAAGGCTTCAACGGAATCTCTCAACAAAGACTACAGGGAACTGCAAACCAAGAAGAACTCGATGTTGAAAGAAATGAAGGCGACAAGAGAGCAGCGTGTTAAACGATTAGAGGACAGCAAACAAAACTTTACTAGTTGGATGGCTTATCTTGTGAGCAATCCTGAAGTAGCAATGCAGTACGGCGAAGAAATGGAAAAGATGCGTTTAGCAATGGAGAAGGAAAAAGAGAGACTTTCTGCTTATCATAAATATACAGATGAAACAGTGGATCAACCCTTTCTAACACCGGACACGGTACAGGATTAATGAGCATAATTATTGTTGGTAATGGCACGTCTATACTAGACAAGCCCAATGGTGACAAAATAGATGCTTTTGATACAGTCTTGAGGTTTAACAGTTTCAAGATAAAGGGGCACGAAAAACATACAGGTACTAAAACAGACATATGGTTCACTGTAAACAGTGCCCATGCAAGCCGAATAGATGCTTTTAGGGAGGTTGTGATTCATAGTTGGCAATGGAATGCAGACAAATGCAAAATATATCAGAACCTTCATGAGAAAAGAAACGATTGCACAAAAACGAGTCGTGAATTCGTAAGAGAAAAGATAGACCTTAAATCGCCAAGCACTGGAATCATAGCGATACACATGATGCTTGAAAGGTACGACAAGGTTGTGATAACTGGATTTGATTGGTGGGGCAGAGAGGATCATCACTATGGCGACAAAGAAAAAAGAGGTTCGCTACACGATCCAAACAAAGAACACGAAATAATCAAGGAATTAATTAACAAAAACAAAGTGATTTTTTTAGATTAACAAGGAACAAAAATGAAAGCTATTATTTTCGGGATAACAGGACAAGACGGAAGCCATCTGGCGGACTTGCTGCTTGAAAAGGACTACAAAGTAGTCGGTGTTTGCAGGAGAGCTAGCACAGATAACACCGGAAGAATCAAACATATTCTTAATCATCCTAGCTTCAGCGTCTTTCAAGGAGACATAACAGATGCCCACAGTGTAATCAAGGTTCTTAAAGAACACGCAGACGTAGATGAAATCTACAATCTAGCAGCACAAAGTCATGTAGCAGTGTCTTTTAAACAACCCGGATTAACTTGGGATATTACGGGCAAGGGCTGTCTAAATATTTTACAGTCAATTGAAGATCTAGAAATGAGAAACGTAAGATTCTATCAAGCAAGCTCTAGCGAGATGTACGGAAAGAATTACGATACTGATAGAGACCAAAATAAATTTCAAAACGAAGATACAAAATTTTTACCGCAAAGTCCATATGCTATAGCAAAATGTGCCGCACACCATATGACCAGACTGTTCCGGGAAGGCTATGGAACACACGCGAGTGCCGGTATATTGTTTAATCATGAAGGACCACGGAGAGGCGAAACATTCGTCACAAGAAAGATTACAAAATGGATCGGAGAATTTGTAAAAAGTGGACGCGATCCAGAATTTACAAAGCTGCGTCTAGGTAACTTAGAAGCATTTCGAGACTGGGGGTACGCAGGAGATTACGTGGAAGCAATGTGGGCGATGCTTCAACAGGACCAGCCTGATGATTATGTCATTTGCACTGGCGAAACTCATACGATTCACGAGTTCCTAGACGTAGCGTTTAAACATATTGGTGTAGAAGATTGGTCGGGATATGTAGTACAAGATCCTGAATTCTATAGACCAGCAGAAGTAGACTATCTCAGAGGTTGTAACAACAAAGCATTAGAAATCTTAGGATGGGAACCAAGAAACTCGTTTTATGATTTAGTTAAAATGATGGTAGACCATGATGTAGAAAACTAATAAATGAAAATATATAAAATTTATATGGACCTATCCTTGGTAATGTCAAGACTTAAAAGGTTTAATCTAGGTGAGTACTCAAGTAACTTCCCGACTATTTTCGTAGACGCTAGAGATCCAGACGAAGCCTGTCACTTGGCGTATTATAAACTTGTAGAAATATTACTAAAACAAGATGACTCGCCAGAAACTAGTGCATTAGCAAAAGATATACTCTACGACATAACAGTTAGAAAGATTAAAATACCATAATGAGAAGAAACTATGATGATCCAGTCTATAAAGATTGGAGGAAACACGTTCTATCGAGAGATGGAAACAAGTGCCAAATGCCAAGGTGTAAACATAAAAAATTTTTACAAGTACACCATATTAAAAAGTGGTCATCTGCTTCATCGTTAAGATTTGAAGTGGATAATGGTATCACCCTGTGTGCAAGATGTCATAAAGAAGTAAACAAGAACGAACATTTTTATGAATCCTTATTTTCAGAAATAGCGAGAAAGAACAGTGCCTAACTCAAAACCATTTACGATAATAAAAGATACCAGAGAGCAGGAAGGCTACACTTTTGAGCCAAGCAGTTCTAGATATCATACCTGCAAAGGAATGGTTTCAAGAAAACTTGACACGGGAGATTATAGCATTGAGGGACTAGAGGATAAACTATGCATAGAAAGAAAAGCCAGCGTTGTAGAATTTGCTAACAATGTCGGTCATGACCGAGTTAGATTTTTAAAAGAGATAGAAAGAATGAAAGACTTTCCATATAAGTTTATGATTTTTGAGTTCTCTCTATCAGATCTGATGAATTTTCCGGAAGGATCTAGCATACCCGAATCAGATTGGGGTAAACTAAAGGTCACGAATAAATTTATGTTAAAAATGATAATGGAGTTTCAACTTTACAACGAGATACACGTACTCTTCTGTGACTCCAAGAAGAATGCTAAATGGGCAGTTTTAAGTATAATTAAGAGAGTCAATGAACTTTTCCAAGATTAGGGAGACCTCGACTATGGTGACATCGGATGCGTTATCTGATATTCAATCTCATGGTGTGAATCTTAAACACAGAGAAATATTTCTACACGGCTACGTCGCTAATACAGACGAAGATCCCGGCGTAGACTACAAGATGGCTTCTACATTCTATAAGAATATAAGAGCATTAGACAACATATCTAGCGATCCAATCCTAGTGCATATGCATAGCGTGGGTGGTAACTGGAATGACGGTATGGCGATATATGATTCTATACTTTTATGCAAGTCATATATTACAATAATAGCGTATGGACAAGCGGAATCAATGAGCAGTGTTATTCTTCAAGCAGCCGACAAAAGAGTTATGATGCCAAACGCATACTTCATGTGTCACTTTGGCTCAACGGGTATTTCAGGAAACTTTTTAGATGTACAAAAAGGTGCGGCATTTGAAAAAAGAATGACAGAATCAATGATTGATATATACGCAGAGGAGTGCGTTAAAGGCAAATACTTTCAAGAACACTACACTGAGCCAGACTTAGATAAGGTTAAAAATTACCTAAAAAGAAAATTTAAAGATGGGGATTGGTATTTAGATGCAAACGAAGCCGTTTATTATGGTTTTGCAGACTTGGTACTAAACACAAGAAAAAATCGAACAATAGACAGCTTAAAATAATGAACAATCTAAAAAACATAGATGAAGCTTGGCTTAATTTAGACATAGGGGATGAAAAAATATTCAACCCCTTTAATTTTATAAACTTTAATGACGACGACTATCACTATAAGATGGTTTGGTTAATGGCTAGGCCAGAGTATTTCTCTTTTCTATGCAAACAGGTATTTAATGTAAGCATATTACCCTCCCAAGCTTTATTTTTGTGCGAGATGTGGGACAGAAGATTTCCCATGCTTATAGCTAGTCGTGGATTTGGAAAGTCTTTTATATTATCGCTATACTCCATGATTAGAGCCTTGCTTTTACCAGAAAGAAAAGTAGTTGTCGTTGGTGCTGCCTTTAGACAGTCTAAAGTTCTTTTTGAGTATATGGAGACAATATGGAACAACGCACCTATACTAAGGAGCCTATGTGATGCAAACAGTGGGCCAAGACGAGATGTTGACCGCTGTGTTATGCGTATCAATAAGTCTCGCGTCACTTGCCTCCCTCTTGGCGACGGACAAAAGATTAGAGGTCAGAGAGCTAATGATATTATTAGCGATGAGTTTGCTTCCATCCCTAGGGATATCTTTGAAACAGTTGTCGCTGGTTTTGCTGCTGTTAGCTCTGATCCTATAGAAAATGTTAAGAAGATAGCAGCAAGAAAGAAAGCTATAGAGCTAGGTTTAGAAATCGAAAAAAAGACAGACTCAGTTCTTGATAATAAAAACAATCAGATTATACTCTCAGGTACGGCTTACTATGACTTTAATCATTTTGCAGAGTATTGGAAAAAGTGGAAGGCTATAATAACTAGCAAAGGAAAGATAAATAAGCTTAGAGAAATATTTGGAGAAGATCCACCAAAAGATTTTAACTGGAAAGATTACTCAATCGTCAGAGTTCCTTACGAACTTTTACCAGAAGGCTTCATGGACGCCTCACAGGTCGCTAGATCGAAAGCGACTGTTCATGCTGGAATATATCAAATGGAGTTTGGAGCGTGCTTTACACGCGATTCTCAGGGGTTCTTTAAGCGTACACTCATAGAGTCGTGCGTTGCTAATGATGGATCTAACGATTCAACTATAATAAAAGACAGGGGAAATCAACCTATAGTTTTTGAGGCGAGCCTTAGGGGAAGTCCCGGTAAGAAGTATATATTTGGCGTTGATCCAGCTTCAGAAGTTGATAACTTTAGTATTGTTGTTCTTGAAGTAAACCCTGACCACAGACGTATTGTACACTGTTGGACAACAAATAGGTCTGAACATAAAGAAAAGGTCAAAAGGGGATATTCAAAAGAAAGCGACTTTTATGCGTACTGTGCTAGGAAGATAAGAGATCTTATGAAGATCTATCCATGTATACACATCGCTATGGACGCACAGGGAGGCGGTATAGCGGTCATGGAGTCTTTACACGACTCAGATAAGCTACAAGACGGAGAAGTGGCTATATGGCCTGTTATAGACGACGACAAAGCTAAGGACACAGATGACCATAGAGGTCTACATATACTTGAAATGTGTCAGTTTGCAAAGTACGACTGGTTATCCGAAGCAAATCACGGGCTAAGAAAAGACTTTGAAGATAAGGCTATATTATTCCCAAGGTTTGATGTTATAACACTTGGAATATCTAACGCTGAAGACGGACTTAAAGGCAGAGTGTTTGACACCTTGGAACAATGCGTTCTTGAGATAGAAGATCTAAAAGACGAACTTACAATGATACAGATAACTCAGACAGCCAGCGGTAGAGATAAGTGGGATACGCCGGAGACAGTTATTGGGACTGGTAAAAAAGGTAAGCAAAGAAAAGACCGCTACTCATCATTGATAATGGCTAATATGGCCGCAAGAACCCTAGCTAGAATGCCAGAAGCCAGCGTCTATAATTTTTACGGAGGCTTTGCAACCATGGAAAAAACAGAGAAAAAAGGAGACATGTACTCAGGCCCAAGTTGGTTTACGAACTCCGTAGAAGATATTTATTAGATTTAAAAAATATTGTGTATAATGTATTGTAAACATTCACAATGCATTTGAATTAATTGTATAGGAATCAAAATGACCGACGAAAACAAAGACCACCTTATAACTTGGAACGACTCTGACCCTACTGGAAAGGCCAGAGCTTTTAACCAATATGCAGATTCTCAAGATGCTTACGAAGGTGTCAGCAAAGCGAACCACAGGGAATACCTAGACATTGAACCAAACAGGTCAGTCAGACCCAGCTTTGGACACAGTGACTACTATGCCTTCAGACCAGAAGAGCAGGTTCCTCGCAAGCAAAAGAGGATTATCAAAATGTGTATGGACGCATATGATAAGGTTGGTATCGTTAGAAATGTAATTGATCTTATGGGTGACTTTGGCTGTCAAGGTATAAACATAGTACACGAAAACAGAAGTGTTGAGAAGTTTTACCAACAGTGGTTTAAAAAATGCAACGGCAAAGAGAGATCAGAAAGATTTCTAAATAATCTCTATAGAACTGGCCAAGTGTTTGTTTACAAAAGCTATGCTAATATAACTCCAGATATAAAGAAGTATATAAGATCTTTAGCAAAAGATATAACACTGGAAATTCCAGACATTGAAGAAAACTTGGTTCCTTGGAGATATAACTTCTTAAATCCTCTAAATGTAGACATGAAAAACGGAAGTGTCAACCTTTTCTTAGGGGTTAAAAAATACGAACTTTCATCAAATAGCTTTTTTGACAACTTCAAGGATGGAGGAGTTCCCAACAATGTAATGGAAACTCTTCCACAGAATGTCAAAACCGCAATGAAAGATGGAAAGAAGAAGATAGAGCTAGAGCAAGATAGGCTCAGTACATTCTACTACAAAAAAGACGACTGGCAACAGTGGGCACATCCGCTCACGTATGCAATTCTAGACGACATAATCATGTTAGAAAAAATGAGACTTGCAGATCTGTCCGCCCTAGACGGTGCTATTTCCAATATAAGACTATGGACGCTTGGTAGTCTAGATCACAAAATCCTACCAAATAAATCCGCAATTAACAAGCTTAGAAATATTCTAGCAAGCAACGTTGGCGGAGGCACAATGGAATTAGTCTGGGGTCCAGAGCTTTCTTACACTGAATCAAATAGTCAAGTATACAAATTTTTAGGCTCTGAAAAATACACCTCAGTACTTAACAGTATCTACGCAGGCTTAGGCGTACCTCCCACGCTAACGGGTATGGCTAACAATGGTGGTGGATTTACGAACAACTTCATTTCTCTAAAAACATTGGTAGAAAGACTCCAGTACGGAAGAGATCAGCTAAGTAAATTTTGGGAAGCTGAAGTTGAATTCATAAGGAAATCTATGGGTTTTAGAAAAGCCCCCCATATAACCTTTGATCAAATGAGCCTGTCTGACGAGGCTAGCGAGAAGAACTTGCTAATACAACTTGCAGATAGAGATATTATTAGCCATGAAACCGTACTAGAAAGATTTAAAGAAATACCTCAAGTAGAGAAAATGCGTTTACAAAGAGAGGGTAAAGATAGAAATAAAGAAAAATTACCCGACAAGGCAAGTCCTTTTCATAACGCCAATCACAAGAAAGACCTTGAAAAAATCGACAAACAAGACAAACAGCAAGAAAAGAAGCAGCAAAACGAACCTAGTCCAAAAACTAAAGAAGTCAAGAAAAATGGCCGTCCGCCATTTTCCCCTGACAAAGAACCAAGGAAGAAAAGAGTCGAGACTCCTAAGTCAACTCCCGGACTAGCAGACTTAATTGTCTGGTCAAATGATGCTTTTGAGGATATCTCAACGACACTAAACAAGGCTTTCCTTGGTGCCAACAATAAGAAAAATCTAAGACAACTAACAAAAGCCGAAGTGTGCAGCCTAGAAGATCTTAAAATACAAGTACTAAGCAACCTTGAGCTAATGTCCACCACAGATGAAGACTCTATACTAAAAGCACTGTCTTCAAAGACTAAAATCCCAAAAACACTTAGAGAAAAACTAACATCTGAAAAAATCTCAGCCTCTGAAATGCCAATAAATACTTACAAAAAGAAAATAATAGGGGCGTTCGTGGAACATTATTTCGACAATCCCTAGTGTTTTTTCATTTTTTTTATTTTTTTGTGTATAATCATCTGAGGTAAAATCATGACAATAAAAATATACCAAAAAGAAATAAATGACGGCATTGGTGACCTTGTAAAAAGCACGGCCAGTGTTGCATATTGTTCTGAAGCCACTTTACACAAAAGCGACATAGCGGTAGTTAGAGAAATTATCGCAAATGAAGACGTTTTAAATAAAGTAATAGCTGAGAACAAAGACCAGATAGACCTTTACTACTTAGAGTCTGTACTGGTTTCCACTGGGTGGAACAAAAATGATGACGTATTCATGTCCGACGCGACTTGGGCTGCTAGAAACACGCCTGAAGATAAACAGTTTAACTTTGGACACGATGAAAACGATATTATAGGGCATATTACCGGTAGTTATGTGCTCACAAAAGATGGAAAGGCTGTAGCCAACGACGAAGAGGCTAGGCCGGACGAGTTTGATATTGTGTCACAAGCAGTTCTCTATAACAGTTGGACCGGCGACGAGAATAGAGAGCGTATGGAAAAAATCATTTCCGAAATAGAAGATGGGAAATGGTACGTTTCTATGGAATGTCTGTTTGCGGGTTTTAATTACGCATTAATAGATGAAGACGGAAACGGAAAAGTGTTGGCTAGAAATGAACAATCTGCCTTCCTAAGTAAACACCTTCGTGCTTATGGCGGAGAAGGTAAATACGAGGGATATAAGATTGGTCGTGCTTTGGCTAATATTTCCTTTTCAGGAAAAGGGCTGGTTGCAAAACCGGCAAACTCAAGAAGTATAATCTTGAAAAATAATAAAAGTACCGCAAATATAACCTTTAATTTAAACGAATCTGATTCTCAACTTTTAATAGGAGACAATAATATGTCAGATCAACTACTGTTAGAAAAACAGTTGGCTGAAGTTCAGACCCAGCTTACACAAGCTAAGACTGAAAACGAAGCTATTAAGGCTAAGATCGAAGAAGCAAAAGATAAAGAATTTGCATCTAAAATCGAAGCACACGAAGCAGCAGAAGAGCAAAGTAAGGCAACGATTGATGAGCTTAATGAAACAATTAAGTCTAGTCAAGCTAGAGTCGCTGAACTTGCAGATACTCTTGCTACATCTCAAACTGAGCTTGCAGAAGCCATGAAGAAGATGGGCGAGATGAAGAAGAAAGCTACGATGGAAAAGAGAAAAGCCGCACTTGTAGAAGCTGGTATCAGTGAAGAAGACGTGGAAGAATCTCTTGCAAGCTTTGACGCTCTTGAAGAAGAAGCTTTTGAATCTGTTATCGCTCTGATGAAGAAGAAATTCGCAAAAGACGGTAAGAAAAAAGAAGACGAAGCAGAAGCTAAGATGCCTCCTGAACTTAAGGAAGCTCTCGAAAAGAAGAAAAAAGAGAAAGAAGCCAAAGCTGAAGACGAAGCAGAATCTGAAGAAGTTACTGCGGAAACCTTTAAAGAGGTAGAAACTACAGAGGCTGCACTTGTTGAAGCCGATGAGTACGACGAAGTCGAAGCAGCTCGTGCAAGCGTATCTGATTGGCTTTCAAACCACGTCCTTTCCAACAAATAATTTTATAGGAGATTTAACTATGGCTCTTAAAGCAGATAGATACGAAGAATCAACAGATATCAGCCACTTTTATAACGAGGGCACGGCCACTCGTGGTGGTGTTGTTGTTCTCGATGCAGCAGCTCTTGCTGGTGCTTCTGGTGCCGCACTTGACCAAGGTGAAAACCTTGTAAAGTATGCAACAGTAGACAAAGACAGTGTACCCGTTGGTATACTTTTAAACGATGTTGTCAACAAAGACTTGACTAGAACCCATCTTAATCAATATAAAGATGAAGTTCAAAAAGGTGGAAAAGTTACTCTTTTGACTCGCGGATGGGTTGTTACTAGTAATATTACTGGTACTCCTGCTGCTGGTAGTGTAGCTTATGCTGACGCAACAACCGCTGGTAACATTAATGTTGCTGCGGTAGCTAACGGTTCTGGTAACTTGGCTATTGGTCGATTCATGTCTCGCAAGGACGCTGATGGATACGCTAAAGTTTACGTAAACCTTCCTAACCACGGTGCCAGCAACGGCGACTCATAATAACACCTAATCCAAAAGGAGACAACATATGTCATATACAGAAAGACCTAGCGATGAATTCATCGGACTTCTAAAGAAGTCTGGTGATAGCGATCAAAACGTCGCGTACGCTGCACAGCGAGAATTTGCTAAAGCGTTAGAACTTCCCTTACGTAAAGGTGTTCTTGTAGGAAATATCCTTGGTGATATTTTTGAAACTATCAACGTTGAGCCGGGAGCCTCTACCGAGTATCCTCTTGACTTGATTTCTCCGGGACTTGAGGGTGAGCACGTAGCTTACACCAATCCCGGTCACGGTCGCGTTCCAGAACGAGCCGTCGAAAGTGACTACGTAACAATTCCAACTTACAGCATTACCTCAAGTATCGACTACTTGTTACGTTATGCTCGTGAAGCACGTTGGGATATCGTAGCTCGTGCGATGCAGGCTCTTGAAGCTGGATTTACCAAGAAGATGAACGATGACGGATGGCACACATTGTTGGCCGCTGGCGTTGATAGAAACATCTTGGTTTACGATGGTGACGCAACTGCCGGTATGTTTAGCAAGAGACTCGTTTCTCTCATGCAAACCACTATGCGAAGAAACTCTGGCGGTAACACTGGCTCTGCTAATCGCGGACGCCTTACAGACCTTTACGTATCTCCAGAAGCTCTGGAAGATGTTCGTAACTGGGGTCTGGACCAAGTCGACGAAGTAACTCGTCGCGAAATCTACACTGCAAGCGAAGGTGGTGCCCCAATCACCCGTATCTTTGGTGTAAATCTTCATGACCTCGATGAACTCGGAGAAGGTCAAGAATATCAGACGTTCTTTACGGACGGTCTTGGTGGTGCTGTTCAGACCTCTGACCTTGAATTGGTCGTTGGTGTTGATCAGGGTGCTAATGATAGCTTCATTATGCCTATCAAGCAGCAAATGCAAGTTTTTGAAGATCCTACTCTTCATCGACAGCAACGAGCTGGATACTACGGCTTTGCTGAACTTGGATTTGGCGTTTTGGATAATAGAAGAGTAATCCTAGGATCATTCTAATATCCCTTTACGTCTGAAACGAGAAAGAGTCATTCTCATATTATTGGGGATGGCTCTTTTTTCGTGTATAATAGGATATAAACTACAGTCTAATCAAGGACTTTCAGGAGGTTTTTAAATGGCTTCTTTATCAGACTACTTAGAATCTGGTCTTTTACACCACCTTTTTAGAGGAGAAAGCTTCTCTAAACCAACAAACATAGCTGTAGCCCTATGTTCAGGTGTTCCACAAGAATCAGACACTGGATCAACAATGCCAGAAATGCCAACAGGTATTGATGGTGTTACTACTGGTTATGCCAGAATTAACTTGGGCGACCCTTCTTCACTTGGAAATGGCAAGTGGAGTTATAGTTCCGACGACCTTACCGCTGGTAGCGGTGTTATCAAAAACGCTTCCGCTTTCATGTTTGATGAAGGTGACGGAAGTGCTGCTTTGGTTGATTGGGGATGGGTGTCAGGTATAGCTATTATGGATTCCGGAGAATACGGAACTGGCAACATGTTAATGTATGCTGAATTATCCAACCCTAGAATAATCTATACCGGAGACACAGTGAAGTTTGACACTTCAACTTTACAAATCAGCTTTAGTTAATTTTTTAGGCCCAAAAAATGATACTGACAAAATCTGAGTATATAGCTAAGATAAACTCTCTGCTAGAGGATAACTCTACACAGTTAATATCTCCGCTTGACATTAGAATATCACTTAGAGACTTGGTAGATTCAGTCCATTTGCTTACAGATGGACAAGAAATACTAAGCTCTAATTTTGCTACACCGGACACTAGAAGCACTTTAGCTGGCGAACTGTCTTTAAATAAATTGCAATACGCTGGAAGAACCAGTGTAGATAACTCAGCTTTTGGCTATTACTCTTTGGGTGCAAACTACGACGGATCTCAAAACACCGCCATAGGCTCCCATTCTATGGGATGCAACTTAAAAGGAACCTACAATACAGCTCTAGGTTTTAATTCCTTAGCAGGAAATACAACTGGATCTGGAAACTTGGCTTTAGGTTCTTTAGCACTTCAGTCAGCGAGAACGGGATCGTTCAACATCGCGATAGGCCACGGTGCCGGTAGCCACATAGGTGATGACGCTAGTTATACATTTTATCTAGGCGTTGACCCTATAGACTCTGATTATGGCTGTGAAGACCTAGATGGGTCTGGTAGAATTCCATTAATGTTTGGAGATCTTCTTAATAACAGGCTTTCTATAGCTACTCAAGTTGTGCATGAAGGGGCAGTTTTACAGGTTTCTGGAGACATATCCCCTTCTCATAGCGGATCTTTCAATCTTGGAAATTCCTCATACCCATTCTCTTCCGTTAATGAATTAATTAATTTTTCCGGAGGAAAGATAGGTGTCAACACAACCGCCCCTTCGGGAGATCAAGGATTAGTAACTGTCGCTGGACATATTGTACCGGCAGAAAATGGTAGCTATGCTTTAGGTTGGTCTGACGGCACTGTAGCTGGAAACAAACTGCTGTGGGACGGTTACTTTAATGATATTCTGGTTAGCGGTAACGCCGTAATAAACGACCTACAATACCACACAATTAACGAATGTCTATATGACTGTAAAACCTTACACTTAGCAACCAGCGGTCTTTGTGATGATGCAGGATTAGGGTTTCACAACGACTCCGTATGTGGATATCTAACTGATGAAGGTATAGATGGAGGAGGATTTGAAATACACTCCAGCGGATATGACTATCAAAGAGATTATCAGTTCATATTCAGAAACTCAGACCCAGACATTCAATGTTTAGAGATAGATAATAACTTCTCTAGATCTAGATGGCAATCAAATATAAGTATAGAAATTGATAGTGGCTGTCACTTCCAAGGAAATAGGGTTTTGGGTGACCACGGTCTTTCCTTGGCCAAACAAAGTGGTTGCTACGGTATTTTCACTCGCAGTGAACACCCCTCTGGTGACAAGGCGTACATAGGTAGAGAAGACCACGTTGGTGCATATCCAACATTTAAAGATGTAAACTTTATAGCTAACTCAGGTACACATCTAGGTGCTGACGCTAACCCCTCTGGATATAATTATTCTGTAATGTACGGAAGTGTTGATTCAGGCGTTAAGATTACTCAAGAGTTTGCGAGCAGGATAAAGACAGCCGCTGGTAAACGAGGGTTTAGAATTGTTTATCACGACGAGATTGGTGTATAAAGAGGAAAACAATGACTAAAAAAGATAGACTATCAATACATATAGATAACGGCCAAACTGACGTTTTTGAAGCTGTAACTGTTTTAAGAAACGGGGGCACAATCTCTGAGTCTGGCTTGGTTGGTATAACAAACGTTCAATCGCAACCAAATTCCGAAGTGATGCCTTCTGCGGTAGTACCAGAAACCATTTTTAATGTTCAATCTTCTGGAGACTCTCAGGTTAGGCTTTCTTCTCTTTCATCTACCGGAAGAAGCAAAGTAGAACTCTTAGCAAATGGAAACCAGCCATCTTCGGGCATGGTTATATCCTACCAAAAAGACTCTCAACGATCTTGCGAGTTGGCTAGATTAGGAGAAACCTCTATTGCTGTAGAATCTGCCGATGATCCCAGCTCTTCAGTAGCTAGCGACATTGGCAGAGAGATAAGCTTTTTAGTAAATCAAAACGGCACCACGGCTATTGGTACTATAAAATCCAGAGGTGCTGGATTAATAGAAGAAGATGGACAGTCAGTTCAAAACCTCACCATCATAGACACCAATTCTACTCTTCAAATCTCTATGAGTGGATACCCACAAAAAAGTGGCACACTATCACTAAGAGAACAGTCTGAAAGCCCAGCCGCAACCACAAATTATGGTAAGATATATGTAAAACCTTACGAGTTTGCCCCGCAGACTCAATCGGTATATTTTTCTGACGATGCTGGCAACGAGTTCAATCTAGCGGGAAGCACGCTTGACTCAAAACAGGGGCATTTATACGGCAATCAATACGGCAACACTTATGGCGGTTGGTATACACCTGAAGCAAGACTTGAAAATAGTGTTATAAGTAAAAACACATTTGTTGGATTTGGAATACAGGCCCAAGGCACCCTATCAAACAATACGGTACTGGGCTTTAACTCCTTTAGTGGCGGTCAAGAGGGTTCTAACAACACCATAATAGGTAGTCATTCTCTTACACAATCAAACTTTTCTCAAAGCAATATTATACTTGGATATAATAACGCAACTCTAACTGACGGCACAGCAGAGTCGGAACTCGGACCAAGCAATACCATAATAATAGGAAACAGCCTATTTGTAGATAGCACTCCAGAAGATTATACTTTAGCAATTGGTCAAGACGGAACACCAATAGTAACAGGTTTACTAAAAGGAAGCTCTAGAAAACTGACAATCATTGGTTCAGAGGCTGAAGACACTAGATTCTCAGTTGAAAAAGGCAGTTTTGACTACAATTTAGGTCACGTATTTGAAAACAACAGACACACAATTACTTTTGGTAGTCAAGATAGCGTAAGTGCCCTACAAGTCAGAACCATGATGTCCATGAGATTTTCAAACTCTCTTGGACACGAACAAGTTTTGATGGATTATGACCCAAGTGGACTAATACTAAAAAGTGCAACTTGGGGGACGCCTACATTTAAAAGACCGACCGTATCTGTAAGCGGTGACCTTAGAATTCTAGGTGACATCCGTTTTAGTGACGGAACATCTCTTGATTCAATCGCTAATTTCAGACAATATTACGGCCTAGAAAATTCAGGAATCAAAAGACAACTAATTGGTGACAGTTATTATTTAGGTCTTGACTTTGATACTGTTCCTTTAGCTTCCGACCTCGCTAGTCCAATTCTTCCCGGAAGCACGTTTGTTGCTACTGATGTTGCGGAGGGTATGGGCAAGATGAGTCTAACATCTTTAGCCGCTTACATTACAAGTGGTGCAGCATCATTCTCCGATAATTGCAATGCCGTATTTACAAATGCAGAAAATACCATTCAATCCTCTAAAAACTCCAACTCTGTATTTATAGGGTGTGATGTTGCAACAAACGCAACAGGTTGGAAGCACGGAGTGTTTATCGGAACTAATGCCGGTTTAGACTCAACTACACCAAACGCGGGTCTTAGCACTGACACGGCTTGTACTTACATCGGCTATAAAGCTGGAGAGTCGGCAGCAAACACTGACAACGCCATTTTTATAGGATCTGCTGCTGGTAAAAATGCAGATTCTTCAACCAAGTCTATATTCATAGGACCAAACGCTGGTGAAAATAGCACAAATCCAAACTCTATTGGTATTGGCCCTCATGCCATGGGGGGAGAACTCTCTGATGCAGAGGGCGGCTCAAGGAATATTGAAATAGTAGCTGGTCTTGACGACAACCAAAGATTATTCTACACTAGTGGTGAGTTATCGGATACGCTGAATATTCAAAATGCTATAGCTGGTAATACAAAAATACCCGCCATATCTATCGGCAAGGCGACATTGACTCCAAATGCACCGCTTGAGGTAATAAGAGATACTACAGACACCAACTATTCATTAGGACACACAGACCCCAACATCCAAAAATGGATAAATAACGACTCAGGTGTTGCTAGAGTAAATTCTTCCGGTCATTACATAGAAACAACAATCTCTACAAATCATCCTGACGAACCGGGACATACGACTGAATCTTGGTACGGTACACACGAAGGCTTTATGGCAGAATATATTTATGCTCCTAGTAGCTTTACAAGCCCAACTAGCGGATGGATGACGACTAGGTCTTACGAAAACGGCTTTGCTTCTGATAGACAAATACTAGTAGTAAATAGAGATACTAAGCAGAATATACACGGTCCCGGTGCCTCTGGAGGTGCTGCGTACGTAGTAACGATGACAGTCAATGGAGAACACAGACCTGTATATATAAGTTGTTCGGGCAGCAGCTAGGAGATTTTAAATGACTAATTGTTGTCAGTGCGACGGCGTAACACCACCACCTCCCCCAGCGGTTGGCTCTTGTTGCTCTTTGGATGTCGATACAGCTTTAATTGTCTGCGAAGACGGCGTAAATGAAAACGACTGTCTATCTAGACCCGTGTCTACATGGGACTCCACCCTCACTTGTTCTCAAAGAGATTGCACCGGAGATCCCCCAACCTGCTTTACGGGTGACTCTTTAGTATTGATGGAAGACGGTAGTCACAGGAAAATATCAGAAGTTTCCGTTGGCGAGACAGTTAAATCTATCAATGGTGAAGTAAATACCGTGCTTCATATAGAAAAAACAATACTAGGTGGAAGAAAACTCTCCTCTATAAACGGATCTTCTTTATTCTTTAGCTATGATCACCCCATTGTAACCCAACAGGGCTTCAAGTCTTTAAACTCATATCTTTCGAGAAAGCTCTATTCTGACATTGAGTTTGTGGGAGATCTTGAATTAGGAGATATAATCTTCACAGAAGATGGTGGCGAGGCATCTGTAGAGGACTTACATTCTGAACACTCTGCCCCATACACTGCTCTATATGATTTATCATTAGATGGTAACCATATTTACTTTGTGAATGGAGTAGCGTTTCATAATTGTAGCTACGGCTCGGCTTGCTGCTATGACGGGGGCATTTATCTTGGTTGTGCTTCTATCGGTCCACCCCGGAAGACCCCTCTTGAGTATTGTAAACGGACATTCTCTTCATCGAACTCGGCTGAAAAGGTCGGGGGTTGTGAACAATGCCCTGAAGTAACAACCACTGCGGCCCCAACTACAACCACTTCTTACGACCCTCACGGTGCTTGCTGCGTCATGCAAATTGACAGAACGCAACAATGCATTGACAACTTTACGTTTTCTCAATGTTTTTCTTACGGTCCTTTTCCTACTGAAAACCTGTTTTATTATCACCATGGCTGTGATGATTTTCCGTGTGGAACAACCAGTCCGCCTACCACAACAACGGCAACCCCTGAAGTTGGATGCTGCATTTCAGCCACCGATTGTTTCGACGCAGACCCTGCCCTTTGTCTCGCAATGGGCGGAACAGTGTTGAGCGTACCATGTGAACTAGCTGGGCCAGATCCTTGTGCGTCAGCACCAACAACCACCCCTGAACCACCCACAACCACTACTGCAATTCCAGACGGAGCTTGTTGTGGTTATGATGGTTATGAATGGATATGTACAGACGGTGTAGCTGAAAGCGATTGTCGAGGTATCGAACAGGCACACTATCCGACCCTAACATGTGCAGAGGTTGCTTGCGAAACCGGCGGATCAACAACAACAACAACCACCGCCACCCCAACAACTACGGCTGATCCAGATGCTGCTACAACAAGTCCACCGGACGCTGAAGATCTGGATGAAAGTCTGGTGATTGGCGACGACACAACAACAACCACCGCTACCCCAACAACTACGGCTGATCCAGATGCTACAACCACAACAACAGGAAATCCTACTGGTACTGGAGCTTGTTGCGGGTGTAACTGTAGTGGTGGAAGTGGAACAGTGGTTGGCCTTGGTGCAGGAACAGGCTCTACATCGCAATGTCAATCTAGATTTGCTGATTCACCTTATTATTATTATTCATTCCACGCGGCTGCAAACGTCAACACAGGTGCTGAAAACCTCACGTATTGTACAAACCAGCATGACAACTCTATCTGTGATAGTGTTTGCCCAGACACAACCACCACTGCGGCCCCAACTACAACTACTGCGGCCTCAACTACAACCACTGCGGCCCCAACTACAACCACTGCGGCCCCAACTACAACCACCGCGAGTGGAGGAGGAGAGGCTGGCGGCGGAGGAGGCGGCGGCTACGGACCATAATAATTGATTTTATTTTTAGGAGAAAAAAGATGGAACAAACATTAACTATAGGAATGGCACACCATAACGACTATCATGGTGTATACTTTACAATTCAAGACATTAGAAAAGAACTAATGTACAATAGGAGGTATGATCTATTACAAAAAATAGAATTTTTAGTAGTAGAAAACGATCCCACAAGCAATCACGCCGGAATGGTCAAGGATCTTGAAAAAAAGATTCGCAACCTAAAAGTTGTAGATTACACTGAAAAAGTAGGAACTTCTGCGTCTAGAAACAAAATCATAGAAGAAGCCAGAACACCTTTTGTTTTGGTTATGGATTGCCATGTTCTGTTATGCCCAGTTGTAGAATCGCTAGATAGGTTATTTACCTTTTTAGAATATAACTCAAAAACACAGGATTTATATACTGGTTCACTAGTACATGACGACCTAACCGGTATTTCAACTCACTATAATGATAGTTGGGGTGGAGAAATGTGGGGGCAATGGGGTTCAGCTTGGCAATGTGTTTGCGAAAGCTTTAATTTTTCAGTAAAGAACGAAAACAATAAAGCGGCTTTCTTTTCTTTAGAAAAACAAGAGAAACTTGATAAATGTGTATATTGTAGTAGAGAGTTTCCTAAAAACCTTAAGTACGCTGGACACGAAGGAGCTTTAGGGCAAGAGGGTTACAATAGAATTGGCGGTAAACCTAGCGAACCACCCTTTGCTGTTTTTGCCCAAGGGTTAGGATTATTTCTCACTAAGAAAATTTCTTGGCTAAAATTCAACGAGCACGCAGAAGGCTTTGGTGGAGAAGAATGTTATATACATGAAAAGTACAGGGCGGAAGGTCGCCATACTTATAACCTCCCTTTTTTAAAGTGGCTGCATAGATTCGGAAGACCCGATGGAGTTCCTTATCCACTGACACTAGAAAACAAGGTGAGAAATTATATACTTGAGTTTACAGAGCTGGGAAAAGACTTGGCCCCAGTGAAAAAGCACTTTGTAGATGAAGGCAATATGAACAAAGAGACTTTTGACAGAATAGAGCAGGAGTGCAAAAAGATTTACGGTACACCTAAGTCAACACTAGATCCAGAGGTACTCAGAGAGATAGAGAGTCTTAAAATAAAAATTAAACAATTAAGCAAGTCTGGCTGTAAAAACAAAACTTGTAAAAATAATTAGAGAAATAAATTATGGCATTTGTCTTAGCAGATAGAGTAAAAGAAACTACTACCACCTCCGGCACTGGAAGTTTATCCCTTGGCGGTGCTGTTGGTGGCTTTGTGTCGTTTTCTTCAGGTATTGGAGTAGGCAACACAACTTACTATGTAATAGAAAATGATGCTAAATTTGAAATAGGTATTGGTACCGTTTCTTCTGGCTCACTTTCTAGAGATACTGTTATAGCCAGTTCTGAAGGTGGCTCTAAGGTTAGTTTAACTGGTCTTTCATTTGTGTTTGTCGCCTTGCCAGCGTCAAAAACCGTCTTAAATGACGAAGTCGGTTCTACCAGCCTACCCGGAAGTTTGTCGCTCCTTACAGATAACTCCGAGATAGAGGTAGACAATCTTCTTGTACATAAATATGGCCACATAAACAATATAACTTCTAGTGGCGAAGTTATTAGTAGTGGAATGCTAACACTCACAAGAACGGGTGCTGGTAGTTTTTTTCATGCCTATAAAGAGGGTACGAACCCCACAATAGCTTTATATAGCGATGCAGCGGAATCTCCAGAGTGGAAGCTTGGACTAAAGGCAAACCCTAACTCCTCCGGAGATGCACCAACATACGGCTACATTCACGCTGAAGATGGAAACATTGGTTTATATGCAAACGACGCAAACACCCTATCTTTAAGTCACAGTTTAGGCTTTGTGCTTAAAAACAAGGGCAATACCACAATTACATCCTCCAACGACAACGGCACTTCTGTAAACGGAAACACTGCTGCTTACCCAGTATTGATACTAAAATCTGCCAGTGCTCAATCTGCAAATATTCAAGAGTGGCATAACAGTGCGGGTACAGCACTTTCTTATGTTGATAAAAGTGGTGAACTCTTTATAACAGGTCATAATGTACTTTCTAGCATAGATTCAAACAGTGCAAGCGGCGTAGCTATTAGCGGTTGGGCTAAGGCATATGTTGATCTTCATTCTCACAACGATGCGGTAAATGTTAGCGGTGCTTTACAACCACAGATCACGCAGAACGCAGAAGACATAATTACAGTATCTGGAATGACCACTGTTGGAATAGATGCATTACCGCATGTGTCAGGTGAACACTTTCTTGCACAAATAGATAATAACTCAGCAAGCGGCGTAGCTATTAGCGGGTACACAGACTACGCGGTGGGGTCAGGGGCTGATTTTACCATTTCTTCAGGTAATCAAAATCACGCATACATCGGTTCAGTTAGCGGATGGGCTACTGGGTCATTTGGAAACTCTAATGCGATATTTGCTGCTGACATTTTAGCTAACTCTGCTAGTGGCGTTGCCATCTCAGGCTACAATCAAGCATTTACAGAAATGCTAGATCGTTTACCACACGAATCTGGATATCACCTATTATCAGAAATAAGAAGCAATTCTACAAGTGGAGACATTGCTTACGGCAGAATTACCGCAAACTCTAATAGCGGAGTCGCGATATCTGGTTATAACTCAGCTTATACAGACATAGTGGTCGCCACAAATGTTGATTACACAAGCTCAGTTCTTCACGCTAGCGGTTTAGATGTTGGTCTTAGTGGTATACAATTCTCTGACGGAACTACACAAACCACCGCTGGTGCTTCTGAAGGTGTTCTTGCTAACTCAGCTAGTGGTGTAGCTATTAGCGGTTACATAGACTATGCTGTAGCTTCTGGTTCTGCTCTAACAGTAGATGTTTCGGGCTACAACTCAGCTTACACAGATATTAAAGTTGCAGCATTAGTTGATAGTGCTCCAGCGGCTTTAGACACGCTAAACGAATTAGCAGCAGCAATTAATGATGACGCAAGCATATCTACAACACTCACTAACTTAATAACAGTAAACACTACTGATATAAGAGCAAACTCTGCTAGTGGCACTGCTGTATTAGCAGAACTTAGAACAGAATCTGCCAGTGGTGTAAATCACGCTGCCGACATAATTCGCAACGCTGCCAGTGGAACTGCTGCTCTAGCGGAGCTTAGAATAGAATCTGCCAGCGGTACACAGGCTTTTGCAGAGTTTCGTTCGGGTTTTGCCGCCAGTGGGCTAACCTACGCCAATGGTGTAGACAACAGGATCACCACCTTTACTGACACCAATGCTCTAAACGGTGAAGCAAACCTAACTTTCGATGGAACTGAGCTTGCACTTAGCGGTAACGCTACCATAGACGGAAACCTAATATTAGGCTCCAGCGGAGTTGCAATTGTTAGCGGTATATCTGTTGGCGACAGCGGTGTTATCTTCCCGTCAATAAGCGATGGTGGGTTCCAACCTAATGCTGGTCAACAAATCGTCGTTCAGCCTTATGGTGGAACAACAACTTTTGTTTTTGATAGGTATTTTAACTATACTTGGAAAACGATTAGACCCTTAAGTGATAATACTAATGATATCGGTCGAAATGACCAAAAGTTTAAAGGGGGTTATTTCTACGAGGTTCAATCCGCAGATAAGTTACATGCTAGTGGGCTTTTTGCTAGCGGTATAACTGTAAACTCAACTGAAACAGCACTCGTGCCAGTCACCGTAAAGGCTGCGGCTTCTCAGTCTGCCAACCTGCAAGAGTGGCAAGATAGCAATGGGCTAGTTATTGCCAGTGTTGCTGCTGACGGAGCTATTGCGAGTAGCGGTGACGCCACCATAGACGGAAACCTAACGCTAGGTTCCAGCGGAGTTGTAATCGCTAGTGGCGTTAGCGTTGGAGGTAGCGGATTACTTGTAAATGACATAAGTAGTGCTACTGCTAGTACCGATATCAACATTACTTCAACTGACGATGTAAATATAAAAGCTGATAGCTCTAGTGTTATTAGATTTTATACTGGCTCTACAAGTAACTTTATAGTTACTGGCACTGAGTTTTACCCAAGCTCAGATAATTCTAGAGATCTTGGACTATCTAATAGAAGATTTTCTGACGTATTTACAGTTAGCACTCACGCAGAAAACGTCAACGCAGAAACTGTTAAAACTAGCGGACTTTTTGCTAGTGGTATAACTGTAAACTCAACTGAGACAGCACTCGTACCAGTCACCGTAAAGGCTGCGGCTTCTCATTCTGCCAACCTGCAAGAGTGGCAAGACAGCGATGGGCTAGTTATTGCTAGTATTGCCGCTGACGGAGCTATTGCGAGTAGCGGTGACGCCATCATAGACGGAAACCTAACGTTAGGTTCCAGCGGGGTTGTAATCGCTAGTGGCATATCTGTTGGTGACAGCGGCGTTGCCTCCCCCAATGTTGTCGCCGCAGTCGATAATCTAACACTACAAAGCAACAACGGCCAAGCTCTTATAAGCCTTGCAAACGGCGGTGCTGTATCAATCACTGCTTATAATAGCATCTATCAGCAGTTTACAACTGATGGAGTTGGTTATCGCCAAGATTTATATCCGATATTCTCGACACTTGATATGGGCAGTGATGCAAACAGATGGCAAAAAATATACACTCAAGAAATAAGTGCTAGTGGCGATGTCGCCATAGACGGAAACCTAACTCTAGGCTCCAGCGGAATTGCAAGTGCTAGTGGTATATCTGTTGGTGTTAGCGGTCTTAGGTTTTCTGACGGAACGACTCAAACCACAGCAGGCGGTGGTGACGGGGATGGCAGTGCTGCTGATATATTGGCGAACTCCGCGAGCGGTGTAGTAATATCGGGTATTGCAGCAGCCGGTGGCGGTTCAAGATCTGTTGCTGGAGATGTCGATAACTCCATTATTACATGGGTAACTAGTGACAACACCTTTGCTGCTGAATCTACTTTCTTGTACGATGGTAGTACAGTTTCTCTCAGTGGTGACATTCTTGCCGATGGAAACATTACCCTCGGTTCTAGTGGAACTCTTATTAGTAGCGGTGTTTCCTCAAGTGGCCTACGACTAGGTACTTATACTCCACTTGAAACAAACGAAACACTATACAATGATGGTGGCACTCTTAAATTTAATGGTTCCGCCGTCGGCTTAGACCACGCTATTAGCTCTGGTCAAAAAGCCTATGACTTAGCTGTAGCTGTAACATATGCATCTGGAAATGCTAACCTAACCGCAATCAACAACCTAACGACAGAACTGAGAACTGAGTCTGCGAGTGGTGTAAATCACGCTGCCGATATCATTCGCAATGCAGCCAGTGGAACCGCCGCTCTAGCAGAGCTTAGGATAGAGTCTGCGAGCGGCGTAAACCATGCAGCCGACATAATCCGCAATGCAGCCAGCGGTACAGCGACCAACACCTCTGTTACCAATCTTACCACGGAGCTGAGAAC